>Ga0105248_10000190_pt1 | contig 70892 bp, 123 predicted proteins | sample KBSS34metaG_FD_81524 | JGI IMG/M metagenome (GOLD analysis project Ga0105248, IMG submission 81524) | Switchgrass rhizosphere microbial communities from Kellogg Biological Station, Michigan, USA - KBS S3-4 metaG | ecosystem: Host-associated > Plants > Roots > Rhizosphere > Soil | place... | reverse complement strand
TTGATGGCAGCAGCAATCTCGCCAATGCCAGTTTTAGAGCAGACGGGACGCTCGATCCGGCGACGTTCGGAATTGCTGCACCGGACGACGCCACGATGCTGCACTGGTACAGTACGGTCGGTTCATTCCTCGACATGGATACTTTTAATTCGGGCGGAACGCGCGAGCGTCCGGTACTGACTTATCCATCTTCGCTGGGAGGCTCCCCGGCTGCGCTGCAATTTTTCCGTCATGGCTTCGAGAGCAATATAGCACCTTCTACCGGTCCACTTTTCGGAGGTGGATTCGCGCCGCTCGTTTTTGGATTTGTCTGGGCTCCGACTGATCTTCCACCCGCAAGCATGATGGTGGTCAATCAAAACAACAATAATTATTTTGCCATAACATCGGATGGAAGTTTTTTCTGGTACTCGGCGCAGGCCGGTGGAAACAATCTAACCGTTGCGACCGGCGTCTTCACGATAAACCACTTTCACTGCGTCCAGGTTCTCATGAACGGGACTGCTTCAAAGATAAATATCAACGGTATCGACTACAGCACCGGTGGCCTTGATATGGGTTCGGTGACATCTGCTGACAGCTTCTTGATCGGCGATCACATCAACATCATCGGCGCGCAGCCGTTCGAGGGTTACATCGGAGAGATTTGGTCAGCGAGCGGCGACCGCAGCGCTTCGTTTACCGGCATCTACCTAAACTGCAAAGCTTGGTGGAAAAACATGCCATGAAAAAGTTTTCGGAGGCACGATGCCGCTGACGTTCGTCTCGCAGGGACCATTGCTGATACCGTCGAGCTATGCCGGCCCCGGCGACGTTGGGATGCAAGTGCCGTTTGCATGGTACGGCTTATCCGCCTTCAGCGCGGCGAAGGCTGCGGCTGGCGTCAACGCAATCCAGATCGTTGATAGCGGCGGCAGTAACGCGCTCGATATTCCCGTTCAAGCGGATGGAACGTTAAAAACTTCCGTGCTGTCCGGTTGGGGCGGCACCGGCTCAATGTATATCAAGACTTGGTATGAAGGGTCCGGGAGCGGCAATCCTAATCTGACTCAATCGACAGTCGCCAACATGGCGAAACTGAACTTGAGCAGCATCGGCGGATCGCGCGGGCCGGAAGCGGTATTCAGCGCTGGCAACTATTACGATGGACCGAACTATGGTCCCAGCGAGCCATGGACGGTAACCACGTTCGCGCACGAGATTGGTCTGACATCGGGCGGACAGATACAGGGCATCAGCGGGCAATTCTATATTGCGTGGGACGGAGGCGGCGTCGAAACCTGGGGCAACAACATTGCTGGCAATCGCACCGGCGGAAATACTACTAACCGGTGGCACTACAGCAGTCAGCTAATTAACAGCGGCTCGTCCGGCATCAAGGGAGATGCTGTTGTTGATTATCCATTCAGCCAAGGCGCTTCCACGACTGGCAATCCAATTCGCATCGGGTGGGACGTCAATGGCATGAATATGTTTCTGAAAGAGTTTTCTTTCAGCAACGGCGGACAGCGGAATTCTTTCGACGTACACGACGCGGTTTTTCTTAATCGAAAACTATTTTGGGGAAATTTTCCAGAGACGCAGACGACGACATGGGACCCTGCAAAGACAGGCTCGTCGCTCATTCTCAGCAATAGCAATTGGCAGGTACGCTCCCAAAGCAGCGGTGGTACCACATGGAATCAGGCGCTCAGTTCGACGACAAAAACATCTGGCAAATATTATTGGGAGATTCATTTTCGCCTGCGGGCCGTCGAACCCGACAAGGCTTGCTTTGGACTTAGTGTAGATGACGGCAACCAAAACTCGTTCATGACCGCTGCCTTACATGCCGTTATCCGTAGTGAGTTTGGCACAGGCGTTGGCAACGGAGACGTCGGTGCAAGTATCACATACACGGTCGGCAACGAACCTGCTGGCGACACCACCATAGGCTTATCTGACGTGCTCTGTTTTGCCGCTGACTTTACCAACGGCAAGGCTTGGTATGGCTATTGGATTAATGGTTATAATGGTGGTGGTGTCACTAACCCCACGTGGGGCACCTCCAATCCGTCAACCGGCAACAATCCGGTGTTCTCGTGGTCGCCATCCGGCACGTGGTACATCGCCACGCAACTTCTCAATAACGGCGACAATAGCTGCCATCTGAGAACAGCAGCAACCTCTTGCCGCTTCGCTCCGCCCACCGGCTTCTCATATTGGGATACATGACGACATGGTGACGAAATCTCTTGAGAACGCCACGCTGATTCCGCAACTCAGCACCGGGTCGCCGCACAAGACGCTCGGACAGTTCGCGACGATGACTGACATCGTGAACGTAAAAAACTACGGTGCTGTCGGCAGCGGATTGGTTGATGATACTGTCGCCATTCAAGCCGCGCTCGATGCTGCTTTTGGCCCATCAACGGCACCCAATTATCTCAGTGGTAATCTCAACAAAGCGGTTTTCTTTCCGAACGGGACTTATGCAGTCAGTCCGCGAGCAACCAATAAGACAATAACCAACGTCATATCCGATGGTGTCGGCGGCTCGACATACGGCCATCTAACGTACACTTGCGCAGAGGTCGTTACTGATTTGGTTGTCGGCAAGCAAATCTTTGTCGATGGCATTGACAATGATGGCTACGCGAACGGGCTGCGTTATATAGCCTCGGTCAACACCGGCAACAAAACGTTCACTACGCAAGAGCAATATTACATCAATTCGCTAAGTTATGTTTTTACCGGGACAGGTATCGATGTTGTTCAGGGGGAGAATTACACCACCAACGGCACGACCTTTAACGTCGCCTCTACTGTTGTTGGCGGCACATCTTGTCGATTGACAAGATTTAGTGGGCTGGCTGGTAACGCTCCCGCAACGACAGGGACGCTGACACGCACTGGCACGGTGACTTATACGTTCACGGTGACTGCGGCTAACGCGACTGCTGGCGCGGTATATAGAAACAATGGTGTGGACTATACGGTCACCGCTACTATCGTCGGCGGCACCACATTAGTGACGACAGCCACAGCGGGCGCGACTACTAGCGGCACGACGCTAACAAAACAAAGTGGCAGCGGTGACGCAACCATCACCTTTAGTGCTCGGGCTACTGCCGATGAAAGCATTTCTTATTCAGCGTTCACCAGCGGCGGAACCGGCTTTACCCCGGCTCTGACCGTTACGGGTATGACTGGCGGTTTGATCTTCGGCGCGAGCAAATATGGAAGCGTCATCCGATCTTCTGCTGGCATCGCGTTCGCCACAGACGGTGCATATTATTCGACGTTCCGTGATCTAGGCTTTGCCAGCACTGGCGGCACACAGGCTTATCCGTCCTACGGGAGTTGGGGATTGCTGCTCGACATGCGTGGTGGCTTGCTCAGCACTGCCCCGTTCGTCGGCAGTCAGGGCAACAAACTGGATAATTGCTCGTTCACCACCGCTTATTACGGTCTCGACATTGGCCCCACCAATGGGTCGCAGATGTCGGAGAACATGATCGAGAATTGTCATTTCCTTTGGAACAATACCTGCATCGTCAACGGTCGAAACAATAACTATAACTGTCTCCAGCAGACCGTTGTCGGCGGCAACTTGCAGACCTTTAACGGCAACGGAATCTATGTGCCCTATGGCTCGATACCAGTCATCATGGGGACAGGATTCCAATCACAGAACAACGGTACATGGGACGTTCTTGTCGCTAATTCTGCAGGCGATACCGTTACAATGATCTCCTGCCGTTCTGAAAGTCAGAACGTCATCTATTCCAATTTCCAGAGCATCTGCCTGATCGGTGCCTTGCATCTTGGACCAAGCCAAGGGACTCTGGCTTATTGCCAGTCGTCCTATGAAATTATCGACTGCTATAGCTTGGCCGGAAATATCAATTCCTGGCATGGTGGTTGTGTTCGCAATTCCTATTTTGGATTGAGCGGATTGAATTATAGCTGGATCACCAACGACACTGGCAATGGTGCACCCGTTTACGTTGAACGTGTTATGGCCGGGCGCACGAATATTCAGGCCGGCGCAGATTGGTGGTTCACCGTATCGGCAGCAAACGCGACGGTCGGCGCAACTTATACTGACGGCACCTATACGTTTACCGTATGGGCAACCATCGCTGGCGGCACGACACTTAAGACGACGACAACTGCTTTGAATGCTCAACCACCTGTGCTGTCAGGTGGCACGCTGACCAAGACGAGCGGAACGGGCGATGCAACAATTTCGTTCTCGCAAGCCGATCCAACCGGTCAGTTTTTTGGCCGCGGCGTCATTGCCGATAATAGCGGCGTTATGAAATTCGTCGGCGACAAGATCGGGCAATGGCGCTCCTATACGCCACCAGATATCGCCTACACCAAGCTCGTCTATGCCGATTTGCCGACAGCCGCTGGACAATGGGCTGGACAACAAACCTATATCACTGACTGCAATTCATCGACGCGCGGCGCTACGGCGGCGGGTGGCGGTGCGAATAAGGTCATGGTCTACTGCGACGGCACCAACTGGATCATCATGTAAATGCCCCTGCAAATTCTCGACGCCGATAACAACAATATTCTCGACGCGGATTCAAACTGCATCGTCGATGCGGACGGCGACGTGACTTGCATCAGCGGTGGCGGCAATCAAGTTCTGCTCGGGCAAGCTTGCTTGTGGTCGTTCGACGAGATCAGTTATTCGGACGCTGATGGGTGCATAACATGTCATCTCCCCTGAGGGTTGGAACGAAAGTTATCTGCGTCGATACGCTCAACATCGAGCGTCTCTACAACGAGACGATTCCTGTGATGAATGGGACTTACACCATCCGCGAAATCATCAACGATCCTGCTGGCGGCTCGGGCAAATGCGTGCGACTACGCGAGATCGTCAATCAGCCGGCGCCTTATAAAACTGGCATTGCGGAATGCTCGTTCAGGGCGAGCCGGTTCGCCATCAAGCATGGAAAATAAACAATGGCTGCGTCTGTTACCAGAACAGCCGATCCGGCAAGTGCTGCTGGTACTGCGAACGTTGTTACCTATTCCGGTGTTTCTACTGGCGTAGCTGCTGCTGATCGCGTTATTGCCATCCCGATTACCTGGGAGGCAAACCTAAATCTTTTGGGCGTGACGATTGATTCCGGCGGCGGCGACGCCGTCGCGAAGATTCCTGTCAACGTGCGTTTTTCTACTACTGTCGGCGCGGCATGGGCAGTGTTGCATGTTCCTATCGGGACGACTGCAACCATCAAAGTAACGTTCGACGGTAATCCCGCGGTCAATACCTCGAAGATTTCAGTCTATCGCGTTCTCGGTGCGAGCTTCACTGTTGCGTCAACGGCGTCGAATACATCGACCGATATGGACGCGACCGCGCCGCTAACGGCGTCGGTTACGATTCCGACCAACGGCCTCGGGCTTGCCTGCGCTGGTTGCGCGACAAATAGCACCGCGTCAAAAACGTGGACTTCCTTCACCGAAGATTTGGAAGACGACGTTACTAACTTTTGTCACACGGTCGCGACAAAGACGACTTCCGGAACGGCGAACTGCGTCTGCACAGGAAGCACAAACCTTGAAGACGGCGCGATGGCGATTGTCGTTTTCTCGGAATCTCTTTCCGGTCCTGCGCATGAATGGAATAGCCGTTTAACGGAAAAGCCGCCAGCGACCTCTTATCCCGCGCCGGTCTTGATGGACCTGCGCACGTGGCTACAGGCCAGCACAGGGTTAAGAGGCGCGCTGCTACGGCCGGCCAACCAATTTGATTGGCCGCTGCCGATTGCGCGAGAATTTCCGATCAGTCTGCGAACGTGGACGGTTGATTTTCTTCCGCTTCTTCCGCCCAACTATATGCCCTCGCGCGTCGTCGAATGGGGCATGTGGGAGGATACGCGCAAGGCGCAAACCTATATTGCGATCAATCCGGCGTTGCTCACGCCTGCGGTTGTCAATAAGCCCGTCCAGACAATCTGGACGCTGCCTATCGGTCGCGATTACCCGATTGACTTGCGGATGTTTACGAGAGCGCCGCGAGCGCCTGACGTAAAACCGCCGACGCAAGCTGTCTGGGATTTGCCCGCCGCTACGGTCTATCCAGCCCAGCTAAGGACATGGGCGACAGCGCCGCAAATAACGTCCGTTACGTTCAAGCCAGTCAATCAATATGACTGGCCCATTCCTCGCGGCAATGTCTGGCAACCGGAGCCGTCGCCACCATTCGCAACGATTGCGCGTGATGCGGCGGGCTATATGCCGGGCGGTGTTTCTGATTGGGGAACGCCAGCGCCTGTTGATTTCGCGCAGCCCTGGCAACAGCCGTTTAACGTCGCGCTGCTGACAGCGCAAGTTAGTGGCAGACCGGCAAATCAATTCGACTGGCCGCTGCCTGTGGCCCGCCCGCGTGGCGAATTTACGCTTACGCGAGCGCCGCATCCGTCAGGGCAGCAAAGGCCAATTGTCGTCAGCGATTGGCCGCTGCCGGTCCAACCGGCTCGCGTTATCCAGACTTGGTTGCAAGGGCCGAGGACCGCCACTGGATTGAAACCTGTCTCGGTTCTCGATTGGCCGCTGCCAATCCGCATGGCGCAGCCGGTGCGAACTTGGACGCAAGCGCCGCAGCCTTCGCAAGTTGTCAGCGCGAAGCCTGTCAATCAATCCGATTGGTCGCTGCCGATCCGCCGTGCTGATGAAGTCAAGACATGGATTCAGTCGCCGAACGTTTCGACGCCGGTTACTTATATTCCATCCCGCGTTGTCGAATGGGGAACGCAAGAACCGCAACGCGCAATCGATATCGTCGTCCACTTCAATGCGCAGCTTAAGGCGGTCGCTGCGGTTACGCTGCCGAGAAATCAATACGACTGGCCTCTGCCGGTTCGTATTGATTATCCGCTTAGCCTTCGTTCATGGGTTAACGCCGGCATACAAATCGAATATGTATTCCGCGCGCCGTACTATTCGCTGCGGTGGACGCAGCCCTATTTCACCTACGATCTCGCACCCTTTGCGGTTGCGCTTCGCACGCCAGCGGCACAGAAGCCAGTTAATCAATATGACTGGCCGCTACCGCTGCTGCGCACGAGAGAAACCGTTGGATATACATTTGCGCCGCGCTCGCCTGATCGTAAACCAGTTAATCAATACGACTGGCCGTTGCCGATCATTCGTGTACGCGACGCGGTTGGATATACATTCGCACCACGCGCGCCCGACAGGATGCCAGTCAACCAAGACGACTGGCCGCTCCCGATCCGGCGCACGCCCGATGCGATCACCTATACGCGCTCACCGCAATTCGGCGCGCCCGAGCAGATGCCGGTTAATCAGGATGATTGGCCGCTGCCTATTCGCAGGACGCCAGAGGCGATTACTTGGACGCAATCGCCGAACTTCGCGCAACAGGTTCAACCTAAGCCGGTTAATAATTTCGACGGCTCGATACCGATCCGCCCGCAAGTATTCATGCAGGCGGTGCAGCAGAGCAATATCGTCATTCAGGCTTCCGCTGCGGGAGCTCGTCCCGTCAATCAATATGATTGGCCCGTTCCCGTGCAAGCGCGGCGTGAAGTCCTTACTTGGGTCTCGCGTCCGCAGACCACGGCAGAAATCAGGCCCGTCAACAATTTTGATCTGCTCGCGTTCCCGCGCCGTGTCTCGCAATTGCCAACGTGGTTCGATCAGCAGACGACAGCGCTGCATACGCCGCCGTTGCCCGTTAATCAGGACGACTGGCCTCTGCCGTTTGCCGCTCAGCGGTTGGCCGGCGGATACGGCTACTTCCTTGCGCCGTTCCTCGCTCGTCGGCCGGAAGCGATGCCGCCAAAAACTGCGGTATTCCCGCCGCCGATTGGCTACGAATATCCGAATGACTTGCGCTCGTTCCTGCGCTCGCCGCCCAGTATCGTGCCCGCGGTTATCCCGCCGACGCCGCGACGACCGACGATTAAAGGTCCGTTGTGGACTATGCAGCCAGAGCGGCATAATGCAGCCGATTCGGGACGCGCAAATATTAGCGATGCTTCGCGGCAAGGATCTTCGATGCCACGCCGGTACAAGGACGAAAGCTAATGGCACTGCAACGACTCGTCGCGCCGACCGTTACGCCTTTGACGCTGGCGGAAGTGAAAAAGCATCTGCGCGTTACTACGACAGACCAAGACGATCTGATCACGATCTATCTGAAAGCCGCCACCGACTTTATCGACGGCGAGTGGGGATTTCTTGGTCGCGCAATCGTCACGCAAACGTGGCTGCTGACTATCGACGAATTTCCCTCCGGGGAAATCCGTATTCCTCTGCCGCCGCTGCAAAGCGTCAACAGCGTCAAATACGATGATGGCGCTGGCGTCGAGCAGACAGTCGCCTCCACCGATTATTATGTCGATACCGCGAGCGAGCCGGGTTGGGTTGTCCCCGTTTCGGGCGTTAGCTGGCCGACGCCGCTCGATGCGGTTAATGCCGTTCGCGTCGAGTTCGTCGCTGGCTATAGCCCAGATAGTTCATCGCCGCCCGATCTGACGGCAAATATTCCTTTCAATATCAAAGCAGGGCTATTGCTGCTCGTCGGAAATATGTTCGAACGCCGCGAGGAAAACGTAGAGGGCATTATCAATACGCTGCCGTTCGGCGCGGACATGCTGCTGCGGCGGCACAAGATTGACAAGAGCATGGCGTGAAGGGTGAGCGGCCAGATTGGTATCCAGACTGGGCGGGGCAATACGTCGCGGTGATCGGCGGCGGGGCGTCCGTCAAGCGCAGCGATGTCGATAGCCTGAAAGGCCGCGTGCGCGTCGTCGTCGTCAACGAAAGCTATCAGCTCGCCCCTTGGGCGGACGCGCTCTATTCGTGCGATTACAAGTGGTGGAAGCTGCGCTGGAATCTTGTGAAAGATTTCAAAGGTTTGAAGGTTACGCAGGACGCCTTAATCGTGCGCGAGCATCCCGAGATCAAGCGGCTGCGGCTGCGGGACGCGACGCCAGGGCAACCGATAAAATACTTCCTGATGGACGAATGGGGCGTTATTGGCAGCGGGCAAGGCTCTGGATTTCAGGTCGTAAACTGGCTAGCGCAAATAGGGGTTGCGGGAATCGCCTTGCTCGGGTTCGATGGCTGCATAATCAATAACAAAGTCCACTGGCACGGTAGCCATCCAATCGAATTAACTAACCCGGATAACAGCACTTTCGTTGGCTGGAAAACTTGGCTGGAAAATGCCGCGCCGAAACTGCACGAACTAGGAATCGAAGTGATCAATACGTCGATGTTTTCAACAGTCGGCCGATTTCCTCGGATCGAGGTCGCGGCGACACTGGCAAGGTGGGGACTATGATCAAATTATTCGTCGGCTGCTCTGCGAATGGTGAAGATGCCGAAGCGCAAGCGCTGCTCGAATACACGCTGCGAAAACATCATCCAACCAACGATATCGAACTGACTTGGATGATGCTTTCGAAAGACGTTTCCTCGCCGTGGTATTCAAACCCTGCGAGACAAGAGGGATGGAACACCAAAGGATGGGCGACGCCCTTCAGCGCCTTTCGGTGGGCCATCCCTCACGTCTGTGGCTTTGAAGGCCGCGCGATCTATACCGATGTCGATAAAGTTTTCATGGCCGATATCTTCGATCTCTGGAATCAGCAAATCCCTCCCGGCAAATGTCTGCTGATGAAAGACGACAAACATTCCTGCGTGATCCTCTACGATTGCGCGGCGGCCAAAAAGTATATCCCCGCTTTCGAAACGCTGCGGCGCACTGAGGGCATGTATCGAAATGTCAGGCGGACTATAGGTGGCGCCGCAGCGAACTTTACCGGCAACTGGAATTGCCTCGATGGCGAAAACTATCCGACGCTGGCGCACCCCGATATCAAGATCATCCATTTTACGAAGGTCGAGACGCAGCCGCATTTGAAGTGGGCGCTGCCGCGATTAAAAGCCAAGGGCAAGCGCCACTGGAACCAATGGACGCTTAAGGCAGAACAACCGCTGCCGCACGCGCGTAAGGACGTTCAGCCGCTCGTCGATCAGCTTTGGGAAGAAGCGCAAGCGGCGGGCTATACCGCCGAGAAATACGAAGCGCTGGCATCGAACTTCGGCAACTATGATGCGGTAAGGGGAGGGCAACGTGCCGCGTAAAAAGGAATCGCACGTCGATTGGGCGGCATGGGTTCGTTCGTTCGGCGCAGCAGGGCTGGCCTTTATCGGCATATTGATAGCGTTTTATTTCACCACTAAGGACAAGCTCGACCGGCACGAAAGCAATTTCGTCGAGATCGGAAAGAAATTCGACAGCTTCAATTCAACGCTGCAACGTAATTACGACGACTGGGCAAAAACAAATAAAAACGATCAGGAGAAAGCCGAAAGGGTGCGCGAGCAATTCATCGCTTCGTTTAATCAGTTTGGTATCGCCAGTGCGGCAATGAAAGTTCAAGTGGATAACGTTTCGAAGCAGCTTGAAGCCATAACGAATAAGCTCGACAGCGTGCAGGACGTTCAACGGCAGAATATAAGAAAGCAAGACCGATGATCTCGTTTCAGGAAATCTTGGAAGGCGTTACCCGGCATCGCGCAATGCCTGTTGACGCTGGTGACTTCGATACCCTCAAACTTGATCTCCGAAGAAAAATTGACGAGATCGAATGGGCGCTGCAAGCGCTCTGCGAAAATCTACGCGATAGCGAGACGCCATAATGGCGCGCGACCCCTATAGCTGGACGGACAAAGGTGTACAGCGTCGGATTATTTCTCACAGCGGCTTTCGCCTTGATGGTCTTGGCGATCTTTTACCTCGGGCTGCGGGAGCGTCTGTATTCGATGTGGGATGCAATCGCGGTCATGTCTGCTTTGATCTTATGCACCACGGTGCTTCTATACTTCATGGGTGCGATAATTCTGCCGAAACAATCCGGCACGCAAACGAACTTTTCGCCGACTATCGCCATGCTCAATATAAATTTGAGGTTGTCGATCTGACTGGCGGCGGCGCTGCGATTACTAAAGCGTTCGGCGAGCAGCGCTACGACATCACGCTAATGCTGGCGGTCTATCATAAGCTGTCGCGCGTCATGCCATCCGACAGGCTTTTTGAGCTTGTGCAATATCTCGTCAATAGGACGGAAAAATATTTCGTTTGGCGAGGATCGCGCGAGGAACGCGACGAGTTCTCACCAATGGTTCTGCGAGAGGGCTTTCGCGAAGTCCACTATTCGGAAATTTGCGAGATCATGTTGCGGGAATATACCGAGACTGTTGCGCAGCCAGCCGCTATATGGGCGCGCATCGATCCTCGAGGAACGCTGTGAAGTGCGTCCAAGGGATTTGGTTTCCGGATTCGGAGATGCATTTGCAAACCGTATTCGGCCCGCAGATAGATGGCAGGGCGACTTACCAATACCACAAGCTTGCAGGCGCGATGCGATATGTAAAGCAAAGGCGCTGCGCTATCGATGTCGGGATGCACGTTGGTCTGTGGGCGATGCATTTAGCGAAGTGGTTTGAAACAGTGATCGGTTTCGAGCCAGTCGCCGAGCATATCGAATGTCTGCACGCGAACATGCTGGGGATATCTAATTATGAGGTCCGCGAAATTGCGCTAGGGCACCGGACTGGATCGGTCGGATTAAAAATATTACCCGGTAGCACTGGCAGCACGCAGATCGATGAGGGCGGCCAAGGTATAGAAATGCGGACGCTCGACAGCTTCGAATTTCACGCTGTCGATTTCTTGAAGATCGATGTCGAGAATTACGAATACTTCGTTGTTGAGGGTGGCGAGAAAACAATCAGGCTGCACAAGCCTATTATCGTAATCGAGCAAAAGGGCGATAAGACGCGCAAGCACAAATCCGTTTATGGTAGGGAACGCCACGATGCGAAGGAGATGCTGGAAGCTTGGGGCGCTCGACAGCTATTCGAAATGAATGGCGACCACTGTATGGGGTGGGTAAAGTGAAATGCATTTACGAAAAATGTCGTTGCGTGAATCTATGCAAGAACGGGTACTGCGTCGGCGCTGAGCTTGAAAAATCCGGATACGAAATCCACGATGGCGATATACGCCACAAACTGATACCGGACGATCCACCATGGGATACGGCGACGAAATAATGGCGACGGGCCTTGCCCGCGGACTACGCGATAAAGGCAAGCTCGCTGCGTTTGGCGATGGCAAGAAAATCGTTTGGGGCCCTTGGTCGGAAGAAATGTTTAGAAACAATCCGAACATCGCGCACCCCAGCATGGCGCATCAAAGCAATCTCGTCTGGATACCGCACTATAAAGGCGCTCGTCTTTATAACGTGCAGAGCTTCGATAAAACGAAGTGGATTTGGAATTATGATTTTCGAGCGAAGCCCGGTGAGTTCTTTTTCGATAAATGGGAGCGCTTGAAGATCGACGAATTGAAAAAAAGCTACAACGATTTCGTCGTGATCGAGCCAAACGTCCCCTGGCAAAAGACTGTCGCGCCTAACAAGGATTGGGGATTCGAAAAGTTCAGCCAGCTATGCCAGCGATTAAGGATGGCTGGGGTTAACGTCGTTCAATTCATTCATAAGAATTCACGCCGCAGATTGCCAGTGACGACGATGGAGCTTAAAAACTTTCGCGACGTGATCGGCGCGTTATCACTAGCAAAACTTTACATCGGTCCAGAGGGAGGGATGCACCATGCGTCGGCTGCGGTCGGAGTTGATGCTGTCGTGCTCATGGGCGGCTTTATACCGCCGCTGGTGGTCGGATATGCTGGCAATGCAAATTTTACTGGCGGTGCAAAAGCATGCGGGAGCATCCAGCCATGTTCGCACTGTATGGAAGCAATGAATCGGATATCGGTTGACGAAGTTTTCGAAGCAGCAATGGCGAAGCTCCAATGAAATGCGAAACATATATGTTGCAGGATCGCTCCGAGATACTTGAGCTCGCGACGCTGATGCGATCCGAAGGCGCGAAGTCTTATCTGGAAATCGGCTGCAAGTTCGGCGGCTCGCTCTGGATCATCGCAAACAAAATGCCAGCCGGTTCAACCATCGTCGCTGTCGATCTCCCGCAAGGCGATAAAAGCTTCAAGGATACCGAGCCGCATTTGCGCGAATGTGTCGAAGCGCTACGCAAGCGCGGCTATCATGCCAGCCTGATTATTGGCGACAGTACCGATCCGGAAGTGATCGAGGATGTTTATAAGCTTGGCCCGTTCGATGCCTGTTTTATCGACGCTAACCACACGCAAGAATATGTGCGAAAGGACTGGGCGAACTATGGCAAAATTTGCAGGCTCGTTGCGTTCCACGACATCAATTTCCATAGACCGGGCGGGCTACCGGCGCATAAGAAACCAATCGAAGTCCGCGAAGTCTGGGACGAGATCAAAAAAGATTATCGCCACAAAGAAATCATCCGGGGCGGATTGAACAAAGACGGCGGCAGGGACAACGGTATCGGTGTCCTATGGACGGCGTGAATGTCATCTCATGGATGTGGGGCAGCAAATATAATCCCCGCGATGTGCAGAGGCTTGCCAATGCAGTGCAAAAAAACCTTCGTGCTCGGCATCGCTTCTATCTTTTTTCTGACCTTCCTTATTCTATTTCCGGCGTAGAGACGCGAGAGATCGAGGACAAAAATCTGATCGATCGATCATGCTTTTGCCGGCTGCGCATGTTCGACCGGCAATGGCAAGTGAGAAACGGCTTCCATAAAGGGCCGATCCTGTCGCTCGACCTCGATTTGATGGTGCTTAAGCCGATTGACGATCTGCTTGTAACGACATCGAGCTTCAAGATTTTGCAGGGCGTTAATGCCGTCAATCCAAACCCGTTTAACGCCAGCGTCATGCTTCTTCACGCTGGGCACCATCACGAGGTCTGGGACGATTTCTCGCTCGAAAAGGCCAAAGCTGTGCCTTTTCATGAATTTCCCGACGATCAGGGCTGGATATGGCACAAGCTGCCTAACGCCGATGGCTGGCGGGCTGGGGCGGAATCGGGCATCTATGGCTTCCAGAAACCCGGCTGGCCGATGCGACCGACCGGAATGATACTGCCGCAGGACGCGAGGATCGTTTCGTTCATCGGCAAGCGCAAGCCTGCGATGTATTTGGGGGTGCCGTGGATACGAGAGTATTGGAAAGTGTAGGCGTCGATCCGAAAGACGTTGCGCTTTTCATCCCGCCCGGGCTCAAGAAATTCAAGCTGGCTCTTTTCGAGCGCATCGGCGCCTATGTTGAAAAGCTTGGCGGGCGTGTGGTGCGAAATGATTTCGAAGCGGTCGGAAAACTGCCCGACGAGATTATTCCCATAGTCGGATGCAGCCCCGAGTTTCGCTACGTCTTGGCGCACTGGGCGAAAACAGGCCGCAAATGGATTTACTGGGATCGAGGATATCTGCGGCGCGTGTTCGCCACGCATCTTCCCAAGGGCGTCGGCATGGGCGTGCAGATGGGCTATTACCGCTGGCATCTGAACCGCCCGCAGATGGGACAGATTTACGATGTGCCTGATGATCGCTGGCGCGCACTAAAGCTCGACGAGCGCTGCGAGGTAGGCAATCAACTGAGCCCATGGAATCGAAGTGGCAAGCATATCGTGATCGCCGATACGCTTCCGGATTATTGGAAGCTATTCAGCGACCCCAATTGGACCAAACGAGCGGTCGAGCGTCTGAAAGCGATCACGAAGCGTCCTATCATCGTCCGAGACAAAGAAAGCAAGCGTCCCTTGCGAGAGGAACTAGCCAATGCTCACTGCCTCGTCGCGCACGGTTCTATTGCTGCGGTTGAGTCTGTTGTTATGGGCTGTCCGGTATTCGTCGAGCCGATATCGGCTGCTGCGTTGGTGGGCTCAACGGACCTTAGCCAAGTGGAAACGCCAGTTTATCCCGAAAGAATGCCGTGGCTGCGCTCCCTTGCCTATTGCCAGTTTACCGAGGACGAGCTGTGCGACGGAACGGTTTTCAAAATGATCCGCTAAAGGGAGACAGAACATGGAAACGATCTTGGTCAGCCTGCTCTATTTGCTGCTGCATTGTGCGGTCATAATTTTCGTTGCGTTCGTGATTGTTTGGGTTCTCAAAATTGCTGGATACCCTCCTGATGCAGATGTCTATAAATGGGGCAAGATTATCGTGACGCTGCTAATCGTTATAGCGGTGGTCGTTTGGGTATTCTCTCTGCTGGGATATGGACCGGGACTGCCGTATGGCCCGGTGCCGAGGATCATGCGATGAAATTCAGACAAACGGTCGCATTACTGGGCAACATGCGGGTCTACCGGGCTTGCAAATGGCACCAAAGTGATGTCTCGCAAGCGGTCTGGTTCTGGATTTGCTTGGTGGCTCCCGTCGCCGCGGTGGCCGTTTATTTCTGGGTAGTCAGTCAATCGGTAACCGTTGTGTTGTGATGCCTTGGGTTCGCTTTAACGAAAAGTATGACTGGCAACCGCAGGGCGCTCGCTGGATGATTTCTTATGGCAAGGGGGCGACGCATCTCGTGAAGCAGGAAGTGGCCGACAAGGCGATAAAGGACGGCAAGGCTGAGCTCGTCGAGCGCCCGAAAGGCAAGCCCGATGCCAGCCGGTAATCTTCGCTACAGGATCGGTTTCTATCAGCGCGGGTCGGCCGGCGCACCCGGCTCGCCTGATACCGATTACGGCATGGAAGGGGCATATCCGGGAACGGCGACGTTCATCACTTATGCGAATGTCGAGCCGAAGCTTGGCGGCGAGTCGATCTTGGCAAGCCGTCTAACCGGGAAAAACTTCGCCAATATCACCGTTCGGCAGTCGACCGAATCAAACGCGGTCGATACGGATTGGATCTGCAAAAATGAGGATAGCGGCGAGATTTACAACATTCGTTCCGTGATCGATCCGCACCAGGGCGACCACAAGCACGGCCTCTGGTGGGAAATGCTCTGCGAGAAAGGCGTGGCGGTCTAATGCCAGTCAATAAATCGGTCGAGCGCTTCCGTGCCTTGACTTTGGACATGCAGAAAACGGTACGCGAGAACGCGGTCAACGAGCTTAATCGGCAAGCCGGGATATTGAAGGACGCTATCGCGTCGGTCGCGCCGATCTATGAAGGCCCGCCCGAGGCTGGCGTTACCCCCGGCGCGTTGAAGGCTTCGGTGGGCGTGAAACCGGGCAACAAGGAAACGATTGTCCGCGTTATCGCTGGCGGCTCGACGACGACGCGCAAAGGCGTATCTGGACGCGAGTTCGATTATTCGCGAGCCGCGGAGTTCGGCACGCAACAGAACGGAGCGCAGCCATTTTTCTTTCCGACCTACCGGCTGATGAAGAAGAAAATCGTCGCCAGCATGAAGCGGCGCATTTCCCTGCAAATAAAGAAATATTCGGCAGCGCAAGGGGGCGGCAATGTCTGATCCGTCCCTTGAATTGCACGCAGCGCTGATCAGTAAATTAAAGGCCGATCCCGGCGTCGCTGCATTAGTGGGGGCTCGCGTCTATGGCGGGGTGCCGGAAGGTCCGACGTTTCCGTATATATCGCTCGGACCTGTTCAGGTCTTGCCCGACAAGGCCGAATGTATCGACGGGACGGAAGTCTTTTATCAAATCGACGGCTGGGCGCGCGATCCGACAGTCCCGAAAGCCAAGCAATTGAGCAAGGCGATTGTCGCCGCGCTCGACGATCAAGATATCGCTGTGTCGAACTATGCCGTGATCGTTGCGGAAATTAGTTCTATCAATCATCTTCCAGACCCAGATGGAATCACTGCTCACTGTGTGTTGAGTTTCCGCTTTTTGATTCAACTGGCCTAACCAAGGAGAAGCCCCTATGGCGCAACCTACTGTTATTCCCGGTACTAAACTGCTCGTGCTGATCGGCACGGGCGGCGATAGCCCCGGCTCGCCCGATGTGTTCTCGGAGCCGTGCGGCCTGACGACGAAAAACTTCGATCTGAATGCCTCGACGAACACGACGCTCATCCCCGACTGTACCGATCCAAGCTTGCCCGCTTGGGAAGCGAAAGACGTTAATTCGCTGTCTGCCGAAGTTACCGGCAGCGGCGTGATGGCCGTCGAGAGTTTCCACACGTGGCTGGATTGGTTTCTCGGCGCGACGGAGCGGCAAGCGCGTATCCAGCTTGTCTCGCCGACAACCTCTCCGCTGGGCTTGGGCTATCTACAGGGCGCGTTCATCCTGTCGAAGCTCTCCTATAGCGGCGTTCGAGGTCAGAAAGTGAACATCGACGTAACGATGGTCAACAACAGAGCGCTGGCGTTCGTCGCAGCGTAAAGCAATGCCGAGTGGTGAGATCGAACTACAGTGGGCAGACGGCACGCATAAATTCAACGTTGCGAAACTGAAATGCGTGCTTGAGCTTGAGGAAAAATGCGGCTGCGGCTTTGCCGAAATCTATACGCGCTTGGCAAACGGCAAGTGGCATTTCAACGATATACGGGAAACCCTCAGGCTCGGACTTATCGGCGGCGGCGCGATTCCAGAAAGAGCGATGACGCTTATCAATCGCTATGTCGATGATCGCCCGTTCGCCGAAAACGTCCTGCCAGCGCAAGCCGTCATCATGGCCGCGCTCGTCGGCGTGCAAGACGATAATCCAGAAAAAAAAACACCAGCGGGAGCGAAGGCGCAGGACGCTCCATCTTCCGGGACGACGGACGGTACAAGCGCTCCGTTATCTACGGGCTCGGAGCAGCAGTCGGATTCTCGCCGCGTGAACTAGACGAGATGACGATGTGGGAATTGGCGGCGTGCATCGATGGCGTCAACTACGCGAACAATCCAGAACAGAAACTAGAAGCACCAACGGATCAGGAGTTCGATCAAATGCTGCTCGACTATGATCACTTGCGTGCGGCGAGGCCGAATTAAATGGCTGATACTGCCGCGCTCGTCGTCGCGCTGTCCGCGCAACTGACCAAGTTCGAAAAGGACATGAAGGACGCGGTTAAGATCGCGGACACGCAGACGAAGGCTATCGAGACTCGTTTCTCGCAGATGAATTCAAAAATCGAGCAGGAATTTTCCGGCTTTGTTTCTCGATTCGCTGCATCGGCAGGGCCTATCGGTGGAATATTTAGCGCTCTTGGCCCGGTGGGATTAACCGTCGCTGCTGGTATCGGCGCGGCGACGTTGGCGATTGGATTTCTAAACGACAAAACCGACAAATTTGTCGAAAAACAAAAGGCGATGAAGGAGGCGGCAGAGACGACAGGCTTCACGCTCAATCAATTAAAAGCGTTGGGCCAGTCAGCCACCGCAACCGGCGTCGATTTCGAAAAAGCTGAGCGCGGCATCGAGCGCATGACTGTCGCAATCGATGAATTGAAATCGACGGGCACCGGCCCGCTTTATGATGCGCTGGCGAAGATTAATCCGGCTTTGATCCGGCAAGTGACGAACGCGAACAGCACGGCAGAGGCCATCGATATTGTTATCAAGGCTTATGATGGTCTTGCCGATCAGTTTCAGAAAAATGCTTTCGCGTCCGATCTGTTCGGCAAACGGCAAATTGAAGTCGGTCGTATTCTGCAAGACCTCGCAGGCAAGGGCGGCATCAAAGCGGCTGGCGACAGCCTCGAAGCATTGGGCAAGGGCGTTGACAAAGGACTGAATGATCGCATCGTCCAACTGAAAAAAGATATCGATGAGATCAAAAAGAAAAGCGATAACCTTTTCGGACAAGCGTTTGCCGAAACACAATTGCAGGCGCAGAAAGAAACCGCGCAGGTAATCGCTTTCATCGCGCAGAAGCTGAACGATATCGCCCAAGCTGCACGCACCATCGATCTCAGCAAATTAAGCGGCGGCAAAACCGGCAACGAAAATCTTTCCAATCTGCAAGTTCCAGGGCTCGCGGTTTCTCCGCAGCGCGGGCGCGGCAGCGGTGCATCGGGTGTTGATGAATCTGGGCTAACGCAATTTGAAGTCAGGACGGCTATCCCGCAGGCCCGCCCATCGGCAGATATCAAGCGGACGCTGGAAGCGGCAGAGGCATTGCAGCAAGAGAAAGATGCGGTTGCAGCCAATCTGACATTTCAGGAGCGGTGGGTCGGCGTTCTCGGCGACGCGGCGACGCAACAGGATTTGTTGAGACAAAAGACGCTGCAACTAGATAAAGCTGTTCAGGACGATGTGAGGCTAGGTGCCGCCCGCGTGCGAGCACTGCAAGCTTTTAACGTCGCGCAGCTCGAACAGAATACAGCGGTGCGTGTAAGCCTTGGCGTCGCCTCTGAGCAGGAAATATTGAACGCTAGACTTGCGCGTATCCAGCTTGATGTGAACAAAGGCATCATCGATAACACCGAAGCGGAGCGGGCTCGGGCGAAAGCAGTCAAGGAATCGAAAGACGCTTATGAGGCGATGATCGTCTCTGCGTCAAAGCTCCCCGAGCTAACGCGGTTCGGGTTGGATGCAGCAAACGGGTTTAAGCAGTTCGATACGATAGTCACATCATCATTTACGAGCTTCGAAAACAATTTTGCTGATTTCGCTACCGGCACGCGCACGTTCCAAGATGCTTTTAAGTCAATGACGGATTCGATCATTCGCGATCTGGTTCGCCTGACGCTGCGCATGTCGGTAACTGGCCCGCTCGCAGGCGCGTTATCGGGTTTGTTTGGAAGTGGTGGCGGGGGTTTCAATTTCCTGTTTGGTGGCGGATCGCCATCAGGGTTTGGCGGCGGCAAAGCTGCTGGCGGGCCGGTTAGCGCCAATACGCCATACGTTGTCGGCGAGCACGGCCCTGAGCTTTTCATTCCGAAGGGCGCTGGCACTATCGTTCCCAATCAGGTGACGCGAAGCGGCTCGGCGGCTGGGCTTCAAGTCTTGGTCAATAATTATGCCTCGAACGATACAGAGACGACGCAGGAACAGCGTTCGGGGCCCAATGGCGAGCAACTGATAATCGGCGTCGTCAAAAAGCATTTCTCGAAAGGCAGCTTTGATGATGTTCAACGCGGTCGCTATGGCCTACGCGCGGTGAAATCACGATGACAACAGCAGCTTGGCCTTCCACGATTCCGCAATGCCCGATCCTCAACGGCTTTGAAGAAACGCCGCAACCAAATGTCGCGAAGTTTTCGCCGGAGGTCGGTCCGCCAAAGTATCGACGGCGCTCGACGGCCAAAGGCTGGGTAACGGATACAACGTGGCGGTTCTCCACCGCGCAGCTTGCGTCGTTCAAGACGTTTCATGAAACGACGCTAAAAGACGGCTCGCTGCCGTTTACGATGAACCATCCTGTCACCAAGACAAATTATAGTTGGATGTTTGCCAGCGATCCTCGCATCACACGCACGTCTCCCGGCTTTCATTCGGTGAGCTTCCAGCTTGTGCGGTTGCCGTAATGCCCCGTGATATCCAGCTTTCATTTCGCAAGGAGATCGAAGCGCAATTTTCCGGCGAAGCGGATATCTGCTTTCTCACGATCACGCATAACAAGCTCTCCGATCCAATCCGCGTCGTCTGGGATACCAAGGATTATATTTACGGAGGGTTCACTTTTATCGGCTTCCCGTTCGATATCCAGATTTTGTCCGACGACGAAGGCCCGCCCAAAGCGCAACTGGCGATCCAGAATATCGATTCGCGCATCGGCGAAACGATCCGCGGCCTCGTTGCGCCACCCAGGTTGAAGCTAGAGGTCTTGTCGTCTGCGGATTTTAATACGGCTGTCGATCCGCGCGTCGAGCTTTCGGGTGGGTCGCCGCCGACCACTGTCGTCTATTCTTTCTCTCGGGCATTTCTGATCAACGTCAAAGTCGATTACATGACGGTCAGCGGTGACATCGTCGGCTGGGATTATCTGCAACGTGTATGGCCCGGGAAGCGGGCAACGCAATCTCTATGCCCGGGATTATTCCGATGACGGTTGCATGGGCCGCGCGCTATGTCGGCCTCCCATTCAAGGATCACGGACGCGATTTTTCCGGCGTCGATTGCTGGGGGCTTGTGCAACTGGTCATGCGTGAGGAAAAGGGCGTCGAGCTTCCCACCTACGGGGAAACATCGGCGCTCGATCTGCAAAAAGTAGCGGGGCTGATCGCGAAGGAAAGCAGCATCGATCCTTGGGTGCTTGTTCTGCCAGAGTGGCGCAGAGCGTTCGATGTCGTCGTTATGCACCGACGCCATTCACCCATCCATGTCGGCATTATGTGCGGGCCGGATCATCTTTTGCATATTGAGGAAAAGATCAGCGCGGTCATGGTGCCGGTCAAACACGAGAGTATTATTTTCCGCAATCCGCGATTCTATCGCCACCGGGATTTAATCAGCGATGCAGCATGAGCCCATTGTCCCGGTCGCTTATCGAGCGCCGTTCGATTTCAGCGGCAAATGCTGGATCGAACATCGTCCGCCCGGGTCGAGCGTTCTCGATATCGTCGCGTCATGCCCGGTTCTGCCGCCAAATTTTCACAAGGACGGCTATGTCTGCATTAACAACGAGATCGTACCGCGCGAAATGTGGGCGCTGGTTCGGCCCAAGGCTACACGCGCGGAGCTTCCCATCGCTGTTACGATGCATCTTGCGCTGCAAAACCCCCGTGGCGGGGGCGGTGGTGGCGGCAAGCAAACTTTCCAGTTGGTCGCCGCGCTCGCTCTTATCGTTGTTACGACAGCTATAACGGCGGGCGCTTTCGGTCCTGAAGGGTTGGCGCTGGCCGGTTCATATCTTGCTGCCGGTTCGACTTCCGCTCAATTACTTGCTGGCGCTGTCGCCATTGGCGGGGCGCTGGCCATCTCTGCGTTGAGCGGACCTCCCATATCGGCTGCAGGGGTAGACGCTGGCGGCACCAATGCCGAGCAGGCGGAGGCAGCGGCAGCGAGCGGAAACATTCTCGATAGGGGCGGGTCAATTCCCCGCGTTATAGGAACGAGAAAGGTCTTTCCACCGCTCGCGTGCGAGCCGGTCGTGGAGCTTGTCGATCAGGACGAAGTTGTCGAAGCGCTCTATATCCTCAATGGCCCGCACAAGCTTGAGGATATCCGGATCGATGGCGGTCCGCTCGTCGAGGCGGAAGATATCGAATTTGAAACGCGCGAAGGCTGGCCCAGCGATACGCAGCAATCGTTGATAACGCGGCAGGGCAGAACGATAACCCCTAGTCTCGAATTATCAGACACTTCGGTGCAGGGCGATGGGCAATTGCTTAGCCACCAAAGCTTGCCGGAAACAGATTTGCCGGTTTGGCATGGCGTAGCGTCGCGCAGTTCGCCCGACGAAATATGGCTGCATCTGCTTTTCCCGGGTGGCATCTATCCCGGCAGCAATACATATGCATCGGTGCCATTGCGCATTCGTTTTCGCATGCGCGGCGATACAGCGTGGATAAACCTTCCGGAATTGTATTACGAGTTTAACGCCACGAACCAGCGCCGGGTGGCAATCCTATTAAAATGGCAGGCAGCAGAACTCCTGCAGGACCCACCAGCCTCGTCGAGCGCTGGATTTTGGGCCGCGCGATTAAATACTGGCGCTTCTGCACAGACGCCGGCTACGCCTCCGGAACGGCAATGGACTGCCGACTCGTATTTTGATGATGGGGCCGGCGTGGCTTACCTGATCAACGGAAATACTGCGACGACGCGCCTGAGAAATATTAACTTGTTTGACAACCGATGCGAAGTTTATCTCGACGAAAATACTTTTCCGAAAGGCATTTATGAGATTCAAATCAAGCGCGGCACCACGCTGGTAAGTTCATCGTTCTCGATCAGCAATATGGGCTACAGCGGTTTTGTTGGTGCCATTGATCCTTTCTGGTATTTCAGTTCCGGTGGATTTAAAATATTCCAGAACCATTCCAACTTCTCCGACCGCGTGTTGTTAACGCGCGTGGTGTCGATCTGGAATGAGCCGCCGTTAACCCGTTCCGGAGAGGTCGCGCTAGTCGCACTGACGGCGCTAAACCGATCTGTCAGGCAATTGTCCATCAAGGCATCTGGCTATGTGCAAGATTGGGACGGGTCCGATTGGACTGCTTGGACGACCTCATCCAATCCGGCTCCGCATTATCGTGACGTGTTGAGCGGCAGCCAGAACCTCGACCCGCTGCCTGACGATCTGCGCGACGACGATGCGCTGGTGGCTTGGCGAGTGCTCTGTCGCGATAACAATTGGACATGCGACGCGATCATCAACGATACGCGCACGCAGGACGTTCTTAACTTGCTGGCGTCATGTGCATATGCGCGCCCGTATCAATCGGATATCTATAGCATCGTTGTCGATAATGATAGAACGGCAGATGCGCCGGTTCAGGTATTCTCGCGGCGCAATAGCGCGAACCTGCATTATGAAAAAGCGTTTGCGCGTCTGCCCGCTGGCTTCAACGTTACCTATCGGGATGAAAGTCTCGACGACGATCAGGCGCAGACGACAGTTTATCAGCGCGATCTAACCAATACTGATCTGACGCTTTTGGAAAGCGTCGCCTACGACGGAATAATTGATGTCGATAAGGTCGAAGCGCGTGCGTTGTTCGATCTCGATCAGGCTGCTTTGCGCTCGACGTTCTATTACATGGACGTTGATATTGAATCGATTGTCTGCCGACGAGGATCACTGGTCGCTCTTGAGCACGATATTCTGACGAGCCGTTCCGGTGATGGCTACATCGCCAGCAAGCAATTAAGCGGCGGTAGCCCGGTGCAAATTACCGGCATCACGCTTGACGCCGAGATCGATTGCACAAATGAACTGGACATGCACGCGATCACGGACATGCACGCGATTGCCGATATGCATGCCGTAGGAATCAAAACCGGGGTGGCGATCCGCAGAACCGATGGGACGATTTCGATCCATCAGCTTTCGAATGTGACTGGCTCGACTAACGTTCTGACGTTCTCCACGCCATTTACTGATGTCTCCACGATCCAAGGCTTTGCCGATAACGACCGCAAATACGGCTGTCTCGTCGTCGCTGGCGATATGTCGACCGTCTATCGACGGATGCTTGTGCAATCTATTTCGCCCTCAAAGGACTTTCAGGCTTCAATGGCGCTGGTAGATGAAGCACCATCACTGGTGCGATTCGCGGGCGCGCCCTTGCTGCAGGCGATGGATGATCTGACGCAGCTTAATACGATGGAAGGCGGCGCTGATACTTTGGAGTTTATGTCATGAACTTTGGCGACTTTACCGAAAGCACCGGCCCGTCCGCTACGGACTTCCTCGCCGGTTATGCGACGGGCGGAGGCGCTGGATCGGATCGCCGCTACCAAGTCGGCAATCTTCTGACGGCGCTAACCTCTGTCGAGATCAAAGGCTCTGGCGACGTTAAGCTGGAGCTCGGGCGGATCGACGGCAATGCAAGCAACCCAGCTATCCATTTCCATTCGGGGGCGACAGCGCTCGATTATGATTCCGCGCTCGTCGCGACTGGCGGCGCGTCTGGATCGCCAACGGCGGCCGGCGAAGGCAGCTTGCAGTTTGTCGGAGCGGGCGGACTTAACCCGGCTATCAATGATGGCGCTCCGCTAGGAACAGGGTCGCTAAGCTGGTCGGATTTGTCTCTCGCTTCTGGCGGCGTCATCAATTTCGCGAATAGCGATTTTACCATCACCCATGCGACAGGCGGCATAACATTCGCCGTCAGCAATACGACAAACATGCTGTCGCTACAGCAGAACGATAGTGGCGCGCAAGGCGCGATTATCAATCTGTTTCATAATTCTGGCTCGGTGGCCGTCAACGACCGTCTCGGCGGTGTTTTCGTTCAAGGCCGCAACTCGACGCCCGCAACAGTAACGTTCGCAAAGATGGCGGTCGATCTAGCGGTGAATACCGCGTCGTCGGAAAGCGGCGCTTGGGTATTTGAGACAATTCAATCGGGCGCTTTCGCTGAGCGCTTTCGCGTCGCGATCAGTCCAATAGCATATAATGGCACGGCTATTCCAGCAGGTGGGGATAACCGTGTTGGCTACAAAGCGACATCTACAGCAAATTTTGGAGTCTATTTCGGCTCTGGCAATCCGACGCTGAGCGCGGCGAAAGGATCGCTGTATCTGAAATCGAACGGCACGACGACGAACGACCGCGCCTATATCAACACGGACGGCGGGACAACTTGGACAGCACTGACAACGGCAGCATAACGATGCAAAAGAAAATCGAAGCAATGCTAGGCGCGCAGCTTTTAACAATTGCTGGTCTGCAAGATCAGCTTGAACAGGCAAACGCGAGGATCGCGGAACTGGAAGAACAATTGAAAGACGCAACGACTAAAGCGCCGGAGAAAAAATAATGACTGTTGATCGCCTAACCGATGGCAGCGCCACGCCTGGGCCGCGTACTGGAAACGATTATCTCGATCAGGTCGCCGAGGAAATCCTTGCGCTTTGGAATACTGCATCCGTCATTACGATTAGCGGCGTCTCTGGCACCAATACGATTACCGGAACGATCACGCCCCCGCTGATATCTGGCTTCCTCGATGGGATGAATTTCATATTGACGCCGGTTGCGACGAATACTGGTGCTGTGACCTTTAATGGGACGGCGGTTGTCGACGCCGAAGGTGTTGCGCTGACGGCTGGTGCACTGCGCATCAACAGCCACGTTCTGCTGCACTATGATGGCGGGTTAGCAAAGCTTGTCGTCGTTGGCTATGCGCCCGCCGCTGTCGTTCCATACGGCGCAAAGCTTCTGCGCTTTCAGAGCGTGGCTGCTGTCGCATCGATTGATTTTGTACACGGCGTTTCCGGCGTCGTGCTCGACAGCACCTATGATTCCTATATCTGGAAGATCAATAGCGCTGCGCCCGTCACCGACGATGTCGAAGCTTGGTTGCGCATCGGCACTGGCGCTGGGCCTACCTATCAAACCGCAAACTATTATTGGTATTCGCACGCGGTCGCTTCGAACGTTGCCGCCGATGTTGCCAGCACCAGCGATTCTAAAATCGCGATGACAAGACAATCCGGCACCGCCGATGTCGGCAACGCATCTGGCGAAACGTTCAGCGCGACGATCAATTTCCACGATCCGGATATGAACCAATTTTTCAGTCTTTACGGTCAAGCGAGCTATCGGTGCGCCTCTGGTGTGCCCGGTTGGTCGGTCTTTAACGGCACCTATAATGTCCAGTCGGCAATTACTGCGCTTCGATTCCAGTTTGAGACGGGCAACATCGCGTCTGCCACATCGGCGCTTTACGGGTTAACAAGTTCATAGGGGGCAGCAATGAATATGTATCTCGTCTGGCCGCTTTGGGTGATCAGCATCATCTTGGCGATCATCTTAAGTTTCGCGGCGCTGGAAGCTTACGCGCTTAAGCATCACGTTCCGACATTCTCGCGCTTCGTATGGGAGATAACAGTGGACCATCCAGCCATCATTGTAATCTTCGTCGGCGTGCTTGGTTTCGTTCTCGGATTTCTCAGTTGTCATTTCTGGTGGGGCGGAATGATTTCTTTCGCACCCGTCAAGAAACTGCTCGGGGGCTGACATGGCGCAATATTCCTATTCGACGCTGCAACCAGAATACAAAGCGCTCTGGGATAAGATGATCGTCACGAAGCTTACCGAGACGAACAAGCAGGCTGGCAAAGTCTGCTCGCCAGCGAATAAGGCGCGATATCAAACCGTCGAGAAAATGACCGGGATGCCTTGGTTCTGCGTCGGCTGTCTGCATATGCGCGAAAGCAACGGCAATTTTAATACCTGGCTGCACAACGGCGATCCGATGCGCCGAGACGGCAAGCCGGTTCGAACCGTCAACGTACCGAAGGGCCGGCCAACCGATCCGAATATTAGCTGGGAGGCAGGCGCAGCCGACGCGATCATCGGCGAGCAGCTCCACAACGTTAAAGATTGGGGACCGGAGCGCGTCGCCTATGCGGCGGAAAAGTTCAATGGCTTTGGCTATCGCAACCCGAATAAAAATATCCCTAGCCCGTACCTCTGGGCAGGGACGAATATTCAGAAACCCGGCAAATACATTTCGGACGGCGTTTACGCGACAGTCGATCCAAAAACTGGCAAGCCGCTTTACGATGAGCAGATAGGCGCCATGGCCCTATTGCGGCAAATCATGGCAATGGATCCAACCGCCAAGTTCGACATCGATGCAGCACCGCCACTTGTCCCGACCGACGCTCCCATTCAGCCTGAGCCTACGCCAGCCAGCCCGAAAGCGGACGATACGGTCTCTCAAGTCAAGCCGCTTGAAAAGAGCAAGACGATTTGGGGCGGCATCATTACTTGGCTCAGTGGCATATCTGCCGCAGTAATGGGTTCTTTCCAGTACATTGCAACGCCATGGGGCTTCGCCGCGTTGGTGTTCATTGTGGGTGCGCTGAGCCTCGGGCTGTATTTGGTGATCAAGGGGCGTATCGACGTAAATAACATCATCAAACACCTATCGCAGGACGACTCCGATGGCTGAATGGTTCTGGCACTCAACAGTCGCGTGGATCGGCCTCTCGGGGCTGATCGTAATCGCATGTCTTGCAGTCGCGTGGTTCATACCGCCGTTGCGGCGACTCGCTATAGAGGCTGCTGTTGTCGTTGGCAGCGCAGCGGCACTATATGCGAAAGGATCGGCAGACCGTGCCGCCGAGGAAAGGAAGAAAAGCGATGCTGCTGTTAAACGCAATCAGGAAAAGTTCGAAAAGATCGATGCTCGTCCTGATACCGATGACGATGTTGATAAGCGGCTGCGTGACGGCAAATTTTGATCCGCGCAGTTGCCCGACAGAAAAAGTCTATTCGCGTGAGTTCCAGCGGCAGCTAGCCGACGAGCTTAAGAAATCGGGAACGGCTGTCCACGAAGCGATACGCGACTATGGAAAGCTCCGCGATAAGGCGCGAGCTTGCAGAGGAAAATGACAATGACAAACGTCGATGGCCCGTTTGAGGTTGATCGCGGCGTAGGCGGCAAGATCAAAGTCAATGTCGTTTCTGTCGCCAACCTCGTTGCGCTGATCGGTTTGATTGGTACGGCCTTCGCGACTTGGAATGGCTTAACCAATAAGGTTGATATTCTGTCTCTGCGCGTAGAAAACGCGACGCAAGCCGCCACGCAAATTCGATCTGAACTTAGCGCCACGGTGATTTCACGCGATGGGCAGGCGCGCGATCTAACATCAAAGGTAGAGCTTATCGGTAATCGTCTGACGGCTGTTGAGACGGTCCTACAGCGTCTAGAGCGACAACTTGAAAACCGTCCGAAGCTTTAGCTTTTATTCGAGCGCGGGTGCGCGGTAGCCGGATTGGTGGCGCTAGTTGCTGCGCTCGCTCGGTAGTAAATCCAAGCTCGCGTTTGATCTTCAACCAAACCTTATTACGGTGATACCAGTCGCGTTTATTCTTGCGCCATTTGTCGGACATTGTTAAAAGTCTCGTGCTGTTGTGGTCTTGGGGGCGGAGCCAGTTGGCGGTTCCGCCCCTTTTTTATTTTCACGACACGAATGCGTCCATTTCCTACTTTTTGACTGTCTTGTGCCAGCCCTGACAGAACTCGCACGAGTAGGCACGCTCGTTTAGCAGTAGCGGTGGCTCAATCGAATATCGCTTTTTCATTGTGCATGATCGCATGATGAATCGCTCTCGCGCAGTCTCCCGGCGACCATAATCAACCTTATGGCCCTTCTGCCGCAGCCAATCCATGATCTGCGTCTGTGCGTGATACGGGTTGTCAGCAAATCCCATTGTCGTGCTCACACTAGCCATGAGCGATAATTGACTCGATTATTTGGTCGCGCTCCATTTCAAGCCACGCCTCGACGTTGCATTGAATATCGTAGGCAAGGCGCTTTCTAAGGTTCTCAATCTCAGGTTTCGACCCAAGGAAATGTTCTGCAAGTTCGTAACATTTTGTATCGTAGGTCAAATCATCCTCCGGTGTGTTTAGCGGCGGTTAAGTTTCTTCGCGTAGAAACGGGATGGCACCGGGATCGCCCTTGGCACATACAATCCAACATTCATTGTCGGTGCCAGCATCGACACAACGCAGATATATTCTAGGCCACCCGTCAAGCGGCTTGCGCGTTCTTGGATTACCGCTCATATCAACCTCCCTGTCATTTCTGGCGCATGAGTGACGGGTGGGCACATTTACAACCCAATCTCACGAAGGGGTCAGACTCACCACTTAGGATGAGGCCCTTGCAACAAATGTGCCCGCCGATCATTCACCACCCCTCACGTTCGCACAATCTGAACTGCGCCAATGTCCATGCTCCCACATTCGGGGCAATATGGTTTTGGCTTCATCCCGGCTATCAAGTCACCGACAAAGCCGACCCATTGGCATTGACGGCACTCCACCGGATCAGTGAAGAACTCGTCGCCCTCGCGTATCTCTGTAACCGTCATTTCCCACCCCTATGCGAATAATTTGAGGATTTGGTAGAGAAGGATTGCCGAGCCGGCAAGCGTCAGCAAGCCAAGCAATATCCCCAAAGCCAGATCACCGTTGTTCCGCATTAACCTCTCCTGAGCGACCAGAATCGCCGCGTAATAACTGGCGACTTATTCGCAACGGCAGCGGCACCGAGTAATGCGGTGGCGACAAAGCCAACCTCCGCTTCCTCTGGCTGCTTCGCCTTCTTATCGGCGACGTATTGCGCTATGTCGCCAATGGTCACATAAGCAGCGCGTGAACCATCCATTACCGGTATTTCTGCATCTTCAATTTTTCTGATTCCCATTTCCGTATCCTTTTTGAATAGCGGACTCAAAATCAGCGAGGCGTTTCAGCGCCTCATTTCGGAGACCGTCTGCCTCTTTCGTCTTTCTCTTGGCGATCCAGATGTCCAATGCGCACCGCGCGAACTCGCCAAGCTTCAGCTCGTCGGCTGCAATGTCGCCCGCCCGAAGGCGAGCGACTAGATTGCGACGCGCTTTAGTTAGCGGCGTCATGACGCTATCGAGAACCGCTTCCACCAACGATTTCTTTTTCGAGCCTGTCGAGATTGACTGGGCTCAATTTCGGATGCGGTTGCTGGTGGCGTCTCGGGGCGTAAGCCTCGTGACTTTGCCCACGCGCCGAGAGCGCTAAAGTCGTCTGGACGACTTGCAGGCGGGCTAGGATCACGTCCATGTCCTCGCTCGTTAATTCCCCACCACTCGTCGAAAATGTGCCGCGGATAAATATATGGTTGTTGATCTCGCGGGCCATCGCCTCCCGCAATCGCGCGTTCTCCTGTCCCTTTAAGCTGTCGATTAACTCGCGCAACAGGGATTCGGGTGTAGTGTTCGTCTGCATCGGTTTTTCTCCTGCCCCCTAAAAGTTTCCGCCAACGATCTGGGAGCGTCGGGAACGTTGTGCGGGAAATTATGTACGCGGTGATAACTGCGAATGTTGAAGCTGAGCTTAGAATTAAAACCCATAGGACGATCCGCTCGTCCCAGCGCATCGAACCTTTCGGGTGCTCGACTATCGTTTCTGTCTTTACGATCTTCGGCGGCTCTGGCTTCGCTTCCTCTTCAAAGACAGCATCTAGCCGATCCGATTTCTTGAACGCGATCTCTGGCACCATATAGTTCAGCATCGGCTCATGCGGGCCGACAAACTTGTCATATTCGGGCGGCGGCGGTGGATCGATCGGCGCAATAACCATACCGTTTGCGTCGGCTATTCGCTTGTCGCTTAGATCGATGGGAACGATGCGACGCTTGCGTTTGCTGTCCCAGCAACCATCGCGCTTATAAAGATGATCTCGCGGGTATTCTGCGCGCGCTTCTCTGATCGACATGCAGGTCGGCGATGCGGGAGCAGGTAGGCCGAAACATAAAACGTATCCAACAAACCAAATTGCACAGGCCAGAATCCACGCGGCCACTTTCGTTGCTGTTGTCATGGCTCGTCTCCTTTATTCCTTTTGCATCCAGACTCCGGTGTAGTCGATTGGCTTAAGCCCCTTCGATTTCTTTCCCAGATAATCGATGACTGCTTTTCGCGCGCCTTGCCAGTGGCCGAAATCATCGACGATCAGAAACCCGCCGACGCTGAGGCGCGGATACAAAGCTTCCATCTCAATTTTGGTGCTGTCGTAAAGATCAGTATCCAATCGCAGCACGGCGATCTGCTCTGGCAGATTATTTTCCTCGAGCAGTGTCTTGCGCACGTCGCCTTTGATGAAGCGGACGCGCTCGTCGTCGAACACATCAACCTCTTTTAGATTTTCGGTTACCGCTTCCACGCTGACGGCAAGCTTGCCGATCCAGCTATCGTCCAGAGGCTTAGAATTAGGTTTGTTTTTGATGTCGTATTTACCGGGCTCTGTCATGCCTTCGAAAGTATCGTAGAGCCAGCAATGGCGAAGCGGCGACGCCCAACGCGCCACCATGACGTTGCCGCCTCGCCATACGCCGCACTCCACAAATGCGCCAGGGATATCGCTGTGGTCGACTTGCGCACACGCCATCCACGTTGCGCGCAGGCGCATTAATCCGCTCTTGCTGTAGCGGTGCGCTTTATCGATGAACGGTTCATAAATCATGGGTCGACAATCGATCCTTGTGCTTTGGTCATCGTCAGGCAGTGGCGCTTATATTTTGAATCGATGAAGCTGATCTGGCCGACATAGTGCCTGAAAAAGTCTGCGCTCACGCCATAGGTATTGCGGCGAACTTGCCAGTAGATATCGCTTTCGGCGGCGATTACTTTCTGATCAGGCCCCGTGTACCAGCGATAGATTCCACCGAACAAATTGATGGCGCAGACGTTTACTTTTTTGTCGTTTTTGTACAGTTCGAAAACAACAGGCATTGATTTATTTGCCGTGCCGGAAATCAGAACCTCATCGACTGCGATCAGATTGTCGGCGTGAGGGGCGTTGGCATCGTAATACTTCTCAAAAGCCTCGATCTGATTTGGAAGCGCCGACTGGCCCGCGCACAGGCGAGCGATAAATTTTATAAAATCGGTTCGGTTGGTTGCCGTTGTCATTTCAAAAGCTCCGCTTGGCGATTGTTCGTCGGCGCTTCGTCGCAAGTCTGCTGCCTCGGCTTTGCGGTCTGCCTTTATTGCCGCGCGGCATAATGGTGTAGAAACGATAATGTCCCGTGGGATCGCTAAGCGTAAAATCGTAAAGATAACGAGGCGAAAATCCGCGAATCTTTTCTGCGCTCTCGGGCGTTAGAGCGCACCATTTCAAATCAACTTCGAAACTAGCTGCGGCCTTAGCTCGCCCGTTACTCATTAAAAGCGTGATCATGGTTTTCATTTTTCATACCCCCGCAACTTTATAGAGATTCCATTTTGCCGCTTGGTATGCGTTTCCAGCTTTCCAAAGCCTCGGCTGCTCGTCGGCGGCGATAGCGCGATGATATTCTGTCTCTGCTCGCCGCAGACGTTTGGCCGCTTTTATTAGCCGCTCTTCCAGAGTCGGCGGCCTATCGAGAACCGCGTGTGGCGGAATGTTGTAGCGCGGAGCGATCATTTTTTTCTCCATGACCACGGGATATCTGTGTGCGGCTGCACATCGAGATTTGTAAGCGCTCCGCCGACGCGCTGATCGACGAGCTCCACCCTGCTAACCTCGCCGCGCTTCATGCGCTCTTTCCAAGCTTCGATTTCGACATAAGCGCTCGTCTCTGTGGTGTGCGATGTTTCGAGCAGCAGCTTGCCAAACGGCACTTGATCTGGGTGTCGGCCGCTGGCAAAGCCTCGCACGCGGAAAGCCGTCATCGCGTTGTCCTCCTTCGCCGCCATAGAGCGACAAGGCTTCCACCGATCATTATGAGACCGGGCAATCCAGCGCCGACGACTGGCCCCGGCGCTGAATCGACCGGCGAGCCAGAATAAAAAGATAAAGCTAAAGGCGTTTCGACATTGGCTAGCGTACCAATGATAAAAGAATCCGGCGTCCAAGGCGTAGTGAGATCGAGGACCGTTCCGATCCGGTGACTGACAGGCCCACCGGGATAAAAAGAATGAAACTGAAAGCTCACCGCGCACAATTGTCCGCAAGGGCCAGTCATCATAAAGTTTGTTGAAGTCGGAACGGCCAATAGGCCATCTTCGGTGACGAATACTGCGCTCATCGTGCCGGTTGTATTGTCGTAACTGTTTTGCGCGTATAGTTGCCCGTTAGATAAATAATTTGTGATCGTAACATTCCATCCCGGGTTATCGCCGAATACAATTGTGCCTATTGCCGACGCGCTGCCAGCGGCAGCAGGGCCAGCATAAAGGTGGAAGTCATAAATTGTGTCCGCTTTAGCTGGCGCAGAAAGAATTAGCGCCAGAAACAAAATCAGACGTTGCAAACCTATTACCCGATCCATCGTGTTCTCCTTTTGCCGCATTTCTCGCACGTCTTGATTAGGCGCTGGCCTTCGGAAGCGAGACGTAGCCTGTCGAAATAATCGTTTGCGTGGAGATAGGCATCTTCTTCCACCCAATCGCCCCAATGGTGGTGGCAGAAATATTGTTTGCGCTTATCGCCGGCCAATACCAGCTTGAGCAGAAACGTCACCACGAAGAAAAGCGCGACGGACAGCAGAATGGAAAAGACGTTCCACATCATGGCGTTTTCTCCCAACTAAGGATGCTGCGAAAGCCGGTCTGCCCGCGCCCAGCAATAGCGTTTGTGATGGCCTCGTTTATCTCTTTATTGAAGATCGCCGGGTTGTCGTTGATGCTATCGATACGCTCGATGCAAGCGCGGAGCTTTGCGATCTCGTTTTGAGCGTCGAGCGCATCAGCAATCCGCTTAAGAGATATCGCGCTTGAAACGGTGGCGACGCACTCCATCGACTCGTTGAGCCCTGCTGCGGAAAACTCCATGCACTCGATCCAATCAACTGCCATGACGCGCCTCCATCTGCTCGATGCGAGCACGTAGGCGCTTAATCTCGTCGTTGAGCTTCCATTTCTCGACGTTGATGCAGGCAACCTCGGCACGCAGCTTATCGACGTTGTCGACCACTGTGGACATTTCGCTTCGAAGCTTGTCGCGCTCGTCGCGGATTTTTTGGTATTGCTCCGCCCATTTCTTGTTCAGGGTTAGCAGCTTCTCGCCAGTCAAAAACACATCGTCGAGCAGTTCGCTTTCAGCTTTGTTCATGGCGTGCCTCATTCACCAAACGGATACGCGCCATGCAGCGGGCAGCGTCCATATATTCGTTCAGGGCGTATTCGGTGAAGCCTCGCTCCCATAAGACGACGAAGCAAAGCGAGCGGTCGTCGAGAATTTCATCCAGACTGATATCTTCCCGAATAGCCTGCGGGGTGATCGAACGGAGAATCTGGGACATCGACCGGATCAGGCGCTGACGTAATAAGTTTTCCATAGGCGTATTTCTCCATCGGTTTAGGCGTTGGCTTCGGATTGCTGATGCCATCGTAGCCACAGCTAACGAGCATGTCGGCCATCATGCCCAACGCAGCGCACATCACGCCGTGGCCCTCATCGGTTAGCGTCGTGTGCGTCGCGGTGATCGCGTTGTAGGGAAATTTTCTGATCAGTTTTCTCGACAGCAACGACAACCTCGTTTTCGCCTCCAACGAGTCTTGGTTGATAGTCACTGGTCGCGGGCTCTGAAAATGTTCTGCGAGCAGTTCCCATTGTCGGAACGAAAGCTGCCGCGCGATGATCTCGTTACTGTTCACTCGATGCTCCGGTTGGCGCGGGCAGCACTTTAAGATTCCTAATACGCTCGATGACAGTCTGCCCATTATCAGTCACCATGAACGGCATAAACGCTGCGTCGAAAGACATCACGCCGCACTCGACGGCGGTTATCTGACCTTTAACCCAATCTCTTAAGATCGAATTAACGGCGAGGAAGCCTTGCTCTAGCGCTTGGCGCTCCCATTCTGCTTTGGAAGCGCGGCGTCGATGCGTGTAGGGATTCTGCTTAAGCCACATAGACGCCCATCCAGCGGCAGAGGCACGCAATTGCACTGGCCGGCCTCTATGCTGGAACGCGAGCAGCACGGATTTATCTTCGAAGTTATCCATGAAGCCAACGGACTCGCATCCGAACGCGGCGAGCAGTTTTTGAATCTCTGCCCGCGCTCGATTGCCAGCGCTCGCGCTAGAATAGGGGACCTGTTTCATCCGCTCACCTTCGCGTCGAAATCTCGCCAGTAAAGTTTCGACCAAAACGGCCCAGCACGGTTGTTCATGCGAGCCAGCCAGAACGATGTCGGTTTAAGCGGCCCGCGTGTCGGGCCGACCTGTCCGGACATAAATTCAAGAGGCGGTTCTGTGCCAAACGGAAAAGTCTGCCAAACGATTCCACGAATAAGAGGATCAGCCGATATAACCGGAACGCTGGAAGCGACCACCGACGCTGCCGATCCGATAAGAAGCTGACGACGATCTATTTTCATTTATTCGCCACTGGGTGGAGTTTCGGTTCGAGTCGAAGTTCGAACGTCTCGATTAGTTCGTACCGGCCAACGATTACTTTTTCCCCATTGCTTGCGAGCTTTTGGTAATCCTCGTCCGCGTTGAAAAAAGTCTCGTTGTTGTCCAGTTCTTCCCTTCTTACGAATAGCTCCTTTGGCATTGGCATTTTTCTTTCTCCGTTTTTCGATGCGTTTATTTTTTCTGGCTAACGCGAGATCGGAATATTGCGCGCCGTCGCCACGGACGCGCGTCTTACGGTCGTGATCTTCCTTGGTTCGATAGACCAAATATTTTGGATTGTTCGCGGCTGGCTTGTAGCCAATGTGTTCGCCAGCCCGGTTAAATATTTTCTTGCGATTGACGAGCGCCGGATCGTGGTCGAGGTGCAGCGGTCGAAACAGATTTTCCAAATATAGCGATAGCCCAGTCAGCAGCCGGTCGAGATAGATATCCTGACGCTCGCCTTCGGCGCGCTTAAGCATTTCTGCGCTGGCGCCGAAAGCTTCAAGCTGGCGTCGAGCTACTTTGATCCTGACGCGGGTTGGAATGTCGGGGCGAAGCAGTTTCATGGCGCGTCCGATACTTCCATTTCGTTGACTGAAATATTGTCTGGGTGAAAGAATAGTCCGCCGGTACGTTCTTCGATTATTTTATTGGCGAACGCCTGCGCGTTTCCCTCAGAGAGAAAAACGGCCTCTACATCCTCGTAGCCATCCCAAACCAAATACACTTTCATCGCGCCACCACCTTTAGCGTCTCGACGAGCGGGCGACGTTCGCCTTCGCGCGGCAGCGGCTTGCCCAAGCGTTCGGCGCGTCGCTCGATCCATCCCCGATAGCGCGTGTATCTGAAATCTCGGGTGCACTGCTGGCACATGCCGCGATAGATGATCGGTTTAAGCTCGCTGCAAGAAACGCATGTCATAGATCGATCTCCAACATCGGTAGCTTTCGCGCCTTCGGCTTTTTAACGGCGCGCTGCGGCGGCGGCGCTTCGGTGATCTGCGCTTCCAAGAAACCGCTGACGGTTCTCCAGAAAGCAATGGTGCGATCATCTGATCGGATGCAGCGCTCGCGTGTCGGCCCTTCGCCCATGAACTCGATTTGCAAATCGATAAAATCGACGCCAGCGGTTATTTGAACGGCGCGCGGCTGAGCGTCGCCTATAACTGCCGCGACCGCGAGCCCGCGCCTGATTGGCAAGCGATAGTCGCGAACGTTAACCGCGAGCTTTATAAAGCCGAAAACTTTTCGCTGGTTCTGCCCGTCGCGAACCGCGTACCATTGATATTCGATCACTGGATATCCTCGCGCACTTTCTTCGCCATTATTTCAAGAAGTTCTGGAAGATTTATCATCACGTCTGAGTGCGCTTGAATTGAAAAGCCGTCGCCAAGATCACCGCCGATAACAACGACGAGCGCTGCCCGCGCATTGGTTCGCTCGCGAACTTCTGTACAAATGTAATCGTATTTTCCGGGGCCCATTGTCATTTTAAGCTCGCGTCGATGTTGGCAATCCAGAGATCGAAACCCGGCCACAGACCGGGCGGGCTTGATAGCTTTAGTTGGACGAGTATCGTTCTTGTAGCTACAAGGCTGTGCCTCAGTTTCTTGTTTTCGTTTTGCAGCTTGACGACTTGCTCGTCCCACCGTTGCAGATAGTCGGGGGATGGAAGCGGGGGAGCTAAACCCCCGTCTACCTGCTTCGGATTGGTCATTTCTCGTCGAGCCTCTTTTGCATCAGGGCTTCCAGCGGCTCGCGATCTTCGGACGTTAAGCCGAGATCGTTTCGCATACGGCGCTCGCTAGCCCAGCGCTGGCCCAGTGCCACCTTGTCGGGCTCGGCTTTGATCCAGCGGCGGGCATAGGCCAGATATTCGGCCACGGACGACGGATAGGCCACCTTGGAGGCCGTCTGCCCGCGCTTCGGCTCGTCGGCCTCTATAGTCGCCTTGCCCTTGGGGAGCTTACCGGCTCGTTTTGCCTTCGGGGTGGGGTCTTTCCCCTCCTTAGGGGCTATGGCCTTACCCTGCACTGCCCGCTGCTCGGGCGCGGGGGCTTCCTCTACGATCTCGCCCCCGTTTTCGATCTCGTCGAGCTGCGCGGCGACGTGCTCGGCGTGGTGGCCTTCCTCGGAGCGCTCGCTGCCCTTTAACCGGGCGTGGAGCCCTGGCGCTGCGGTGTCATAGCCACGGATGGCTTCTGGATCGCTTTCAAGTTCCTCTTTCGTATAGACGCCCAGCATAACCTCGGGCACCCATTTACGGCCCCATGCGCGGACGCCGAAATACCAAAGCTGCTGATCGACATCGCCAGTCCAGCTAGGTGAATTTTTGACTTTGATGTCTTTGAGCTTCGGCGTCGTGTAGTCGCGCTCGTCGCCCGAGATAAACTGTCCGACGACTTTGCATTGCCGATCCTGCCCTTCGCCGATGTAGTGGCATTCCAGCCGGTGCATCAGCGGCGCGTTTCGATTTATCAGCGCGTGGATTAGCTGGCTCATATAGCCAAGCCGATTATTGACAACGTAGGTTTGATCCGCGATTGCGAACGGGTCCATGCGCCACTGATAGGCGTTGGCCGCGATACGACAGCCGATGCCCCATCGACCGCGAACATGGACGGGCATTCCGTCCTGCATCGCGCAGAGAGCTTTGCCAAGCTCCATGACTTTCATCCAGTCAACGCCGCTGATCTCGCCGCTCTTGGCGGCGTTATCGACGGGCATTTGATCGTAGTGGGTAACGTCGAGCGCATCTAATCCGCGGGTAGCGAGATCGCTCCCGGTCAATCTAGTTTTTGTTTCAGTTTCGTTCATCGGCTTTTTTCTCCTTTGCCAATTGCTTGCTGGAAACGATAACTTTTCCTGTCGTCCTGTCGAAACACGCAGCGCCAACGCCGGTATTTTCTTTATGAGATTGCACAAACGGCTGGATAAATTCTCGGCATGATGCTTCGTCTGGAAAAATAATTTCCTTTGGCGGATCGCATGTTAAATATCCGCAAGTGAACACCAATGCGAAAAACGGGCTCATCGATGTCGCTCCTTTGCCAAAATCTCAGTTGTTGATCTGCCGATATTCTTCCTGAGAAATTATAATGTGCGTCTGCTTTATTGCTTCGATTGCCGCTACCGCTCGGACGCGCCATAAATGTTTTTGGTCGTCGGTGTAGTGCGTATTCCAGTCGCCACCGTTCGTCGCCATTGCGCTGGCTATAGCGACACGCTCTACCAAGTCGCTTACGATTGCGTCCCGCGACGGTCCCAGCCTTTCGTTCTCGGCCAGACAGTGAGCTTCATCGCAAGTGTTCATTTGTCGACCCGTTTGTATGTGGCGACGGTCTTCCATCGAAATTCGTATAAGCCTTTTTTCTGCATCGTCTTGTGGTCGACGCGCTTTTGCACGCGGATGAATTTTCCGTTGACCACGAAATAATGCTCGTGGTCGGTCGACAGATGCGGCCCCTGCCTTATTCGTTCTGGGTTGTAGCGTCTCACGTTTTCTCCTTTTCCGGCGCGACCATCCAAGATGGCGGTTGCGGGATAGTCTGATTGAGCGGCCGCCAGATATGCAGACAGTACGGATGGTAACTAAGGTGCTCGCTCGTCGGCACATGCAATTGCATGGCGCATTCGTCGTCTTTGAAAAACGTTCGCTTGATAAATTCCATTTCGGGCCAGTTGGGGCAGCGGTTCGAACGCGAGACGCTGACGTGCTCCCAGCCGTCGCCGCTCGATGCGATAACCGAAAGCAGGCCGCCATCGATTGGCGATTTCAGCAGGAAGATTCCATTGCTCTGATCTCCTGTCTCGCCATATAGCGAGCGCTCGACGTACGGCTGTCTATAGTTTTCGAGCAGATTTAGATTTCTCATCGCGACGCCTATAAGTTTTCGTAAACGCGAACGGCCTCAACACCTTTCGGCGTCGGGTTAGTGCGAATGTCGTCGATGACGACATCGATGCTATGCCCATCGATGACGATGATTGGACTGAGCGGGGTGAAATAATAAGGCATGTGCACTTCGGTGTAGTTTCCGCAATGGCGAATATGAATCCGCAGCGTGTGTTGATTTGGTTTCCAGAAAGATTGGTAAAGGGCCATCACGAGACTCCAAACGTGAGCTTGTCGTCGATACGCTTCTGCGCGAACTCTGGCAGTTCGATATGCTCTGCATCTTCGCGCTCGCCACCGGGACCGGGCCAGCGATTTGATTTCAGACAGCGAGCGATTACGTCGAGCGCGTAGCGGTTTTGTTTTTCGCCTCGCGCCAAGTCGTTGTCCTTCAACGTGACGACGCGCACGCACCACGGCTTTTTCTTTTCGATAAAGACGAGCGTAAACGTGGGACGATCTATGCCCAGCAACCGCTTCGCGCCTTCGCATACCAAAGCGCCCTGCTGGTGGTAGCCCATGTCTGCAATCGTGCGCTGGATATCGGGCCAGAGAACGCTTGTGGTGGATTTCAAATCGACGAAATCGACGCTGGTTGTGGGCATCGCATCGGGGCGAATCTTTACCCACAACCCCGTCTCCTTATCTCGCCAGAAACCGGATCGCTCGATCTGCCCGCCAAGAGCGCCAGCGGTAACGATGGGATGCGACGCGAGCGAATCCGCCATGCCGCGAATGTTGTCTAGGTCTTTCGCTGGCAAGATCGATAGCCCCTGCTTCCATTGCCGCTCGCGCCAGCGCTGGCAGTAAACAGATTGGTATGTCCACTTCTTTAGCTGCCCGGTGTTTCTGTCCGGATATTCCTCTGGCTGGATGCAAAAGAGTTTCGAGAAAAACTTTTCGCCGAGAAATAAATGGTGGACCGCGCGCCCCATAATAAAATGCGGCTTGTCCTCTGGCTCGACGGCGTTGGGGTTTCCCGGCCACTCGGAATAGAAGTGCGCCGGACTGAGCGAAAACAAACGGCGTAACCCGCTCGACGATACGCTTGGTCCGTCGCAGATATCGCCTCTGTGATATTTATCGATGGGAACGTTGGCATAGATGCCCGCCTTGGTGATTGGATCGCCCAGCCATTCGAGAGTCTTCATGTACTTTTCCTGTGTATGTGATCGGCGGTGATGTGGTGATAGCCTTGGCAGTAATCGCACCACGGCATCGGTGTGCCGGGTTCGCGAGCGCTGCGCCAAAGTATCTTAAGCTCAACCCACTGGATGCGTGCTTCTAAATATGCTCGGTGAAAGCCAGAAAGAATCTCTCTCGTCATTGCAAAAAATAGAATGACGGGAAACGCCATGACGAGCATTGGGCGCATGAACCATGCAGGCGCGGATCGTCCTCGACTGTCGTAGTATCGTTTCGCCACCGGTTGTCCTCGTTCTCACTTCCGACAAAATTGAGGACGAATCGTTTAGCGACAATTATCGCCGGTGTAAACTACCAAGTTGATTGACAAAAAAATCTGCCGGGGATAATCGGGAGCTACATATGGACGGCGACGATTTCGATAAGTGGGTAAAGGAATCTGGCGTCGAGCTTTCGCCGGAATTTGTGCGCGACTATAGAAACCTGAGAATGAATGCCTCTGGCGGAACTATTCGCTGGATCGCGCCAAATGAAACTGTTATTTACGGCACGAAGATTGAAACGCCAATTTTCGGCACCAATATATCGGAGATAATTGTCGCACCGAAACAAGTCACGCAGGTAAATCCGCCAGTAGATTACGATGCTTTCGAAACGTCGGTGAAAAAACAGAAACGAAAACTGCCCAAACTGGATATAGGGGAATAAAGCCATGGAGCAATTTTGCAGAGATTATTTGCTGGCTATAGCGACAGCTTTCGGTAAGGCGAATCACCTGACGCTCGCGACAATTTCGCGCAGGTTTCACGGTAACGTGAACTTCCTCGATGAATTTGAATCAGGGAAAATTACGATAACGCTACGCAAGTTCGATGAAATGTTAGAAGCATTTAAGGCTGAGTGGCCGGATAATACCAAATGGCCCAAGGCGAGAAAAATATCATTTAAGTAGCGCTGCAACAAATCTGTTAAAAAGACGTTGTAGGCCGAAGGACCACAATCGCGAATCGGATAGAGCATTCGCTTATGCGAAACCCTGACGAAGAAAACAAAGTGCCATTTCGGACGCTGCTCGATCCGCTTACTGCGGAGCGCTTGCTTGTGCTTGCCGACGAGCTCCAAATTGAGCCATCGCTAGTAATAGCATCAATGGTGCACGACGTACTAGATGATGAGGCTCGTTCGAACGAAGCTGAGAATGTCGTTCATCTAACGACGCTGCAATAAAAGTTAGCGCGAACAACTTCCGGAAAAGAATCGACGTACCACAATTCGTCGCTTAGCGTTCTCGCTTTCCGATTCGAGAACGTGGTGGAGTTGCTCATGCTCGAAAAGACGCCCCAAAAATATTTTGCAAATGTCCCGGCAGCGCTCAAAGCGTTAAGCGAGCTTGAGCAGCAAGGCCGGAAAACAAAAACCTATGAAGAACTTTCGCAATTGCTTGGCGTCGCCAAAGCGATAAAGCTCATGTACGGCGAAGTGACCCAGTTAAAGCAAGAAGCGGAGTGGACGATCCTCTCGCTTCGTCGAGAGATTGGCGTCCGCATAGACGAGAACGTGCCTAAGCTTGGTGGTCCCGGGCGCGGGAAAAGATTTAACCCCGGGGTTAAATCTTTAAGGCGATCTGACCTTCCCATAAACGGCAAATCTCGCGCATGGCTGATGAAGCTCGCCAAGCTAAGCCGTGACAAAATGCGAAAGATCGTCGAGGACCTATGGGCCACTCAGCACGACGCTACTCTCAAAGCAGTTATTGAAGAAACTAAATTCGGTAATTTCAAAGTCCAGCGGGCAGAGCGCGAGAAGAATCTGGCGAAGAAGATCAAGGCTATGCCGGATAAAACATATGGCGTTGTTCTCGCCGATCCAGAGTGGCACTTCAAAACACATTCCGACAAAGGACAACGCAAGTCGGCCGCCAACCATTATCCGGTTAGCGATACGCAAACGATAATGAGCCGAAAGATTCCGGCCGCGAAAGATTGCGTTTTATTTTTATGGGCGATTGTCCCAATGCTTCCAGAAGCTCTAAACGTTATGGGCGCATGGGGTTTCAAATACGTCAGCCATTTTGCATGGGACAAAGAAATTACCGGCACAGGATATTGGAATCTTAACCAGCACGAAATTTTGCTGATCGGTACTCGAGGAAAAGTTGTGCCGCCAGCACCCGGGACGCAGTTTCCATCTTTGATCAGAGAGAAGCGGACAAAACATTCTGCGAAGCCAGAGCAATCATACCGGATTATCGAAAGCTATTATCCCAACGTGCCGAAGATCGAACTGAACAGGCGCGGCCCAGCACGAAAAGGCTGGGATGCATGGGGCAACGAAGCAGAATGAATCGAAACAGAAAAATAGTGTCCGTTGAGCAGCAGCTAGTGGCGCGATGCAGTGGATGGGCGCACAGTTTGATCGCGCACTATGCCGCTGGCGGATCGTCGCGCTCGCGCTCGCGGACCGGAAGATGGGGCGCGGAGAAAGACCCAGTGCGACTTACGAACAGCAAGATCGGCGAATGTGCTGTCGCGATCTATTTCGGACTTGAGCCTCTCGTTGATGTGCACTGGGCGATGTTTGCCGACGATGGAAAGGATCTGTCTCTGCCTAACGGTATTCGCGCCGATGTAAAAACTACGCCGGGCCATTATCGAAAACTGCTGTGGTCGCTAGAGGTCAACGATCTCTATTGGCAGAAAACTTTTAACGTCTTGATCGCGTGCAGTATCGACTCGATGGCAGCGCCAGGGGAATGCGCCATCGAAGGCTTCATCACGAAGGAGGATTTTTTCCGCACGAAGCAAATATCGGACGGCTCGGATGGTCTCGACCCCGATACTTGGAATGTGCCGAAAACCGATCTGCTCGACATCGAACGCTTACGAACGCTGGAAATTAGGCGAGGCAAAACTGGGTAAATGTTTCACGTGAAACACTTTGGGAGAGGGAAACGGATATGAGCGTCGAGGCAATGGCATGGGCCTTTAAGCAGGATATCGACGACGCGCAAACGAAGCTTATTTTGCTGGCTCTTTGCGACCATGCCGACGAGGACGGTTGGTGCTGGCCTAGCCAAGACAAGCTGGCGAAAAAGGCTTGCTGCTCGCACGATACGGCAGCGCGAAGGCTCGTAATGCTCGAAAATGACGGTTTTATCATCCGACGCCGACGAGCGCGGCAAAGCACTATCTACCGGGTTTTATTTGATAAAAATGCGATGAAAACGCACATGGTGCGGAATCATGATCTAGCGCCTACAGAGGCAGAAAAGGCCGAAATCATGATGACGCAGAATGGGTTGATGATGACGCAAACTACCCCTGATGATGACGCAACACGTGCGTCACTAACCATCAAACAGAACCATCAATCTGAACCATCATTGTTCGCGTCTAGCGACGCGAAGCCCCCGAAGCGAAAACAGCGGATGCGCGAGGACTGGGAACCAGACGAGAAAGGTGTTCAGTTCGCGCTCGAAAGGGGATTCGTCGAGGACAAAATACGGCAGTTGGTGGTGGCTTTCCGGGACTATCACCTCAAGCATGGGACGCTGATCGCCGGATCGATCGGCTTGGCGGCAACGTGGCGGACATGGGTTAACAACCAAGTCAAATTCGATGCAGAAAGGAAAGCGCGTTATGGGAACAATGGTGGCTCTGCCCAAACGAGAGACGAAACTATCCTTGCCGGGATTCGCAATACGGCAGCTTCGATATCTCGGCAGCGTAACAGTGGGTGGACGGACGAAGAAATATTTGAGCGCGGGGATTCCCGGGCTGACGGACGACGAGCGCCGCCAAGTCGAATCGAAGATCACCGACATTGAGGGAGAGATTCAACCGGGCGGTAACGACGAGGATATAAAGCTCGCTCTGTTGGCGGAAATGATGATCGCGACGGCGAGCGCGAAGCTAAGCGAAAAACAAGTCGAGATAAAATCGGCGATCTACATGGAAGTGCTGCGCGATGTCCCGGCATGGGCGATGCGTCGAGCGCTTCGTAAATGGTACGCGGGCAAGATAGCTGGCGTGGCGGAAGATCAATTCAACTGGGCTCCATCGTCAGCGTTGTTACTACGCGCTTGCGACGACGAGCTGCGCGAGCATCGCGAAGCGCTGGCTGATCTAAAGCTATTGCTCGACGTTAAGCATATCGACGAGACGATTGCTGAGCTTGAGAGCCCTGCAAAGTCAAACCAGCAATTGAGGACGCTATGAATATCATCACAACAAACCGCACGCGCGAATTGCGCACTGGATTTTTCGGCGATGGCTGCATGTGGTGTTTCGAGCCGGGGGAATTGGTAATCTTTAATAGCAAAGGTGATCCGATTTCCTGCGTGACGATGCTCTCGCAAATCTGGCCGCCACGATGACTGAAAACGAAGAACAATTTATCTGCAAATTCGTATTTCTCGACGACAGCAAAGGCTTCCATCTGATCGTTACTGTCGACGGCAAGCCGGAATTACGCCGGACGTTTGATACGCGGGAAGAGCGACAACGCGCGCATGATCATCTTGTGGAGATTTCTCACGCCGCTGGCGCTGTCGATATGCCGAAGGGCGGGCACTGATGATTCTTCGCTCTTGCACCACACTGGATTTGGCTCTGCTCGAAGCTTGGGACCCAGATGGCGAAATGTGGGTCGGCGACAAAAGCGAATGGCTGGCGAAACGCATCGTGGATAAATCGATGTGCATGTTTATCGGTGAGAGCACTGTCGGACGGAATGCTTTTGCGTGGGGCTCGATCAAACTTGAATCGGATTGCTTTATTTTAAGCTGGTTCGTTGCGCCGCTTTTTCGGAATGGCGGCAGAGGCACGGAAATGGCGCGGATGCTCGTAGCGATGGTTGAAGGCGGCTATGGGCCGATTAAAGCGAAGATCAATACCAATCGTCCGTATTCGGAGCGGATCGCAATCCGTCTCGGCATGGTTACGGACGGTGGGTTATTGGAGACTGGTGAGAAATGGTGGGTGCTTAAACAAAGGAGAGAAAAATGAAACGTCGAATAAAAAAGACAGCAGCTAAGGCCCGCGAACTTTCTGATGTTGAGTTGGCCGACGATTTACAAACGGCACACCTAAATTTAATTTCGGCTATTGCGAAATGCACCGAGCGCGGGCTTCGCGTCGATTGCGGGAGAGACGTAGGAACGCCGATTAAAGTATTTCGGCCAATAACGGGCGATGCCAATGGTTAAGCTCAACTATGCGCAATTCGAAAAGCGCTGCGAGGAATCTGGCATCGAGCCTCGTGCATTCAGCAAAGGCGAGTTCGAAGCGCTAAAGCCGAAAGAGAAAAAGATAACCGATGCGCTGCCAACAGCATCCATCGAGCGCGGCAATAAGGGCATGTTTGAGAGAATGTGCCGTGATGCCGGGCTTGATCCAGCGACAACCGTGACATCACCAGCTTTGCGGAAGCTTATCGAGGATCAAAATAAAGCGCGATCCGAGATCGGCGAAACGGAAAAGTAAAGACAATGCCCCGGCCTCTCGGTCCACGGGAATTGGCGTTACGCGCGATGCGAGAGGCGCGGGCATTGGTGATGGATAGCGCTCTTTACGGGAACAAGATCACGAAAAAAGGAAAGCGTGTCGATCCAGCGAAAGTGAAAATTAGGAGCATCGACGCGAGGACTAAAAAATGATAATCGATCCGCGATCTCCCGGGTGTCCGCTGCGTCCCTTTCCATCGGTTGGTGGGTACGCGCGACAGAGGCCCGACCGCTCCACCAAGCGGTCGGGCCTTATTTATTGCCGATGATCCGCGTCATTTATGATCCGAACAATATGGTTGAAGCCGTTTTGCGGCTATGGGATCAGGGTCTCGATACCGAGCGAATCGCGATCACGCTTAAAATCTACCAGCACGACGCGGAACGATTTCTGCATAAGGGGCTGGAAAAGAGAAATGGCGCAGCGGGAAAAGCAACTGACGTTTAAGACGATGGGCGGCGAGACGGTTTCGCACACCATTCGCGGGAAGCATTACGTCCAGCCCAGAGGCTACGCATATTTCCCCGGAACTGGGCCGAAGGGCGAGACATGCAAAACGTGCCAGCACTGTATTCGCTTTCGCCGCTGGAATAAATGCGATAAGAGTCGCCTAACTTGGACGGGCGGACGAGGATCGGATATTTTGGCGGGGGCGCCCGCGTGCAAATTCTGGGAGAAGAAAAACCGGCTAGGACTGACGAATGCGACGGTGATGACGGAAAAAGAGTTTCAGCGCCTGATGGCAAGCGTGACAAACCCAATCCAGAAGAAATGAAGGAGCGACAAAAATGTGGTGCTGGATTTTCGGTCACGATCCGAAATGGCCGTCGCCTTTTTTGACGCATTGGACTTGTAGTCGTTGCGGTAAGGTTTGGCCTAAACCAACCGAAGGGAAATTAAAATGAACCGTAGAAATTTCCTGCGCGGGTTGCTCGTATCTGCCGCCGCTGTCGCAACGGTCGCGGTCGGTAAAGTCACCAATTTATTTTTGCCGAGAATATTTGGCGATGGCATCCACGACGATACGGCAGGACTGCAAGCCGCGATCAATGGCGAGGAATTTGTCAGCGACAAAGTGGTATTGCTTGACTCGCCGTGGCGTATCTATGTCGGCCCCGGCACATATAGAATTTCCGCCACGTTGGATTTTTCGACTGCCGCGCAGGACGTAACGGTAGGTAGCTCCATTATTAATGGAGATGAAATAAAAAGCGGAGCAGCTATCAGGGCCAAGTTGCACAGCAAAAAAAAGCTTGAGCTTCTAAACACGACGGTTCGTTGCGGCGACATAGGAATGGAAATTATCTAGTAAAAAGGAAAAATAAAAATGCGTTCCGATCCATATCAGGCGAGAGCAAAGGAGCTTTGCATAGCCGCTGGCATCGATCCGGAGAGCCGGGTCGGCGAGGGTCGCGGTCAACCAGCTTGGTGCACGTTCCGAGACGCAGCAAGAAAAGAGCACGTCGCCAAGGAGGCCGCAGAAGCGGCGGCAGGCATTGCGATGCTGCGCCCGCAGGAACCGCAATACCAAAACAGCCCGCTAAAAATATTTGGCCAGCACGACGACAACACCATCGCCCAGATGAAGAATTGCATGGCGGTCGGCAATGCCATGGCTGGCGTAATCTGCGCTGACGGCCATCTTGGTTATGCGCAGCCCGTTGGCGGGGTGATCGCATATGAGAAACAGATTTCAATTTCCGGTGTGGGCTTCGACATCGGCTGCGGGAATATGGCTGTTCGGCTCGACACGCCGTTCTCGGCGATACAGGACAACATCGGAACGATCATCAAAGACGTCCACAAGGTGATTTCTTTCGGCGTTGGCCTCACGAACGATGAGAAAGTCGAGCATCCGCTGTTGGACGACGATGCGGCATGGCAGGCATCGGACAGAGAGGACTATCGGCAGAAAGCGGCAGCGCAACTTGGCACCGTCGGCTCTGGAAATCATTATGTCGATCTGATTCGCGACGAGGACGGCTTTGTCTGGATCGGCGTCCACTTCGGGAGCCGTGGCTTGGGCCATTCAAGCGCGACGAAATATCTAAAGCTCGCTGGCGGAAAGGATGGAATGAACGTTCCGCCAGCGGTTATCGACGAGGACAGCGAGCTTGGTCGGCGTTACATCGCCGCGATGGAATTGGCTGGCCGCTATTCCTACGCTGGCCGCGAATGGGTGATCGAGCGTGTGCGCAAGCTTATCGGCGGCTCTGTCACCGATATGGTCCACAACCACCACAATTACGCATGGCGCGAGAATCATAACGGCAAAAATCTATGGGTGGTTCGCAAAGGCGCGACGCCGGCCTTCCCCGGCCAGCGCGGATTCGTCGGCGGCTCGATGGGAGACGATGCGGTTATTGTCGAAGGCGTCGAAAGCGAAGAGGCAAAAGAATCGCTCTATTCAACGATCCACGGCGCTGGCCGATTGTTCGGTCGCAAAGAAGCCAAGCGACGCTTTACGCGCGCCGAAATGGATAAGTGGTTGAACGAGCGAGGCGTAACTTTGGTTGGTGCCGATCTCGACGAAAGTCCTATGGCCTATCGTCGATTGCCTGACGTTCTGGCGCAGCATTCCAAATCGGTGAATGTTCTGCACACGCTTCGCCCGTTCGCAGTCGCTATGGCCGGTGAGGGTGAATTTGATCCTTTCAAGGACTAATGCGCCATAAGGGATTGGGGTGATGGAACAGACGATTTTGGAAATTCTCAAACGGGAGATTCGCTTAGTCGCATGTGACAACGGCGAGAAGTGCGAGCAATGCGGCGAGTGGCTGGATTACACCTATAAGGTCAAAGATGGGTGTCTTCAGAATTGCGCAAAATTGATCGCTGTATCGTTAACCGCCGCACAGAAAAAAGGAGACTGAAAATGGACCTGATTATTACCGCCGCAGCTTTCGGCTTGGCATGGTGGCTGGCCGGGAAAATCCAGCCGGATTATTAACCGCCGCTAAAGGATCGTGACGATGGAAAAGCCGGAAAGGTGTGAACGGGAGGATTGCGGAGTGCCCGCCGACTTGACCGCTGACGTTGGCCACACTGGCGATGGGCTGGCTGTTGAAAGCCTCGTTTGTTTCAAATGCGGGAAGCGATGGATTCAGCACATAGATCGCCCGCCGTTTCCGACCGACAATCCTTGATGGCTAGCAAGCGATGACAAAATGGGAACATGCCATGCTGTTGTTTATTTTTGCGATCACGGCTGGTCGCTTTCTCGGGGATTTGATCGGGAGGTTCTATTAAAATGAAGAAAAGTTTCCCTGCCGCAGATTCCATTTTGGTGCCAATCGGCGACATCGTTCCATATGAGCGTAATCCCCGCACGCACCCTGAAAAGCAAATCGAACTGCTCGCCCAGTTGATGATGAAATATGGCTTCGATCAGCCAATCGTCGTCGATGAGAAAGGCATAATCCTCAAAGGCCACGGTCGCCGTCTCGCTGCAATACAAGCTGGCTTTAAGAAAGTGCCTGTCGTCTATCTGCGCGGGCTATCGCCAGCGGATAAACAGGCGATCCGCATAGCCGATAATCAAGTTGCGTTGCTCTCGGGTTGGGACGACGAGCTTCTCAAAATCGAAATGAAAGAATTGCAGGATCAGGGCTTCGATATGCCGATGCTCGGATTTCCTGACGACAAGCTCGCGGGCATGTTCGATATCGAAGGCGCGCCCGTTGTCGAACGCGAGCTCACCGAGGACGAGCGCATTTACCTAAACAGCGCGTGGAAGCTCTGCGTGGCAGAATGGGCGCAGATTCTCGATGGCTGGCGCGACAAAGGCGGATATCTCAGCGGGGCATATACGCGAGGATCGCTTGCCGTATGGTTTGCACGCGCCAAATTGTATGGAGACGATATCCCGCGCGGAGCGACGCTTCCCTATACCGGGCATCGTTTATTCGTGAATGGCGATACGAAGGGATCGCTTAGCGACTTTCTGCATCTCGATTTCGATCCGGCACCGGATAAAACGCCGAATATTGAAAGTCTCCAATGGTTCTGTGGTGGCAAGCCGAACTTCGACAAGATGCTGGCGTGCACGCTTTCGTTCGGCGGGCATCGTCTGCCCGGGGATTTCCCTGTCGATCTGGCGCGCAAATTGTTCGACGAGTTCGCACCGAAAGGCGGAAAAGTCTTGGATCCTTGTCACGGCTGGGGCGGGCGAGCGCTTGGCTTCCTGCTTTCGGAAACGGCGATGCAATATCAAGGCTTCGATGTCGATGGGCAGACCGCGTTTGGCGTCGGCGCGATGGTTGAAGATTTGAAACCGTTTTACGATGCAAAAAAGAAAGTCAATCTCACGCTCTGCCCATATGAGGACGCAAACGTATCGAAAGGCTTTTACGATTTCGCGATAACGAGCCCGCCGTATTTCGACACGGAAAAATACAACGGCGACGAATCAAGCTGGCGTCGCTATCCAGAATATTCGAAGTGGGTGGAAGGTTTCTATAAGCCGCTGATCGAGAAAACTGCCGCAGCGCTGAAACCGGGCGCGGTGTTTGCCCTGCAAGTGGGCAATCAAAAAAATCCATTGGAAGAAACCGCCATGCAGATTATCGGCGGCGCAAATATGCAGTTCGTCGAGAAGCGCCACACCGAAATGGTGAACAATTACACTGGGACAGACCCAGATGATGGCGAGATCGTTCTGATCCTCGAAAAATCGGGCGCTAGGAAACCGAAGGCAAAATCGGCATCGCTCGAAAAATATGGAGACAAGCTTTGATCTATATTATTTGGCACGACTGGGCGAACTATCACGAAGCGATCTTTACCGACCGCAAAAAAGCTGCTGACTATATTCGTCGCGTTCGACAATACGCGCCCAATCATCTGACGCGCCTGACCGTGGTGCACACATGAACGATTTAATCTGGGTCGGGAACACGTTGCTGCCGCGCTGGTTCGTGTTTGGGTTTATATCTGTCGTTTCATTTCTATGCGTGCTGGCCGTCATAACCGCCTATGCGTGGCTGGCAGACAAGTGGAGCAAGTCGTGACCGACGCAGAATTACTGAAACGTACCGCCAACGCTCTATACCGCGCGCACCACGCCCCGCGCTCTGACGTTGGCAATCCATCTGATGCATGGGCAAGACATTCGCGAGAGTTTCACACGCTGGCGAATGAGTGCATAAAAAGAGGTCTGGACGCTCCGCTGGAAGAGAAGCCCGCGGACTGGCCTTAAATGCAAAAACCCATCCTCGAGGAAATCGACGGCACCCTGGTGGTGCGCGAGGATTTATTTCCCGGTGGCACAAAGTCTCGATATCTCGCAACGCTATATGAGGACGCCGATGAGGTGGTTTATGCATCGCCGTGCCAAGGCGGCGCGCAATATGCGCTGGCCTTCGTCGCGCACAAGCTTGGAAAGAAAGCCACGTTATTTGTCGCGAAGCGCAGCGAACCGCATCCGCGAGCGTTCGAAGCTAAGGCGCTGGGCGCGACGATTATCCAAGTCCCATTCGGGATGCTGAGCAACGTACAAGCGACGGCAAAGCGCTATTGCGGAGATACAGGTGCAAAGCTCGCGCCGTTCGGTATGGACGTTCCCGGCGCGGTCGACGCGATCTCTGCGGCAGCAAAGACGCTGAAAGTAAAACCAAGGGAAGTTTGGTGTGCTGGTGGGAGTGGTGTTCTCGGTCGTGCGATGCGGGCAACGTGGCCCGACGCCGAGATCAATGTGGTTATGGTGGGAAGAAAGACGCGGCCCGTGTCGGGCGCAAACCACATATTTTTTCCAAAGCCGTTCGAATGGCGGGCAAAGCAGCCGCCGTTCCCATCCGATCCGCATTACGATGCGAAGGCTTGGCAGATATGCCAGAGCCGGGGCAAGCGCCCCGGCCCTGTGTTGTTCTGGAACGTAACCGGACCGGCTAAGCCTCCAGAGCAGTAATCGCGAGCTTGCGATAGCGGTTCATGATTAGCGGGCTTCCATCTTTGCGGAAGTCCGAATCCTTCATCGCCTTAAGCGCCTTGACGTTCTTCGCTTTGACGAGTTTGACGATCTCGTCGAGGCGCGGGCGATAGCACTTGTGCGTATTCGCGGAAAAATCAGGCGTCTCGGGAATCTTTCCTTTCTTCGCCGCTTCTTCCGCCGCTGCCCAGTCATATCGGCCCTTTGACGTCTTTTTGGCCGGCTTGGCTGGCGTCTTGCCGTTCGTCGCGGAGATCGCCGCTTTCGCCTTGGCCGCGAGTTCGTCGCGCGCCTTGATCGCCTTCTCTACGATCTTGCCAGCTTTCTTCGGCAGCTTTGCCTTGGCGATCTCCTTGGCTGTTTTCGCGTTCGCTGCCGCCACTGCTTTTCCGCCTTTGGCGAAAGACTTGCCGAAATCGCTTACCGCCTTATCGGCGGCTTTCTGGGCAGCTTGGCCGTTCGCGACGAACTTTTTAACATCGTCGAGCTTTTCTTTTTTCTTCGTCTCGGCAAAGTCCTTCGCAATCGCCGCGCTGATCTTCGGATCGGGCGGCGTTACGACTTTGAGGCCCTTGCTGTTGTCCTTCGGCGCGTTTTTCTTTCGACGCGCTTCGGCCTCAGCTTCGGTTTCTTTGCGGGCGAGGAAAGTCGGAATATTGAGGTCAGTCATTTTAGTCTCCATCGGTTTGAGATTTTACAGCGGACGTTGACGAGTACCCGGCACGTTTCCGTCCGTATAATCAACTTGCCGGGTTTCCATGCCGATAGGAAATCGCCACGAAGGGTCGGCATATCCCCATAAGTGGTATTTGTTCGAAGCATCGACCTTCCGCGATTCTGCGGGATAAAGCTCGATGGCTTCGCATTCTTCTCCCAGCATTTCGTTTTTGATCTGCTGGAAGTGTCGCCAGTCGCGAAGAATCGGACCGCCATCGCGTCGCCGGATATTGATGTGCACCAAGCCGCCTTCCATTTCGCGGCGTTGAACTTGGTACGTATCGTTTACCCAGAGCGATGTGGTTGCTTCTTCGTGGTTCAGCTTTTCGATAATCTCTTCACGGCTACTGTATTTTCCGAGACGAACGAGATCGTCAATGAGCGCGTCGCTCATTGGCGTTGGCACCGCTCGGCGAAGCTTTTGCCATTGGTATCGGGGCTTCATGATTGCACCGACCAAGCAGCACCGACGCCGGGAACAGGCCAATCGATAGTGCCGTTTGCCCGACGCCTGCATTCATCTATGATCTTTTGCGCCCGCCACTGGCGGATAATCTCTTGTCGCCAATAGTCCGGAGCGCATCGATAGATTTCCATATTGGACGCGAAATCCCGCCCGCAACCGAGCGACCGGGAACCATCGTTAAGCTCTGCGACGATCTTCGCCGCAACTACGGGGTCGCGAAGCGCTCGACGCAAAACAAATTCTTGCGCGAGATAGCGCGGCCGCATCCCTGACGAAGCGTCGCCGCTTAGCCAGAGTCTTGCGAGTGTATAGGGGGTCATTGGCGACCTCCGATCTGAACGTGCAGCAGATAATTGCACCCGGCCTTTTCGAGATCGGTTACAAATCCGCAATCCTCATGGTGGCCCATGATGAAAAGTTTATTGGGCGTGCTGCCAGTGACGCGCTGCTTGCACTTGAAGCAGGTCCACGTTTGGTAAAACGTCATCCTGCCAGCTTTAATTTCGTCCAAGTGCCTCGAAAGCGTCGCGTCGCATTCGGCGATAGAGTGATCAGCCATTGGGATTCTCCATTAGCCGGTCGAGATTGCGCGCGCAGTGATAGACGCGGTCATCTTTATTGATCGCGTCTTTTAGTCGGTGGTTGGCTTCGTGCATTTCTGAAATCAGAAAGCCGAAACGTACGGCGAGTTCGCCGTGGCGAACGTCCGCGGGCAAATGCTCGGAGAGCTTGTCCCAAGCTTTTTGCATCGTGTCGTAGCAGTAGCTCACGCTCGCCTCCAGTTAGTGGCAGTGGGTGACGCCGTGGTGCTGGTGGCAGCGCGGCTCGGCTTTTACGATGCCCACAGCGATCAACAGGGCGAAGATGATAACGGCAGTCGCGACAACGTGGATCGCGATAGCTTCGAAAACGCGATAAGTTTTTGTCATCGGTAGTCTCCATCGGTTTCATGGATTGGGTTTAGAAGGGAAGTAAGTGATCGAGCTTCCAGATACGCGACGCATTGTTGAAAGCGTCGCGGCGATCTTCGGTAAAGCGACTGAGCTTGTGGTCGAACGATCCATTAAATTCGCCGTTGACGCGCATCGTGCAGCCCCACCCGGCGTACATGAGAAGCATCATCGCGGCGCGCGCCTCGTCTGGGTCGTTCTCGTTATAGAGCTGCGGGTTTTGCATAACGTCGCAGTAGCTTTTCCCGTCAGTCTCGAAGCGAAGCGCCGGGCATGGGCCGCCGCCGTCGCGCGACGGCCCACCGAAAAGAGTTCGCCCGACATCGCACTTGCTAGAAAAGCAGCAGAGGCCGCACGAATTACACGGCGAACCGTGTGGCGGTTTCTTTTCCGCCATTTCGCGCGGCACTGCTTGGATACGCGGAGGGTTGGTTAGTGGCCCTTGTGCCATGTTGCCCCTCCATCGTGCGAGTGAACGCCCTGCCCGATAACCTGACGATTGATCGAAACGCCGGCCATTTGCTGCGCTTGGGCCAGTTTCAATTTCGTCAGTTGCGAGCCGGTAGCCATTAAGAGACGCAACGCGCACGCATCGGTTAATCCGTTGCGCTCGCTATCGGCCCAGCCCATAAACGCCACCGCGCCCTTGCCGATGCCTTCCTTGCCGACGCGGACGGAAACCTTTCCAGCCGCGATCAGCTTTTCGAGTTGCGTGAGCGCTTTCTTCACTTCCTCTTTGCGCTCGCTGATCGTCTGTCGTTGGCGCAATCTTGTATCGCAAGCCATGGTCACTTCTCCCGTTGCGGGTTGAGAACGATTGTCAAATCAGTTTCGCCTTTCTCTATGACCGTATGGCGGATCATATCGGCGATACTTTCGTGCGTCGTCGCGCGTTCTATTAGGAGCGCACGCTTCGCTGCGGACTTTGCGCCCGCAGCGCTTTCGCGAAACATCGTGGCGCGATTACCGAGATAATCGGCCAAGCTCGCGAGTGTCGAGAATCGATATTGCATCGAAACCTCCTAATCGGCAGCGAGATCAACAGCGCGGGTTTTCTTGGTGGTCGGCTTTTGCACTTCGACCGGGCCATCGAGATCGAGGAACGATGTGCGCTGCTCTGCGATCTTGCGGATAGCGCGTTTATCGATCTCTACCGTGCCTTCGTCGCCAGCTTTGACGATCTTCTTCGCCGCTTCGCGGGCGAGCTCCACCGCTTTCGTTACGCGGCCTTCGGCATCGGGCGTAAGCATCTGGCCCAAGCTTTTTGCTTTCTGCGCCGCGTCGCGGACTGTCTTAACGTCTAGGTTTTTCAACCCCTCTTCCATATCGCGCATCAAGTCGCGCACTTCGCTATTGATGGCGCGAACCGCTTCCACATCGTCGGCAGCGATCTTGCCAACCATGACGAAAACGTGCAGCCGCGTCATCGTCGCGGTTGCGTTAAATTCTTCCACGATACGGCGAGCCTCGACGATTGCGGCGTCGAGATCGTCTTTATCGCTTTCGGGGCAAAGCAATCCGAACGCCGACCAAGCGCAGACTTTGCGAACTGCGATTGACGCGGCGCTTCGCGCTTTCTTCGAACGCTCCCATTCGTCGAGATCGGCGATAGTGCGGGAGGTTTCCCATTTCTTAAGCTCGACGTTTTCGAGCTTCGAGTCCTCGAGGTCGCGCTTTTCGTAAGAGACGTTTCCGCGCGTCGAGGTCTTGAGCGAAACGAGCAGGCCGGGACGAAGGGTTGATGTCTGGATTGTCATTTTTAGTCTCCATCGGTTTTGAATCGGTTTGAATCGAAGTGAGTCAGATCGAGTCAGGCGATATCGAGCGCCCGAGCCGCCTTTGTCGTGTTCGGTATTTCGATCTCGACTCGCGTAGCGAAGCGAGCGCGACCGTTTGCCCATTTACGCATCGAGTCGATTTTCTCTTTTGCCGTACGAGCGAGCGGAACGACCGTATTCGCTGCGGCGATAAGGTCCTCTGTCGTGATCTCGCGAGCGTTGTCGGCAAACGCGATATAGAGCGCGTCTGGGACTATCGCTGCGATTTCAGAGCCAGTGAAACCTTCCGTCGCTTTGGCGACTGCGGTGCGATTGATCTCCACTTTATCTCGCCCGTGAGCTTTGAGCGCTGCGCGGAGAACGTCGCCGCGCTCTGTCTGGTTCGGTAGATCGACCCACCAAACCTCATCGAAACGGCCTTTGCGGAGAAATTCAGGAGGCAATTGCGTTACGTCGTTTGCCGTCATGATTATAAAGGCATCGCTCTTGCGCTCTTGCATCCACGTTAGTACCGCGCCCATCGCGTCGGCAGATACGCCGCCGTCCGCGCTGCCGCTCGTCGCGCCTTGCAACGCTTTCTCTACCTCGTCGAACCAGACGACGCAGAAGCCCAATGCCTCGATGATGGCAAACGCTTTACGCAAATTCGCTTCGCTTTCGCCGACGAACTTGCTTTTGAGCGCTCCAAGATCGACACGAATGAGCGGGCAATTCCACGCGGTGGCAATCGACTTGGCGGTTAGCGATTTGCCGCAGCCGGAGATACCGACGAGCATTGTCCCCTTGGGACGCGGCAAACCATATTCGCGAGCTTTGGCCGTATAGGCAAACGAGCGGCCTTTCAGCCAAGTCTTGAGATTTTCCAAACCGCCAACGGCATCTAGGCCGCCAGGAATCGGATCGAACCATTCCAAAATCCGCTCGCGGGCAATGACGCGCTTTTTCTCTTTCGCGACAGTGCCGGGATCGATTGTCTTCATTTGAACGAGCGAGCGAGCGTAACAAGCTTGCGCTTCCTCGCCGCTTAGTCCGATTGCAGCGTCGATTGCGGAATCGCGCTGGCCGTTTTTAACAACGTCTTTGAGATCGTATTCCTCGATGAGCGCGTCGATGAGATCGGCGATCTCGTCCCGGTCGGGCAACGGCCATTCAATAACTGTCGTATGGTTCGACAGCTCGGGCGGAACGTCGCCATTTGGGGAAATAATAACGATGGACTGGGCAGTATCGCGCGGCTCTACGGTTCGCGCGAAGTTGCGCAACTGGCGAATAACGGGAACGCCAAGCGGGCCTTGTAGCCACGGCGGAAGATCGCGCATGATCCAAACGCCACGTTCCTTGCCAGTCTCGGCTTTGCCCCGTTCGCTGATCGCCGCCAGCGTCGCGCTTGCGTCGGTATCGCCGATCCGAGCGAGTTCGCCATTGATATCTGTAACGCCTTGCGCGGCATCCCAGCAACGCGCGATATATTTCGCCGCTGCCGCTGCCTCGAAAACGTATTGCTCGACTCTCGCCTCTTCGCGCGAGACGATCCAAATAAGCTTCGAACGAGCTTTGAAGTGAGCGCAGAGATTGTTCGCTTCGTTTTGACTTTTCGTCATCGTAGTCTCCATCGGTTTGCGTTGCGCAAAAACTAAGTTTCGATTTTTGTAGGGGATAAACGCTTCAATCGCCTTGTGCGCCCTTGAGGCGATCACGAACCCAATTCGGCTCATAGTGCGGCCGGGGCTGGCAGCTATTCATGATAATGGATCGGCACCGCTCATATTCGGCAATATCGCCATCTTGGGTAGGGCGCGAAGCGATCCGAAGGATGCGACCGATTGCTAGGCTGACTTCGTTTGGCATGTCTCAATCCTTAATCTGATATGAACGGCAAAATTGCCAAACGCCGCGCATTTGCGCGCGGCAATAAAGTTCGTTTTCAAAATTGTTCGCCGACTTTAACTGTCTCGACGGCGATGCGAACGTAGAAATGCGACGAGCGCGAAAGCGAAGCGCCGCCGTTAAATGGCGTCCAGTGATCGCCGTAATCGACGACGGTATGATCGATGCCAGCTTTCTTAAGTTTCGTCGAAATGCCATCACGGAATGCTTCTGGCGTCATGCCGTGGCGATAGAAATAACCACGGCGGAAAATGATCGTCCCATCCTTTTGTCGATAGATCGAGTCGGCAGATACGGTTTGCTTGATAGTCTGCAAGAGCGTTGTCATTTTCGTTTCTCCATCGGTTTAGAGATTTTCAGATGCACTTAAAGTCGCCGTCCGTTTTTCGCTCGGTAAATAACGCGCGACGTTCGGCAACGTCGGCGATCCAGTAATGCCGCCCGTATACCTCGACGATCTCGGCATATTGCGTCGCGCACTTTCGGCAAACCGAAACGTCACGATGCGGGCAAGCTAAGCTGTCGTCGTGTCCGGTGCGAAAGCCTTTCGGTTTGCGTGCCATTTTATTTCTCCAGTTTTTCGAGAAGATATTGCTTAACGGTTGCCGCCTTGGCAGCGTCGAGCGTTGAGTATTCTCCGAAATAGTCGAGCGCTTGCCCATCGAAGCGATATGGCGAAAAAGTGCGCCCAGTGATTTGAACGGCGAAAAACGTTTTGCGTCCGCCGATCCGAAGCTCGTAATCGTCGTCGAACTCGTCGCCACCGTTGACGTAAACGAAAGTTGCTTTGTGCTTTTGCATCTTCGTTCTCCGCTTAGCGAAAGTTGTCAGTGAGAAGATAAAACTGCGCTTCCGTTCCGTTGTCGCCGTAATCGGCAATACGCTCTTGGACGCGCGATTGATTTTCGTTTTCGTAACGACGTTCGGCCAAAATCTTTTTAAGGCGAAGCGCTGCGATAAAGGCTGCGATTTTCATTGGAATTGCTCCCATCGGTTTCGAAACGTTCGTTGCGAACGTTTGCGGGGGAAAAAAAGGAAGTTTTACTGTTTGGTCGTTGTAGAGCGCGGAAGTTTCCGCTGTTCTTCGTAGCGTCGGAGAAGTTCATCCATCGGCAAATTCTCGATTGACGTAACGCACTCGTGCGCGTTGAACGACGAGTTATTTTTGAATGATTGGCCACACTCGATGCAGCGATGAACCATTTTCATTTTCTATCTCCTAGGTGTTGCCCAGAGCGTTGCGCGTTGGGCGAAGTTCCTCTTGAACTTCGATAGAGCGCCGTTAAGCGCCCCATCGAAGCTCAAGAAAAAGAGACGCGACGTTGCTATGCGTGCGTCTCGTTTTTCTTTCTTCGCGTTCTCGCGACGGCTTTGGACGCCGGGCCGTTTTGGAAGCGGCCTATTTTTTCCCATTTCGTAGAGCTTTTTATTTTCTTATCGCTACTGGGAGCGCGCGAGAACTTCTTGGTCCCACCTTAAGGCCACTATTTATTGGCCACCTTCGGCTTATTCCCAGTCCCAATTTGTATCGATATTTTAGGGGTTTGCCGTACCCCCGCCAAGCGAAAAAGGCGATAATTATCGCCTACAGCGCCAAGCGGTTTTAAGGGTTAAAAACTGGTATATCGCTGCTCGACGTAGGAATCGGGCAAAAACGCGAATCCCCATGGTCCCGCGCTGGTACGCCGCCAGAACGAAATCCCGGCAGGAAAACTTGGCGCTGCGCAATCTGGCTCGCCAGCAATTCGAAGCGTATTCCCCGCACGTCGAGATCAAGCGCACGATCCGTAGGCGAATCATCTCGACGAGTGAGCCGATTTTCCCCGGCTATGTTCTGATTAAATTCGCCCTGGCGGACGCAAGCTGGCGTGCCATCAACAGCACGCGCGGAATCGTCTCGCTGATAATGACTGGCGAAAATGGAATACCCGCGCCGCTGCCCGTTGGAGAGGTCGAAGCCATCCAACGCCGTGAAAAATCAGGAGAATTAATCATTGCGCGCGACGATTTAATTCGCCGCGGCGATAAGGTCCGGATCAAATTTGGCACTGCGGCAGACGCCATTGGCAAGGTGATATTCACACGTGGCGAGCGCATCGAATTGCTGCTGCATTTACTCGGACGCGAGACGCGGGTAAAAGCGCCACTACATGCGGTGGAGAAAATTTAATCCTCCACAATATGCGGGAATCGCCCGCCAGTGCGGTAGCCGTTGTCTCGTATGTCGAAAGACACAGACGAATCGGTCAGTGGTAACCCATAAACGGTAAAACCGATGGACCACAAATGCCGCAAATTCAGTTCGAGCCTTCCGGAGAAGATGTCGTGCTATTGGCACTGACGATCATGGTGTTCTGTGTTTGGGCATGGGTTTGGCTGTGAAAAAACCGCCATGGCAATGGATGTATAATTCCCTGCAATGGCGAATGCTTCGGCTTAGGCAGTTAAAAGATCATCCGCTTTGCCAAAAATGCCTGCAATTAGGCATCGTTAAGCCAGCGAAAGTTGTCCATCACGTCGAGCCACATCGAGGCGACTGGATGAAGTTCAACAATTCGCCGCTCGAAAGCCTCTGCAAGGAATGCCACGACCAACATACTGCCAGCGTCGAGCGATCCGGCAAACCGGTTAAGCCCCGCATCGGCTTAGACGGTTGGCCGGTATGAGGTAGCGCAAATGGATCTAAACACATTGCTACTTGGCCTAGTTGCGCTCATGAATCTGGTAACTGTTGTTGTGGCTTACCGTACGCTCAGATTGACAGAGCAAGTCGAGATCGCCACCAATAGCATGAAGGATGCTCTCGTTAAGACGACAGGCGAGGCCCGCTTTGCAGAAGGTAAGGCGGAAGGAAGGCGCGAGCGCCCATGAATAGCGAGTGGCCTATGCCGCTTGCGATCTCTCTTGTCGTTCTGGTGATTGTGTTCGCCTATCTGCTTACGCACGCTCATTAAGGGAATGCCCCAGTGTTGGGCTTTAAGATATTCTGCTCCAATCTAAGAGCCGGTGGCTGGCAAGGCACAGTTATCGTTATTGCTGGCATGCTCGATCCTCAGGGATATCTATTCGTCACGCCCCACCCTCTCGATACGAACGACAACGAGCGTCGGCAGTAATGGCGAACTGCTCGACATATCGAGAGGCAATACCACCGTCGCATAAGCGTGGCGCTATCAAGCCACTACTGGCCTTTCGCGTTCGTGCCAGCGAGCACCGCGCAATCCAGATGGCAGCTAGCCATGTAGGACTACGAACGGCGCAATTCATTCGAGATGCAGTCAATAAGGAAGCTCGCCGTGTTCTCGCTATCGATGCAATTGCGTAAATTGAAAAAACCTAATAATCATTGAGAAAGACCACCGGGGGGCATGAAAACATACGATTTAAGCGTCGATCAAAGAGCGTCGAGCGCTTTTTGCGCATTAAATCGTAACAGGGCCGAAAATGGATAGTGACAAAAACGAAACAGAGGCCATGACGGGAACGGATGCCGTCGATACACCACCGCGTTATCGCAAACGTGGCCGCCCGCAAAAAGACGACAAGCTGAACGTTATCGACGGGGGTTTTGCTGGCGCTGCCAAACGCCCAGACCCGCCCGAATATCTACCCACCACGCACAAGAAGATTTGGAAGCAGATTGTCGCGTCTGAACCCGTTGATTTCTTCCAAAGCCAAGCAACCCAGGAAATGTTGCTCGACTTGGTAGGTCACCGCGCGGAGATCGATCGGTTAAACGCCGTTCTCTATCAGTTCAAGAACGAGTGGATCAAAAACGGCGAAGGGTTCAAGAGATATAACGCCCTGATCAAATCGCGTGGAAACGAGACCAGCAATTATTCGAAATTGGCGACGCGACTGCGCTTAACCAACCAAAGCCGCTATACGCCTGCCGCCGCTGCCACTGCCTCGCGAAATACGTCAAAGGTCCGTCCTTGGGAAGAGGACTAGATGGCGCTTACCGTCGCCAATCTGGAAAAGGCGCTAGGGGTAAGATCAACCCGGGTTGCTGATCGTTACTGGCGCGAGCCGCCGCCGCTGCATTGGTGGGTAAAGCTCGATCCGCTATCTCGGCTGCTGATTATCGCGGTATGGGTGGGCGCTTTGATCGCGCTCGTCGCGACGGTTTACGGGGCATGAAGAAACCGCTCAGCCCAGCCCAGCGCGTCGCCCGCAATATCCGCTGGATCGAGCGCTACTGCCGCATCCCTGAGGGCAAGGATATCGGCAAGGCCGTACGGCTTAGGCCATTTCAGAAAGCTTGGATCAAAGCGATCTATGGCAATCCGCACGGAACGCGAACCGCGATCCTCAGCGTCGGTCGAAAGAACGCCAAGACCACTTTTGCCGCGTTTCTGCTTCTGCTGCATCTCGTCGGGCCGGAAAGCGTTCCAAACGCCCAGCTATTCTCGACCGCCCAGAGCAAGGAACAGGCGGCAGTAATTTTCGCTCTCGCAGCGAAAATTGTACGGATCGCGGCTGACCTACGCGGCTGCGTGGTCATCCGCGATACGGCAAAGCAGCTTTTCTGCCCAGAACGCGGGACGCTCTATCGCGCTTTGAGCGCGGACGTATCGACGGCGCACGGCCTTTCGCCAGCATTTATGGTGCACGACGAGCTTGGGCAGGTACGCGGTCCGAGATCGGCGCTGTACGAAGCGATGGAAACGGCGACTGGTGCGCAAGAGCACCCGCTAAGCGTGATTATCTCGACGCAAGCGCCCACCGATAACGATCTGCTGTCGCAGCTCATCGACGACGCGATAAAGGGCGAAGATAAGCGGGTGGTCCTCGAATATGCCACGGCTCCAAAGGATCTGGACCCGTTCTCTATCGAGGCGATTAAAGCGGCCAATCCGGCCTTTGGGGATTTCCTCAACGAGACCGAAGTCCTCGCGATGGCGGAAGGTGCGCGGCGTATGCCCAGCGCGGAGGCCGCTTACCGAAATCTCGTGCTGAACCAGCGCGTCGAGCAAAGCAATCCGTTTATCTCGAAAGCGGTCTGGGATTTGAACGCTGGCGCGATTGCCGAGGATTTCGATCAACTGGAAGCGTACGGCGGGCTGGACTTATCCACCGTAAACGATTTGACGTGTTTGGAGCGGGTGGCGAGGGTCGGCGATCTATGGTCGATCAAATCGAATTTCTGGCTTCCGCTCGACGGTTTGGCGGAAAAGGCGCGGCACGACAGAGCGCCCTATGACGTCTGGTGGCAAAATGGCCTGTTGGAAACTACCCCGGGTAAGGCCATCGAATACGATTACATCGCCCGCTATATCATGAACCTTTTGCAGACGACGAAGCTGCGCAAGATCGCATTTGATCGCTGGAATTGGGCCCATTTTCGCGCGGCGCTGGTGCGCCAGGGCATGGCGGAATCGGCAATCGATGAGACGTTTATCGAGTTCGGGCAGGGCTACCAATCGATGTCGCCCGCGCTGCTGCAATTGGAAGCTTTGCTACTTGCTGGCAAAATGCGCCACGCGAATCACCCCGTTCTGGCAATGTGTGCCAACAACGCGGTAGTAACCCGCGATCCAGCGGGCTCGAGGAAACTGGATAAGTCGAAGGCGCGCGGACGGATTGACGGGATGGTCGCGCTGACGATGGCAACGGGGATTGCTTTGGGCGCTCAGCCGAAAACGACCGAATACAAGATTCTTGTGGTTTAGGTACCTAAAGGTACCTAAAGGTACCTTTCTGTACATTGGAGACAGGGACGATGAACAAGCCGCTCGAAAACGCAAATCGTATGTATTCGATCCTCAACGTGAAGAAGGTCGATGCCACGCTGCGTAAAATCTCCGGTATCGCGACGACGCCGACGACTGATCGGATGGGCGATATCGTCGAGCCGAAGGGCGTCATCTTCAAAAATCCAATGCCGCTGCTCTGGCAGCACAATCACGAACAGCCGGTAGGCGAGGTTCGTTTCGGCAAAGCGACGGACGATGGCATTCCGTTCGAAGCGCAAGTGGCCGATCCAAACGACGCGGAATCGAGCAATCTGCGCGAGCGTTTGTTGGAAGCTTGGGACAGCGTGAAGATGGGATTGGTGAAAGCCGTTTCCATCGGTTTCGTCCCGCTGGAATATAATTTCATGAAAGAAGGCGGGATGCGCTTTGAAAAAAGCGAAGTCTATGAGCTCTCGCTTGTGACGATTCCCGCAAACGCGGAAGCTACGATTACGACTATACGGGCGTTCGATATCGCTACCGCGATGGGTGGCGAAGCGCTCGCAAATTTGAAGAAACACTGGGACGCGCCTGTCCCTGTTCTGCCTAGCGTTATCAAACGTGTCCCGGCGATTCGGGCCAAACCTCAGACCCCCGCCAAATTGGCAACAAAGGAGAGTTCGATGCCGAGGACTATTGCGGAACAGATTTCCGCATACGAGGCCAAGCACGCCGCGAATATCGCCGCGATGAAGGCCATCATGGACAAGTCGGAAGAGACAGGCGAAACGCTCGGTCAAGAGCAGAGCGAAAAATACGATGCGCTCGATTCGGAAAACATTTCCGTCATCGATCACATCAAGCGCCTGAAGCGCCTCGACGATATCCAGAAATCGCAGCTTATGCCGGTCGTCGCCGAGGAAGAGAAAAAGCGCGTGGGCGATCCGGATAATTCGTTCCGCCGCCCGGTCGTCGCCAGCGTGAGGGCGAACGTGCCGGAAGGTACATCGTTTATCCGCTACTGCATGGCGCTCGCTGCCGGTAAGGGCGATCTGATGCGCTCGATCCGTTACGCGAAAGCATCGATGCAGCACGGCGGCTGGTCGAACACGCCCGAAGTGCTCGACATGGTCGAAAATCTCGACGAAGGCATGATGCACAAAGCCGCGGTTGGCGCCGGTACAACGACCGACGCTACATGGGCATCGCCGCTGGTTGCTTATACGCAGGCCGCTGAGGAATATATCAACCTCTTGCGCCCCGCTACGATCATCGGACGGATTCCCGGCTTGCGCCGCGTTCCGTTCAATATCCAAATCCCGCGTGCCACGGCTGGCACAACGGTTGGGTGGGTCGGTGAAAACGCGCCGAAGCCTGTTTCCAACATGCAGTTTGATTCGATCACGCTGCGTTGGGCAAAGGCCGCTGGCATCGTCGTGATCACGCAGGAACTTGCTCGGTTCTCGAACCCGGCAGCGGAGAGCTTGGTCCGTACCGACATGATCGCGCAAATGGCGCAGTTCCTTGATCGGCAGTTTGTCGATCCGGCAGTCGCGGCGGTAACGAACGTTTCGCCCGCTTCGATCACCAACGGCGTGTCGGCAGTCACCGCGACGGGAACGAACGACGCTGCGTTCCGTACCGACGCAAAGACGATGATCAACACGTTCCTCACAAACAACCTGTCGACGGCAGGGGCGGTTTGGATTGGCACCCAGCAGCAAGCAACGGCGTTCTCGCTGATGCTTAATGCTCTCGGGCAAGCGTCCTACCCGACCATGACGCCGACTGGCGGAACGCTGATCGGTTATCCGTACATCGCATCGGAAAATATTCCCGCGACGGGCGGTTCCCCGACAGACGGATATCCGCTGATCTTGGCGATTGCGCCGGAAATCCTCTTGGCCGACGACGGTCAGGTGATTGTCGACGCGAGCAACCAAGCGTCGGTGAACATGGACTCGGCTCCGGATTCTCCGCCGTCCGCTTCAACTGTCCTTGTTTCTCTGTGGCAGATGAACATGACGGGCATCCGCGCTGAGCGTTGGATCAACTGGCTTAAGCGCCGCTCGACTGCGGTTGGTTATATCCAGAACGCAAAATACGTCTAACGGCTAACCGGGTCGCAACACCCCCTCCTTTTGATTTGGGTCTGGACTACCCAAAAGTTGCGATCCGGTTTCTGTCGGGGCTGGCGGCGATGATCCCCAGGCGCGCCAGCCCCGATTTGAAAGTCCACTGGGGAATGGATCTGGGGAAATAAATGACAAAAGTGCGCGCCATCGATGACGTGACGTATGCCCAGCACGACTATAAAAAGGGCGACGAGTTCGAAACCGAAAACGAAATGCACGCAAAACTTCTCAGCCTCAACCACAAGATCGTTGTCGTCGAGGACGGAGTTGCGCCTATTCAAAGCGAAGCACCCGAAACGCCAAACGCGAGGCGCGGCCGATATAACCGCCGCGATATGCGGGCGACTAAATGAAACTGCCCTTCGGGTATGAAATCTCCAAGACGCTGCCGACGCTGACGCCACCGGCAAGCTCGATCCCGCCCAATTCGGGAATGAGCAACTGGTGGCAAGTGATCCGCGAGAGCTTTAGCGGCGCGTGGCAGCGCAACGTGGATTTGCGCCTGCCCAACGTTATGACCTATTCGACGGTCTATGCCTGCGTGACGCTGATCGCGCAGGACATCGGCAAGCTCTGTCTTGATCTATATCAAAAAGACGAAAACGATATCTGGACCGAGGTCGAGGTCTCCGCGTTCAGCCCGGTATTGCGCAAGCCCAACCATTTCCAGACCCGGCAGAAATTTATCGAGCACTGGGTCAGCAGCAAATTGATGCACGGCAACGCCTATATTCTGAAAGAGCGCGAAGGCAGAAACGTTGTGCGCTCGCTGTACGTGCTCGATCCGCAGACGACGCGCCCGCTGATCTCGCCAAACGGCGAAGTATTCTATCAACTGGCAACGAACTATCTGGCAGGCATAAACGGCGTCGAAGGCATTATCGGCATCGATATGACGGAGCTCTCGCAGGGAGCGCTTTATGTTCCCGCTTCCGAGATCATCCACGATACTTATTGCGCGCTTTATCACCCGCTCTGCGGCGTCTCGCCGATCTCTGCTTGCGGGCTCGCCGCCGTTCAAGGTTTGGCGATGCAGGCAAATTCGATCAAGTTTTTCAATAACGGCTCGCAACCGGGCGGAACGCTGATCGCTCCCGGCCCGATCTCCGAGGTCAACGCCAAGCTTTTGAAAGAATACTGGGAGCAGAATTTCACCGGAGATAACGCAGGGCGCATCGCGGTTCTTGGCGATGGTCTGAAATACGAGCCGCTGACGGTGAGCGCGTCTGACGCGCAGCTTATCAATCAGTTCAAATGGACCGATCGAACCATATGCACCGCGTTTAAGGTGCCCCCATATATGGTCGGGGTCGAATTGATTCCGTCTTTCAGCAACATCGAGTCGATCAATCTGCAATACTACACGACTTGCTTGCAGCCGTTGATGGAAGCGATTGAAGCGCTGCTCGACGATGGTCTGGGATTGCAAACCGCCAATCAGGAATACGGCGCGGCCTTCAATCTCGACGATCTGTTGAAGATGGATACCAATACGCAAATCCGCAGCTATGGCGAAGGCGTCAGCAAAGGCATCTTCGCGCCTAACGAAGCACGTAAGAAGATCGGCTATGGACCGGTAACTGGCGGCGATGCGGTATTCCTGCAGCAGCAGAATTTCAGCGTTGAAGCGCTCGCGAAACGAGACGCGAAAGACGATCCATTCGCCACGAAAACATCAGCGCCGACAAATGGGGCTCCGCCGCAGCCGAAGCCGCAGCCTGCCCCGGCGCAGGAAAATCAATTCGTCGATGCAGAATTTGTCGCGCTGCTCAAAGATGCGGTGAACCATGCTAGCACTCACTGAAAAGCAAACGCTGATCCGCGCTTTGGGACAAGTGATCGCGGATAAAGTGCGTGACGAGCTTGAGCCGTTTCGCAAGCAGATGGCCGATCTCCAAACGACTATCGCCGCTTTGCCAGCGCCGCAGGCGATTATCGATCACACGACGAACGTTGTCGAAAACCTCTGCGCGACATGGGCACCGATACCCGGCAAGGACGGAAAGGATTTTGATCCCTCTGTTATCGCGCCAGCCATTGCCGAAGAATTTAACGCGAGGCGCGCAAACGGTCTCGTCGTTGATCTCGAAACGGTTATGGAAAAGGCTCGGGCGCTCGTCGCTGATGCGCAGATCGACATGCAGGCATGGGCAAGCAACTATGTCGAAGAACAGTTGAAAGCAAATTTGCCCAAAGTTCGCGATGGCAAGGACGCCGATATGGTTGAGGTCGGTCAGATGATTGATCGTGTGGTTGCCCGCGGACTTGAGGCTGGAGCCACGGCGCGTGAAGCGGGCGAAGCAAAAATAATGGAATGGGCGCGCGCATATATCACCGAGCAGTTCGAACTTTGCCTGCCGAAAGTCCGCGACGGCCTCGACGGGCAACCCGGCAAGGATGCCGTTATCGATTGGGACTACATCAACGAGCAACTAAGCGCTGGAATGGAAATGCTTCGGGAACAACTGGATAAAAAAATAGCTGCGCTGCCCAAGCCGGAAAAAGGCGAAAAAGGCGATAAGGGCGACAAAGGCGATCCGGGCGAACCGGGGAAAGACGGCCGACATGGCACTAATGGCATTGATGGCAAAAGCGTTTCGCTGGACGAGCTTAGAAGCGCCATTGCTGATCTCGTCGTTAAAGCTATTGGCGATATTCCTCTTCCTCGGTCTGTTGTGGGTGGTTTCGTTAATCGTGACGGTCGTTTGCACCTTACTTATTCTGACGGCGGGACTTCCGATCTTGGCGAAATTGTTGGTAAAGACGGCCGCGATTGCGATATGGAAACAGTTAAATCGCTGGTATCTGCATATCTCGCCACCATCGAAAAACCTAAAGACGGGAAAGACGGGCTAGGCTTCGATGATCTGCAACTGGACTTCGATGGTGAGCGCCTCGTCCAATTGAAATTTATTCGCGGCGAGGAAGCAAAAATCTTCGATCTTGAATTTCCAACGCCGCTGTTCAAGGACATCTGGAAAGAGGGCGAATATAAGCGCGGCTTTATCGTCGTGCGCGACGGCTCCATGTGGATCGCGCAGAAAGATACGTCCACCGTTCCCGGCTCGCCCGAGAGCGACTGGAAGCTTTGCACAAAGCGCGGTCGCGATGGCAAGGACGGCAAGGCGGGACTCAAAGGTGAAAAAGGCGATCCGGGCAGACCCGGTCGCGATCTAACGCAACTTGGTCCAGACGGGAGTAAATACTAATGGGAAAAACAATTCTTAAACCCGAGAACAACGACACCAGCGGCTTTGATTTTCCATCGGTGACGAAAAGCGCAGGATATCTGCATGTCGATCATCGAAACAGCCCCGGCCTTCCCGAGGACGCTGCGCGAAAGATGGGTTACGACCCCGCGCTGGTTCGCGAAGGCAAGGTGTTTGAGGCCGACACGCTTGCTTGCTGCCATTGTCCGTCCGTCTTCATCAAACGAAAAGGGGCGGACATGATAGGCCGTTGCACAAAATGCGACGGATACGTTTGTGATGCGTGCTTGGCTGCTGCGCAGGACCCAACTTACGTCCACCGGTCCCGTCAGGAACTGATCGAGATGATCAGAAGCGGCAAATATGTGTTCGACGGGGGAACGATGTCGCTCCCCATTTTGAAACGAAAGGAAACGACAGATGGCTAAACGTATCTTCACGACTGGCGGCCTGACGTACACTGCTACGGCGGCAGGCGCGGCGGTCACCACGCTAGGCTTTATGGGATTGAGAGGCGGCGGTGCCACTCAACTCATCGACGTGCTGGAAATCTTTTTCTCCGGCAAAGTCGGAACGTCCACCGTCATCGGCTTGGTTGCAAAACGCAGTTCGACGATTGCGACGACGCCTTCGACGTTGACAACGTTCAACTCGGACGGCCCGCTGTTCCCGAACACCACGGCGCTTTCGACGGTTGCCGTCTCGTTCGTAACGGCATCGGGACTTCCGGTTTCTTCGTCGGCGGTTACCGACGCCACGCTGCAACTTGGCCTCAACGGCTTTGGCGGTATCGTCCGCTGGAACGCGGCTCCGCAGCAGCAGTGGCAGATTATCGGCAACACCACGCCGGGCGGTGAAACGGTGATCTTCAACTCATCCTCGCATGGCGGCGTGTCATGCGCTGGCGATGGACACTGCATTTACGAGCCGTACTAAACAGGGTGCAGCATGGACGTAAAAGCCCCGCTGGAAAAAGAGTGGGGCAATGCTGAATGTGTTGCCCTGCTTGAGCTGTGGCTGGCAAAGGCAAAGGAGGGCGGGATAACTCATCTCGCCCTCGCTGCCTGCGAACAGCCGAATATTATTTATGCCGATGTGTGCGGTTCGATTGTCATGCAATCGGCCATTCATAGCGCCATCGATAGCCTCAAGCAGCGCATTGACGACGAGATCACGAAGCGTCTCCCGCCATACGATCCATCCATCGCAGCGAACCAAGTCTGCTACAACGTTTCCTCGGGTATCCTCGGCTATGACTTTCTGCCGTGGCTGATCAATGCGGAAATGCGCCGGGTGCGCTCTGGCATCGAAGATCCATTGAAGCTCGCATTCTTTCGCCATAGGGATGCGCAGACGATGCCCGCTTATCATTTCGAAATGCTGCATAACGTCGCCGGTCCGATGGTCAGCATGATTGGCGGCGAGACAAATAAAATCTTCGGCGGTGAATACAAGTTTTCTGTTTTCTACAAAGACGTTGTCGAAGCGATCCACAACGGCGAGAAAATACCCAAGTTCAAACCGTCGCAGAAAGCGATGGAGCTCGTCCAAGACGATCTGCGAGGATTAAAAGCGCCGGTAACGATTACGCTGCGCGAAGCGACACACTCGCCCTGGCGGAATAGCGATCTCACCGCGTGGCTGGCTTTCGCCAAATACCTCGAGGATCACGGCGAAGAGGTTATCTTTCTGCGCGATACCCGTTTCGCCAATGATGAGTTTGACTATTTCTCAACGCACCCGGCCGCGTCGGTCGATCTGCATATCCGCACCGCGCTCTACACGCAGGCGAAATGCAATCTGTTCGTGTCGAATGGCCCGATGACGATCAACTATCATCTCGACACGCCGTTTATAACCTTCATCGAAGTGGACGAAGGGCATCACCAGCGCTATCGCCCCGGCTGGCCCGAGTTCTGGCCCGAGTGCATGGGCATCGAAGTGGGCCAGCAGTTTCCGTGGTTCAACGAAGCGCAGCGAATAATCTGGAAAAAAGACAGCCTCGATAATCTGATCGAGGCTTGGGAGCAGCGATGCCGCTGACGTTTACCGGGCGCGGTCCAAGGCTGCTTCCGGTTGGCCCTGCCGCGCCTCCCGGATTTGTCGGCGATCAAATTCCGCTCGACTACCATTGGGGCGTTCGCGCCGCGACGACGGCTATTGCTACTGGTGGTGGTGCGTTTGGGCAGTTTATTGATGGCAGCAGCAATCTCGCCAATGCCAGTTTTAGAGCAGACGGGACGCTCGATCCGGCGACGTTCGGAATTGCTGCACCGGACGACGCCACGATGCTGCACTGGTACAGTACGGTCGGTT
>Ga0105248_10000189_pt1 | contig 71316 bp, 60 predicted proteins | sample KBSS34metaG_FD_81524 | JGI IMG/M metagenome (GOLD analysis project Ga0105248, IMG submission 81524) | Switchgrass rhizosphere microbial communities from Kellogg Biological Station, Michigan, USA - KBS S3-4 metaG | ecosystem: Host-associated > Plants > Roots > Rhizosphere > Soil | place... | reverse complement strand
CTGCGCACCGCGACCGCGTCCCTGGCCGCGCGGGCGGACTTCACCCTCGACGACATCGAGGACCTGCGGATAGCCGTGGACGAGGCCTCCGCCCTGCTGCTGGTCGCCGCGATCCCGGGATCGGCCCTGGACTGCGCCTTCGCGCTGTCACCGGGCCGCATGCGGGTGACCATCTCGGTCGACAGCCTCGACGGCGAGCCGCCGTCGAAGGACAGCTTCGCCTGGACCGTGCTGAACGCCCTGGCCGGCGAGGTCAGCAGCTACACCGGCCCGGGTCAGCGCGTCACGATCGAGCTGACGAAACGCCGCGGCGACTACGACGCCTAGCGCCGCCCGCGGCAAGGTCGGCCCGTGGGTCGGCCCGCATGATCGGCGTTTGTGCCCCGCGGCGGGCGCGACCGGAGGGCGATGCATGACCACCCGGGGGCGCGAGCGGCGATCAGGTACGCGGGCCGGCGCGGTCCCGGGGCGGCCGAAGGGGTCCTGGACCCGGCGGGCGCACCGGATGCCGGCTCACCCGCTCGGCTCGGCGAGGCGGTTGAGGTAGGCGCCGTGGTCACGCAGGTCGGCGGCGACCTCGGGGGTGGCGACGCCGGCGGGGCACGAGCAGGAGACGCCGATACCGCGGGGCCGCAGATAGAGAGCGAGCGCCTCGGACTGCTCTTCGGCGACGCGGACGAGCTGCTCCTTGATCGAGGACACCACCACCGGCATGCGATCATGAAAGCATCCCGCCCCGCGACGCAGGCAACTGCCTTAGAACTCAGCCCTGCGTCTTATCGCGATCAGAAGTGCTCGTAGTCCGCGTCGTCCGCGTCGGCGTCGGCCATGGCCGCGATGACGATGGAACGCAGGAGACCTTCGACCCCGCGGCTGAAGGTGCGCTTCGCGGCGGTGGGACTGTCGAGGCTTCCGGCGATCATGGCGCCATCCCGCAGCATCACGAAGTGCCGCGCGGCGTTGTCAGGTCGCTCGTGTCCGGCCTGGACGAAGGCCTCCCTGACCTGCTCGCGATACCAGCGGCGGTGGTCGGCGATGACACGCCGGATCGGGCTGTCAGCGTCCTCGAACTCCGAGGCGGCCTTGATGAAGGCACATCCGCGGAACGTCTTCTGATCAAGGTCGGAGATCACCGCGGTGCCGAGCGCCCGTACGACGTCGGCACCCCGTGCCTGACTCGTCGCCGCCGCGATCTGCTCGGCGACCAGATCGTGGATGCCCCGCAGGTAGCTGACGACGAGATCTTCCTTGCTGGGGAAGTGACGGTAGAAGGTCGCCAGCGTCACCTGACTCGCGGAGATGATCCGATCGACGCCGACGCTCCGGATGCCGTCGGCGTAAAAGAGCCCCGTCGCGGTGGCGAGCAGCCGTTCGCGCGCCTCGGAGCGCCTCGCGGGTTGACTGCGGGTATCGGTGCTCATGGTGTCCGATGGTAGAGAGAACGCTCGCTCTTGACCAGCGTTGGCAGGCGTGGTTGGCTCCCGAATCGAAGAGAGAGAACGATGGTTCTATCTCCTGCGCTCGCCGCCGCCCACCGGAAGGACCACCATGTCCGCCCTCCCCGCCTCCCCCCACCCGGCGCCGGACTCCGCACGCCCGTCAGACGTACCGCGGCGCATCGCCGTCCTCCGAGCCGTGCTCGCCCTCGTCTGGGCGGCCGCACTCGTCGTCGCCGCACGTCACCGGGCGCCAAGCACCGCGTCGGACGTCCCGTTCGCGGCCGCTGCGTTGCTGACGACCTACCCGGCGATCGACGCGGTCTCCTCGATCGTCGACGCGTCGCGGGGCACACCGGCGTTCGCCCGGCTGCTGCGCGTCAACGCCGCCATCAGCACGCTCGCCATCGCTGCGCTCGCGGTCACGGCGTTCGGCCTGGACGCCGGCAGCGCACTGGTCGCGTTCGGCGCCTGGGCGGCGGTCTCCGGCGCGCTCCAGCTCGCCACCGCGATCCGCCACGGCCGGAGCGAGGGCTACCAACCGTCCATGATCATAAGTGGTGGCCTGTCGACCCTGGCCGGCCTCAGCTTCATCGCCGCCGCCCGCGCCGACACCGCCCACCTGGCGAACATCGCCTACTACATGGCGTTCGGAGCCGTGCTCTTCCTGCTGTCGGCGGTTCGCGGCACGACGTCCCGCGGCACGACGCGTCCGCAGACCGCTCGGTAACCACGGCCACGCCGGCCGACAGCCGGCCACAGGACAGCGCTCGCGCAGGTCGGTCGTCACCTCGTGATGGCGTCCCCGCCTGAGCCATGTCGAAGGGCTCGAAGTCCTCGACCAGGGGAGCGGACACGCCACCTCCTGTCGGCGAGCCCGGCCTCGCGCCGGTCGGGGAGTAAGCATGCACTCATTCGCACACGACGCCGGGTCAGGATGCCACCCGCCCATCGCCACGGCCCGCACCCGTGGGACCCGCCCCCGGGCCGCGGCCGCCGCCAGCACGCCCCTCGAGGCCGAACCGTGTCGGCTGGTTGAGCCTATAGACACACTGAAAAGACACACTTCGCGCGAGCAGCGGCGGACCGTGTCAGCTCAGTAAGCCTATAGACACCACCATCCGACACGGTTTGCCCGCGGCCCGCGGTCCGCGGCCCGCGGCACCCTCTCGGGGGCCAGGGAATGACCCGGCGCCGTCCCGTACGGCCCGCAGCGACCGGCTCAGCCGTGTCGGCCTGAGCACACTCAGCGACGGCGCCCTAGGTACGTCCGGGCGATCGCCCGCTGCGCGCTCAACCCACCCCACCCGCTCGACGGGCCGCGCGATCACCCTCGCGTGATCGACCGGGCGCGCACGGCCAGCCCTGCCTCGCGTCCGGGTGGTCGGCGCTGCCGCCGCGCCGCGGGGCCCGCACTCGGGCGTCGCGCGCCCCACAGGAGGACCGTTCGGCGATTCTCCGCGGCGCGGATCAGGGCGGGCAGCTCCTCGGCCACGAGGAAATCCGAGCTGAGGTAGGACGGGCACACCCGCCCCACACCCCACGCACAAAGAACCCCGATGCTCGAAGGCAGCGTATGGGACTCGGCTCGGGCCGGCCCTGGCTCGCAGTGGTCTGCATCGGAAACGCCGTCGCGCGACCACACCGCCGACGGCGGGAGGATCTCGGTTCGCTGGCGGCGCGGGACCGCCGACGGATCCTTCGTCCCCACCACCGATGCGCCGCGCGCAACCAGCGGCCCACATCCGGCGCCGTCGTCGCTCCCCTGCGCAGATGGCGTGACGCGGACGGTTCCGTGTCCAGCAGCGGAAGTGGGGCGGGCGCGCCCGCCGTTGCGCATGTACTAGCCTTCGACGATCGAACGGGAGAATCGGGGTGTAGATGGTGGGCTCGGTGCTGAAACGAATGCTGCCGCTGACGGCGGTGGCGTTCACCGTCCTGGTCCTGCTACCGGGTACCGCAAGGGCCGCGGACACCATCCAATATCAGTCTTATCCCGGCCGCGGCGACGGCGTGGCGGTTCCCTTCGAGGGATACACCGACAGGAATGGTGGTCCCATTCCCATTGGTGGGTCCGTCGGCGTCGACCTGGTACTCGGGCCGGCCTCGGCGCCGTATCTGCCGTGCCAGAACTTCGACTCGGCCACCGGCGCCGGGGACACGTTCGTGAACGCCTGCGAGACCCGGGGCAGCTATGCCACCTACACCCGCTTCCCCGCCGGCGGCGGTTTGGTCTTTCCGAACGGCTACTTCCTGGGCAACACGCAGCCCGACCGGGTGCGGGGCGGGACGCTGACGACGAACTGGGGCGCACGCGCCAGCGCGCTGTCCGTAGAGTTCTACCCGCCGGCGGATCTGGACATGGTCTGGGTCCATCCCCGGTTCAACGTCAACAGGTTCGACCACTACGCCAACGGCTGGGCGTACTCGGCGCCCGTCGGCCGCATTGCGCTGTCCAAGCTCGGCGATCCGGGCACCACCCATTTCGGCGGGCGGCTGACGGACGCCGGTCGGCCGGTCACCGCGGGTCGGGTCCGGATCACGATCTTCGGTGGTGAGGCCCACTCGTCCACCGGCTTCCGCATCGCGTCGTTCGCGGTCAGGACGAGCACGGGTACCGGCAGCTGGGACAGCGGCGCCATGTACACCGGCGGCTACCAGCTCTACGTCCTGGACACCGCCACGCATCGGCAGTGCGTCATCGGTCGGCCCGGCATCACCACGGCGGGCGCCACGATCGACATCGACCTGGCCAGGCCGGGCTTCGGCGACGCCCGCGCCCGGTGCATGGCCGCGTAGCGCCATATCTACGCCGGGCAGGAGGCCCGGGGCGTCCATGGTCGACCCCGCGGTGTGTCCCTCATCGCGTCGGCCCGAGGAGACTGGGAGCATGTTGCCCGACCGCACGGTCGCGGGGGCGGACCTGCCAGTCCGAGCCGCGCTGCCCGCGCTCGTCGCCGCGCTGACCGTCGACGACCGGCACCGGCCGGACGGCGGCGGCCGCGGAGCCGCGGTGCTGGTGGCCCCGCCCGGCACGGGCAAGACGACGCTCGTCCCGCTCGCGCTCGCCGACCACGTCGCCGGCCGGGTACTGGTCGTCGAGCCGCGGCGGATCGCCGTGCGCGCCGCCGCGCGGCGGATGGCCAGCCTGGCCGGCGGCGGCGAGGTGGGTGGCGCGATCGGCTACACGATCCGGGGCGAGCGCATGGTCGGGCCGTCCACCAGGGTCGAGGTGGTCACGCCGGGGGTACTCGTCCGGCGGCTGCAACGCGATCCCGAGCTGCCCGGTACCGACGCGGTCATCCTCGACGAGTGCCACGAGCGCCACCTCGACGCGGACCTGGCGCTCGCGTTCCTGCTCGACGTCCGCGCCGCGCTGCGCCCCGACCTGCTCCTGCTCGCCGCCTCCGCGACAGCCGACACCCGGCGGCTGGCCGCGCTGCTCGGGGCGCCCGACCGGCCCGCGCCGGTCATCGGGACCGACGCCGCGATGTTCGACGTCGAGGTGGTCTGGGCACCCCCGCCCGGCGTGATCACCCCGGCGCACGGCCTGCGGGTCGACCCGAGGCTGCTCGACCACGTCGCCGCGACCGTCGGGCGCGCGCTACGGGAGACGGCCGGGGACGTGCTCGTCTTCCTGCCCGGGGCCGGCGAGATCGCCGCCGTCGCCGGCCGACTGGCCGGGCAGCGAGACGCGGTCGACGTGCTCACCCTGCACGGCCGCCAGACCGGCGGGGCGCAGGACGCGGTGCTGCGCGCCGGCCCGCGCCGCCGGGTCGTGCTGGCGACCGCCGTCGCGGAGAGCAGCCTGACGGTGCCCGGCGTGCGGGTCGTCGTCGACGCCGGCCTGGCCCGGTCCCCGCGGATGGATCACGCCCGCGGGCTGGGCTCGCTGGTCACCGTGCGGGTGTCGCGGTCGTCCGCCGGGCAGCGCGCGGGCCGGGCCGGCCGGGAGGCGCCGGGCCGGGTGTACCGCTGCTGGGCCGCCGCCGAGCACGACCGGCTGCCCGCCCAGCCGGAACCGGAGATCGCCGTCGCCGACCTCACCGCGTTCGCGCTGGAGCTGGCCGTCTGGGGCCATCCCGGCGGCGTGGGCCTGCCACTGCTCAGCGACCCTCCCGCGGGGGCGATGGAGGCCGCCGGAGCCTCGCTGCGGGCCCTCGGCGCCGTCGACGAGACCGGCCGGGTCACCCCGCGAGGACGTTCGATCGCCCAGGTCGGCGCCCATCCGCGGCTCGCGCGGGCGCTGCTCGACGGCGCTCGGGCCGTCGGGGCCCGGCGGGCGGCCGAGGTCGTCGCGATGCTCGGCGGAGACGGCCCCGCGGGCGGCCCGTCCGACGACCTCGTCGCCGCGTGGCGCCGGCTGCGGGGCGACGCCGACCGGGCCGCGTCCACCCGCTGGCGGGAGGAGGCCCGCCGGCTGCGCTCGGCCATGGAGGCCGAAACCCCGCCCGCCCGGCCCGGCGAGCCAACCGGCCCCGCCGCGCCGGCCGGGCCTCCCGAAACCGGCGGGCGTGCCAGAACCGACGGGCGTGCCGGAACCGACCGGCGTGCCGGAGCGGCCGGCCCCACGACACGGGGAACCGGTGGGATGGCGGACGATCTCGCGGCGGGGCTGGTGGTCGGCCTCGCCTTCCCCGAACGGCTCGCGCGGGCCCGCGAACCCGGCAGCCCGAACTACCTGATGGCCGGCGGCACGGGTGCCGAACTCGCCGCGGGCTCGGCGTTGGCCGGCGCGGAATGGCTCGCCGTCGCGGTCGCCGACCGCGGGTCGGGCCGGATGTCGGCCCGGGTGCGCCTGGCCGTTGCCCTCGACGCGGCCACCGCGCGGGCGGCGGGCGCGGCGCTGCTGCGCACCGAGGACGAGGTCGCCTGGTCCGGTGGGGACATCGTCGCCCGCCGGTTGGAGCGGCTCGGCGCGATCATCCTCGCCGAGCGCCCGATGACCAGGCCCGACCCGTCCGGGCTGCGGGCCGCTGCGCTCGCCGGGCTGCGCGGCGCCGGACTGTCCGTGCTGCGCTGGAACGCCGACGCGCTCGCGCTGCGGGCTCGGCTCGCGTTCTGCCACCGGGTGCTCGGCGAGCCGTGGCCCGACGTCGCCGACGCCGCGCTGCTTGCCCGCGCCCCCGACTGGCTCGGGCCGGACCTCGACGGTGTGCGCCGCCGCGCCGACCTCGAACGCGTCGACGCCGGCCGGGCGCTGCGCCGGCTGCTGCCCTGGCCACAGGCCGCCCAGCTCGACGAGCTGGCTCCCGAGCGGGTGACGGTGCCGAGCGGCTCCCGGGTACGCCTCGACTATGGCGACACCAGCGGCGCGGCCGGCCCCGTCCTGGCCGTGCGGATCGCCGAGGTGTTCGGCTGGGAGCGGCTTCCCGTCGTCGCGGACGGCCGCGCCCAGCTGGTGCTGCACCTGCTGTCACCGGCGGGCCGCCCGGTGGCGGTGACCAGCGACCTCGCGTCGTTCTGGCGGACCGGCTACCCGCAGGTCCGCTCGGAGCTGCGCGGCCGTTACCCCCGCCATCCCTGGCCGGACGACCCGACCACGACCCCGCCGACCCGCCGCGTCGCCCCCCGCGCCCGCGGCCACTGACCCGGAACACGAGAGGCGCTCGCCCATGTCCGACGAGGCCGATGGCGATGCCGATGCCCTGATCGGTCGTGCCGGCGAGCTGCTCAACGCCGCCCTCGCCACTGATGGCTCGACCGCCACCCTGGACGAGGCCATCTCCCTGCTGCAACGGGCGCTGGCCATGGGCGTCGCGGGCGATCCGAAGCGCGTCGCGCAGCTGGCGAACCTCGGCACGGCGCTGCGCCTGCGGTCCGAGCGAACCGGAAGCGAGCGAGATCTGGACGACGCAGTCGTGGCGGCCCGGGCGGCCGTCGAGGCCTGCCCGGTAGATCTTCCTGAGCGCGCTCTGATGCTGTCCAACCTCGGTGCCGTTCTGTGGACCCGGTTCAGACGACGTGGACGGAGTGTCGATCTGGACGAGGCGATCGCCGTGAGCCGAGCGGCGATGGCCGGCATGCCGGACGGAGGCGCCGGCCGCGCCACGGTGGCGTCGAATGTCGGCGCCCTCGTGCGAGCGCGGTTCGAACGGACGGGCGACCTCGCGGATCTGGACGAGGCCGTCATCGTCAGCCGGGCGGCCGTGGACGGCGTTGCTCGCGATCATCCGAACCAGGCGATGTATCTGGGCAACCTTGGTATCGCCTTACAGAGCCGGTTCGAGCGAACCGGTCACGAGGGCGACCTCGAGAACGCGATCGACGCGATCCGGGACGCCACGGCCAGGACACCGGCCAATCACCCCGAACGAGCCAGACGGCTGTCCAACCTGAGTTACGTCCTGCGGATTCGGTTCGAACGGACGGGCAGCCTGGCGGATCTGGATGAGGCAATAACGGCCAGCAAGGCGGCGATAGCCGTTGCCTCACCGGATCACCCCGAACGCGCCGACTTCCTGACCAATCTCGGCACAGCCCTGGAGAGCCGGTTCGAGCGGACCGGCGACGGGGGCGATCTCGACGCGGGAATCGTCGCACTCCGGGAAGCGATTCCCAGACTGCCGGCCAACCATTCCATCCGGGCCAGAAGGATGTCCAACCTCAGTATTTCCCTGAGTTTCCGGTCCACCCGGACAGGCAATATCGCAGATCTCGACGAGGCGATTGTCGCCGTCCGGGACGCGGTGGACCTCACGTCGCGCGAGGATCCGCTGCGTGCCGGGTTGCTCCACAATCTCAGTCGCGTCCTCCAAGACCGGTACCGGCGCGCACAGGACAGCGCCGACCTGGACGAGGCGATCACGGCGAGCCGGGAGGCGGTGGAGACCACCAGCCCCGACGACCCCTACCGTGCCAAGTGGTGGACAACCCTCGGCAATGCTCTGGGCCTCCGGTTCAGGAGTACCCGTCAGCTTGGCGACATCGACGAGGCGATCATCGCCGGTCGAAGCGCGCTGTCCGTTACCCCGCCGGACCATCCCGACCGCGCCATGTACCTCACCAACGTCGGTGTCGATCTGCAGGCTCGATGGGCAATGACCAGTCGCAGGGCCGATCTCGACGATGCCGTCAGTGCCGCGCGCGCCGCGGTGGCGACCGAGACGGCCTCGCCGCGGCAACGGGCCGCCGCGGCGGCGCTGTGGGGCCACGCTGCGGCATCCGCGGGGTGGTGGGGCGAGGCGGCGCAGGGCTTCGCGGCGGCGGTCGGGCTGGTGGCTCGGGTGGCGCCCCGTGCGCTCGCCCGCGGCGATCAGGAACAGGAGCTCAGCGGGCCGAGCTGGCTCAGTGGGCTGGCCGCGGACGCCGCGGCCGCCTGCGTGCGCGCCGGACAACCGGCCCGGGCCGTCGAGCTGTTCGAGCAGGGCCGCGGAGTGCTGCTGGGCCAGACGTTGGACACCCGCACCGACGTGACGGCACTGGCCGAGGCGAATCCCGAGTTGGCCGCCCGGTTCACCTCCCTCCGCGACCAGCTGGACCGGGCCGCCGAACCGCGTGCGGATCTGCTGGGCTCAGCGGATCTGCTGGGCTCAACGGCGGCCCGCGGATCGGAAGCCGGAACTCCACGGCTGCGAGCGATCGCGGACGCCTTCGACCGGGTGATCGCCGAGATACGCGGCCTGCCGGAGTTTGCCGACTTCCTTCGTCCACCCACGATCGCGCAGCTCGCGACGGCGGCCGCCGACGGACCGGTCATCGTCATCACCGTCTCCGGGTACGGCTCCTACGCGCACATCCTGACCCTCGACGGTGTCGAGGACCCAGTGTCGCTGCCCGGCGTCACGCCGGCGACGGTCCACGACCTGACGGTCGGATTCCTGGAAGCGTTGGACGGCACTGCTGCCTTACGAGCCACGCAGCCGTCACAGCAGTTCCTGGTCGACACCCTCGGCTGGTTGTGGGACACCATCGCCGGACCGGTTCTGGACCGGCTGCCCATCGCTCATCCACCCGCAGCCGGCGAGCAGTGGCCCCGGCTGTGGTGGTGCGTGTCGGGCCTGCTCTCTTTCCTGCCGCTGCACGCCGCCGGCCACCACCACACCCGGACCCATGACGCTCCGGACACCGTGCTCGACCGGGTCATCTCCTCCTACACGCCGACGATCCGCCTGCTCACCCGCGCCCGCGAACGGCTCGGGCCCGATCCCGCGCCCCGGATGCTCGCCGTGGCCATGCCGCGCACGCCGGGCGCCGCGGACCTGCCCGGAGCGGCGGTGGAAGCCGAACTGCTCGCCCGCCGATTCGGTGGCCGGGTCACGCTTCTCACCGCCGAGCGCGCCACCCGCGAGGCGGTCCTGGCAGCGCTGCCCACGGCGCGGTGGGCGCACTTCTCCTGTCACGGCACCGCGTACCTCGACGACCCGTCCGCCAGCCGGCTCCTGCTCGTCGACCACGAGCGCGCTCCCCTGACCGTCGTCGACGTGGCCAGGCTCCGCCTCGCCGACGTCGACCTGGCGTTTCTGTCCGCCTGCGAAACCGCCCGACCCGGCAACCGGCTCACCGACGAGGCGATCCACCTTGCCTCGGCCTTCCAGCTCGCCGGCTACCGCCACGTCATCGGCACCCTCTGGCCGATCAACGACACGCACGCCGTCGCCATCGCCGGCGACGTCTACGCCGCGCTGGCGACCACGGAATCCGCCGACGATCTCGACGTCGCCCACGCGTTGCACCAGACCATCCGGCGTCGCCGCGACGCCTGGTATCGCTGGCCGTCGACGTGGGCCTCCCACGTGCACGCCGGCAGCTGAGCCCCACGGTCCGCACCGCGTCGACGGACGAGCGGCCGACGACGTAGGAAGACCTCGAACGGGACGAACGAGGTTTCGGCCAGGGTCTTCTCGGCGAACGAGGCCGACTGGGCCCGGCCCTGGCGCAGCCAGTCGCGCAGTGACTCGATGACCTCCCGCTGGGAGCGGGACAACGGCACGCCGCGGGCGAGCGCGCCCATGAGGTCGTGGATCGTGATGTCGCGGCCGCCGTCGGCGAACGCGCCGTACATCGCGTCGACGACGGCCTGTTCGATCTCCGCGCCGACGAATCCGATGGAGGCCTTCGCGAGCCGGTCGAGGTCGAACTCGGCGGGCAGCCGGCGGCGTTTCGTCAGATGCACGGCGAAGATGTCGCGGCGTTCCCGTTCGGTCGGCAGGTCGAGGAAGAAGACCTCGTCGAACCGGCACGACGCAGCAGTTCGGGCGGCAGGCTGGAAATGTCGTTCGCGGTGGCGACGACGAAGACGGGCGCGCTCGTGTCGTGCATCCACGACAGGATCGCGCCGAGCACCCGCATCGACGTGCCGCCGTCGAGACCGCCCGCGGCGAGCGCCTTCTCCATCCCGTCGACCCACAGCACGCACGGCGCGATGGTCTCGGGGTGGACCGGGCGTCGTTTTGGGTGTTTCATACCGCTGGATCTACCTTTGTCCGGCCTGGCGACCGGAATCTTGTAGACCTCATGGCTGGGGGGCCCATACCCGTCGACCCGACAGGACTCCCAGGAGCGACACATGAGGCTGACGTCGAACGCGCCCCACCGGGCTCGCCGGACACCGCGCCGGCGCCCGTCGGTCCGGCAGGGCTGGGCCCTCGGGATCGCGTGCGCCGCCGTCGTGGCGGTCGCCGGCTGCGAGCCGGCCACACCCGGCGCACCCGGGCCGGTCGTCACCCCGCACCCGACCGTGACCTCCGCGGCGCCGACGGCGCCGGGCGTCCCCACCGCGACGACCTCCTCCGGCGGTCCGTCCTCCGGCGGTCCGTCATCCACGGCTCCCCCGACCACCTCGACCCCGACCATCTCGACCGCCACGCCGGCCGGCCCCACTGCCGGCGCCGGCGCGGTAAGCGGGTTGCACGTCTCCGGCGTCTCCATCCTCGACGCCGCCGGGTCGCCGGTCCGGCTGCTCGGGGTGGACCGTTCCGGTACCGAGTACGCCTGCATCCAGGGGTGGGGCCTGTTCGACGGTCCCAGCGACGACGCGTCGGTCGCGGCGATCGCGTCCTGGAAGGCCAACGTCGTGCGGGTCCCGCTGAACGAGACGTGCTGGCTCGGGATCAATGGGGCGCCCGCGCAGTACTCCGGTCAGGCGTACCGGCAGGCAATCGTCGACTATGTCGGCCGGTTGAACTCCCACGGCATGGCCGCCGTCCTGGACCTGCACTGGTCCGCTGCCGGAACGGCGAAGGCCACCGGCCAGCAGCAGATGGCCGACGCCGACCACGCACCCGACTTCTGGCGATCGGTCGCCAGCACGTTCAAGGGCAACTCGTCGGTCCTGTTCGACCTTTACAACGAGCCGCACGACATCTCGTGGGCCTGCTGGCGCGACGGTGGCGACTGCGGCACCGGGTACCAGGTGGCCGGGATGCAGGACCTGATCGGGGCAGTGCGCGGCACTGGAGCGACGAACGTCATCCTCGCGACCGGCAACGGCTGGGGTGGCGACCTGACCGGCTGGCTGGCGAACAAGCCCGCCGACCCGACCGGCAACCTCGCCGCCGGCTGGCACATGTACGACTTCGGCGGCTGCACGACGCCGTCCTGTTTCGACACCCAGGTCGCGCCGGTATCGACGGCCGTCCCACTGGTCGCGGGCGAGTTCGGGGATTCCGACTGCAACCACGATTTCAGCGACCGAACGATGAACTGGCTCGACGCGCACGGCGACAGCTACCTGGGCTGGGCCTGGGACACCTTCGACTGCGGCGGATTCCCGGCACTGATCAAGGACTACTCGGGCACTCCGACCACCTACGGCGAGGGCCTGCGTGCTCACCTCGCCGCCGTCCGGTGACGAACGACCGGCACAGGATCCGCTGAACGGTGTTCCCGTTGTCGTCACCGGTGGTAAACACGATAAAAAGGGCTTGATCGGGACGAGCGATGGATCGCCTGTCGGTCGGCGCTCCGTGCCGGCGGTGATCGGGGGACGGATGAGCTACGGGGACGAGGGGGGCGCCCGCGACGATCCGCGGACGGCCATCGAGGAGGAAATTCTCGACGAGTTCCTGCGCTGGTCCGAACTTCGATCCGAGAGCAGCCGTTACCTCGTCCTCGACACGCTCTCCCACCTCGGCGGACCGGCCCACCTCCGCGACTATCCAACGGCCGCGCAGTGGTATCTGGCGCTGGTGACGACCTGCTCCGAGCTGGCCTGCATTCCCGCGCTCGGCGTCGCGGCCGGCCGCGTTCATCCGCCGGCCCGGGCGGCGCTGCGAGCGCTCGTGGAGGCCTGGTCCGCGGCGGGCGCGGAACCGGTCGACCGTGACGAGCACGTCGAGGATGCGTCCGGGTGGGGGCTGGTCGGCGGCGACCGGCCGGCCGGGGCGAAACCCTCCACGCGGTCGAAGGAGCCGCCCAGCCCAGCATCGTTGACCGCGGTCGAGATAGCCGCACTCGCGATGGCCTACCCGACGCCGGACCGGGCCAGGCGAATCTTGGACGACGCAGGTCTCGGCAGGCATCGACAGCCGCTGTGGGCCGCGGGGATGTCGTCCGGGGAATACTGGACCGAAATTGGCGAGCTGGTGACTCGCGGCGTGTTGACCGACGGCCGGGCCCGCATCCTGGCCGTGGCCCGGCATGATTTTCCGGCCAATCCGGCGTTTGCCCGCCCGCCGCCGCACCGGGTACTGCGCGACGCGATGGGTGGCGACCGCGGCCGCTGGGGACTCAACTCGTCAATCGCTGGCGGCCCGCTGCCGACACGCCCACCGACATGATTGTTCCCGCCTACGGCGGCGTCGCCCGCACGAAGTGACGTCGGGCAAGACCGCCCCGGCGGCGCGCCGACGGTCCGGCCGGGCACCGAGGACCCGCGGGCCGTCGAGAGGACGGCGGTACCCACCGGGAGGCCACCATGGGCCTATGCTCGGGTTTCCTACGGGGCGTCCGACGATCGATGGAGTTGCCTGGTGATGCTCGCCGCGCCGAGCCGGCCTTACACCGTCCTGCTGGCTGAGGACGACCTAGGGGACGCCCTCCTGGTCGAGGAGGCGTTCCAGGTCCGTGGTTTCGGGCAGCAGGTGCATACGGTCGGCGATGGTGTCGAGGCGATGGAGTACCTGCGCGACCCCGCTCGCCGTAAGCCGGATCTGATCATTCTCGATCTGAACATGCCGCGCATGGACGGCCGGGAGACGCTCGCCGCGATCAAGAGCGATCCGGAGCTGCGGGCGATCCCGGTGGTGGTACTCACGACGTCCGAGGCGCCCGACGACGTGTCGGCCGCCTACGGACTTCATGCCAACGCCTATGTCAGCAAGCCGCAGGAGTTCGACGACTTCGAGAACGCCGTCCACGCGATCGACGACTTCTTTCTGGAACTCGTCAGACTCGCCCGGCGCTGACCCGTACCGAGCTGGCGACGGTGCGGCGGGCGGCCGCGTCGCCGGCGGCTCCGGCGCGAGACGTGCGGCGCGGTCGGCGAACCGCGCCCCTGGAGGAGCAGCGTGACCGAGCCGCTTTCCGAACCCGTGGTGCCGATCGAGGTGCTGCTCGTCGAGGACGACCCCGGCGACGTGCTGATGACCCGGGAGGCCTTCGCGGACCACAAGGTCCGCAACAACCTGCACGTCGTCGGCGACGGCGTGCAGGCGCTGAGCTTCCTGCGCCGTGAGGGTGCGTACGTCGACAGTCCGCGGCCCGACCTGATCCTGCTGGACCTGAACCTCCCGCTCAAAGACGGCCACCAGGTGCTGGCCGAGGTCAAGTCCGACAGCACGCTGCGGCGCATTCCGGTGATCGTGCTGACCACGTCCGAGGCCGAACAGGACGTGCTCCGCAGCTACGACCTGCACGCCAACGCCTACATCACCAAACCCGTCGACTTCGAAAGGTTCGTCGACGTCGTCCGGCACATCGACGAGTTCTTCGTCAGCGTCGTGCGGATCGCCCGCCCCCGGACCGTCAATCTGCCCTGAGAGCGGCGCTCGGCGGGACGGGTGTAGGTGGCCGCGGATCGCGACGAAGGCGCCGATCGGATAGCGGTCTCCTGGCCAGCGGCTGAGCGCCGCGGCCTCCCCTCGAACCGCCATGCACGCGTTCGTCCGCGACGAGGGCAGCACCGAGCTGGTCCGGCCCGGTCTGCCGTCCCCGGTCCGGATGGTGAAGCCGACGGCGTCGGTGTCGGCGGGGGTGTCGGTCAGCAGCGTGGGCAGCATCCGTGCGGTTTTTTCGGGCAGCTCGATGTCGCTGTTGACCACGAGCGCCCAGGCCGGCGCACCGCCGGACTGAACGCCGTCCATCTCGACCGAGCCGGCCGCGGCCCGCTCGACGAACCGCACCGGATCACCTCGCTCACCCAGCTCAGCAGCTTCCTGCCGCCGGCCACCGACCCGTGAACGTCAGATCAGGCTCGGCCGGCAGGCGCGACGAGACTGTTCACCCCGGCGTCGAACGGGGCGGCGACGCGCACTCGACGCGCCGCCGACCGAGCACGAGGCAGGTGCAGGAGGCGGTTCACGCATCGCCGTCCGAACCGCGGCGGAGATAGTCGTCGAACGTCGGCCGCCGATCGGTCCGGCGCGCCACGACGATCGCCGCCAGCAGCCCGAACGGTGCCAGCACGAGCCGACCGGCGCGCCCAGCCAGCCGACGGATCGCGGCGAGCAGTTCCCGCAACGCCTGCCAGGGAGACGCCAAGGCCGCGACGACCAGAACGACCGCCGCCCCGCCCCGCCCGATTCCCGTGAAGTCATCGGAATCCGCTGGCGCCTTCCGTCCGCTCATCCGATCGACGGTAGCCGAGGTGCCGGTACGGCGGACATGAACCCGGGCCATCCGCACGGTCCTCGAGTCCACCGCGCGGCCGAGAAGGTCAGTGGACGAGGCCCTCGTGTCCCCAGCGGGGGGTCGGGCCGGGGTCGCCGAGGTCGGTGCCGACGGGGTTGTGGGAGACGTCCTGGGCGATGGCGGTGCCCCAGTCGAAGTACGTCATGAGGGTCGCGGCCAGGTCTGGCTGGCCGGGGAACACCTCGCGGATCGCCGCCGCCATCAGGTCGAGCCAGCGCTGCCGTTGCTCCGAGGTGATCCCGAGGCCCAGGTGGCTGCGTAGCAGGGCCTGATGGCCGCCGAGGTGGTCCGTGAAGTCGGCCGGGCCGTCGAAGACCTCGGCCAGCCAGACGGCCACGTGGTCGAGATGGGTCGGGGTGAAGTGCGCGAACACCGGGACAAGTAGCTCGTCCGCGAGGACGCGTTCGTAGAACGCCGCGGACAGACGGCGCAGGCCGTCGAGGCCGCCGACGTCGTCGTAGAGCGAGGAACCCACGAGGACCTCCCGAGGCTGGGCCAGACGAAGCCCAGGTCTCTCCACCCTTTCAGACGTCGGCTTCAGCAGGTCAGCGCTCCAGCATGCCTCTGCCGAGGGCGAACGTCGGATCCGATGGCCCACGATCGAACCAGCGCCGTCGCCGGCAAGGTCGACCCGTCCGTCCGGCGCGCATGATCGGCGTTGGGTGGGCCGGCTGGGTCGCCACGTCGACGGCTTCGGGGCTTTGCCTCGCCTGCGGCAGGCGTGCGTCCGCCGGGTGTCGCCGGGTCTGGTCGGCCGGCTGTGACCCGCGGTGTCGGCGCAGAAAGCCGACCAGGGCCGCGAGTGGTCCGCGTCGGGCCGCCGCGGCACGACGGGTGTCTCGAACCAGCCGGCGATGCTCGGCCAGCCGGCGTTCCTCGGCGGCGTGCTCGCGGGCGAGCTGGTACGCGATCTCGGTATGGACGGGGAACATGACGATCCTTCGTGGAGGTCGTTCGGGCGGGTCGCACTGGTGCCGCGGGTCTCAGACCTGGCGGGGTCGGTGCGACCGGCCCGGTGCCGGCTACGTGGCCGGCGGGATGTTCTGGTTGATCCGGAAGGTGTTGTCCGGGTCGTAGCGGCGCTTGATCTGGGCGAGGCGGTCGTAGTTGCCGCGGTAGGAGGCACGGACCCGGTCCTCGCCCTCGTCCATCAGGAAGTTGACGTACGCCCCGCCCGCGGAGGTGGGGTGCAGGTCCGTCCAGTAGTCGCGGGCCCAGTCGGAGATCAGCTCGGCGTTGGCCGGGTCGGGGTCGACGCCAACGATGACGCCGGCCCAGCCGCCGTCGCGGTAGGCGAACGCGGTCGACTCGGCCGGCACGCGGGCCGCGGCGCCGTCGATCGGGTAGAGGTGCATGGTGGAGTGCCCGGTGGGCAGCCGGGAGCCGAACTGCTCGTGCACGCCGATCGCGCTGTCGGTGATCTCGGTGAAGAAGTCGGCGCGCCAGTACCACTGCAGCCCCGCCGGGTAGAGGCCGTCGAACGCGCTCTGCAGGACGGTGAAGGGCATCGGCGCCATGCCGACGAGCAGCGGCGATCCGAACGACCGGATCGGCTCGAGGATCTCGTCGGCGCGGTCGTGTGCGCCGGTGTAGCACCAGACGATCGCGCACGCCTTGCGTCCCCACAGCTCCTCGGGGAACGGCGGCGCCGGCGGGATGGTGATCAGGCCGAGCCAGCCGCTGAGCTCCTCGGGCAGCGCGGGGATCAGTTCGCGGTACCAGCGCATGACCTCGGCGGTGTCGGCGAAGTCGTAGAGGACCGGGCCGCCGATGATGGTGCCCGCCTCGCCGATGTCGTGGCAGCGGAACGTGAACGAGGTGACGATGCCGAAGTTCCCGCCGCCGCCGCGCAGCGCCCAGAACAGGTCGGGGTGCGTGTGCTCGTCGGCGGTGACGAAGCTGCCGTCGGCGAGGACGACGTCGGCGGACAGCAGGTTGTCGACGGTCAGGCCGAACCGGCGGGACAGGTAGCCGATCCCGCCGCCGAGGGTGAGGCCGGCGACGCCGGTCGAGGCCAGGAACCCGGACGGGGTGGCCATCCCGAAGCCGACCGTGGCGTGGTCGACGTCGCCCCAGGTGCAGCCCGCGTCGACCCGGACCGTCCTGTCCTGCGGGTTGACCGTGGTGCTGCGCATGGCGGACAGGTCCACGACGAGGGCGTCGTCGGCGACGCCGAGGCCGGCGGCGTTGTGACCGCCGGCGCGCACCGCGAGGGTGACGCCGTGGGCGCGGGCGAACCGGACGCAGGCGATCACGTCGACGGCGTCCCGGCAGACGGCGATCGCGGCGGGCCGACGGTCGATCATGGCGTTGTAGACCGCGCGTGCAGCGTCGTATCCCGGGTCGTCCGGGGTGATCAGCTCGCCGCGCAGCGCGGCGGACAGCTCGGTGAAGGGCAGAAGGCGAACGTCGGTGACCGTGGTCATCCTGGCTCCTCGTCGGGTGTTCTGGATCAACACGACTGAGGCTAGGCAGCAGGCGTTCGGGGACCGTTCGGATCGGGCGTTCGGTCGTGCACGCGACATCGCCCGGCGGCCGCACGCCCGGCACGCCCGGTCGCCGGCCGGGCTCAGCGATCTTCGGTCAGGCGGGCAGGCGCACGCCGAAGCGTTCCAGGTCCTCGGTGCACCGCTGCAGCAGCACGAGGCTGCCGTGCGCCGTCGCCATCCGGGCGGCCGCGAGCAGCCTGGTCCTGGCGTCGTCCGGACGATCGTCGTAGCCCGCCCGCAGCCGGAGGACCTCGGGCAGCCAGAAGAGTTCGCCGCGGGTTCTCGCGTTCACGATCGCTGCGTCCAGCGTGGAGCGGGCTGCGTCGGTCTGACCGACCCGGGCGTGCAGGTCCGCCCGCAACGCCAGCCAGTAGGGCATCCGGACGAACGCGCCCGCCGCCTTCAGGTTGGCCACACCGCGCCGGGCAAGCTCCAGACCGTCGTGGCCGCCGAGGTGCCAGCCACGCAGGATCAGGGCCCATTCCCGGTAGTAGCCGAACTCGTAGCGTTCACAGAGACCTTCGAGTTCGGCAGTCGCGGCCGGCAACCGCTCGGTGTCGCCGCACAGCTGGCAGGTGAGCGCCTCGTAGGCCAGGGCCATGGCCAGGTTGTAGGGATGGTCCGGGATCGATCGAGCCAGCGTGACCGCGTCCTGGGAGCGGCTCCAGGCGGTCTTGGGGTCGCCGAGCAGCCAGTGCGCGGAGGCCTCGAACGCCGCGGAGTGGATGTCCGGGCGAATGCCGATGGTCAGCCAGACCGGGTGCGCCTGCTCGGCGGCCATCTCGAAGTGTCGCAGCGAGGCAGCCGGCTGGCCCATGCAGAGCAGCGAGCCCGCGGTGGCGAAGTGCGCCGCGCCGACGAACGACGATCCCGGCTCGGCCAGGGACAGCGCCCGGGTGCCGGCGGTGTGGCTCTCGATCATCCGACCCTGCACGAAGGTCGAGGCCCACAGCGCGACGAGGCTGCTGAGCAGGGAGTCGTTGCGGCCCAGCGATTCGGCCAGCGCAATCGAGCGCACGTGCAGGTCGTGCAGCGTGCCGTAGGCGTATCCCCGCCAGGCGTTCAACGGGGCGGCCAGGGCCGCGAGCAGGTCCAGCTCCCGTCGGTCGCGATCGCGGGACTCCGGCTGGGCGCGGACGATCACGAGCGCGGCGTCCAGCAGGCGCACCGCCTCGGCGTGGGCGAAGACCGTGCAGGCGCTTTCCGCCGCCTGCCGGTAGTAGCCCAGCGCCCGGTCCGCCCGGCCGGCCCGCGCGTACTGCTCCGCGAGCTGCGACGCCACCGGCTCCAGATCATCGGCGTGCAGGAGCTCCAGAGCCTGGGCCAGGCGGCGATGCCACAGCCACCGCCTAGCCGGCGTGACCTCGGCATAGGCGGCGTCCCGGAGCAGATCGTGGGTGAAGTCGTAGCCGTCCCCGCTCTGCCGCAGGATCCGGCGGCGCCAGAGCTCATCCACCGCGCAGACCACCGTGTCCAGGTCCAGGTCGCTGGCCTCCGCGAGCAGTTCCAGGCTGAAGTCGCGTCCGACGGCCGCCGCCAGCCCGGCAATCTCGCGGGCGGGCGCCCCGGCCTGTTCCAGGCGGTCACGCAGGACCAGCGCCAGGTCGGCGGCCGGCAGCAGGGACGCGCCGGTGGCCGCCACCGCGCGCATCGCCTCGATCACGTGCAGCGGGTATCCGCCGGTGGCCGCCTGCAGCAGACCGCGCTCGGCCGGGGTGTAGGTCCGCCCGCTCGTCACCTCCGCGAGCCGGACCGTGTCCTCCTGCGGCAGCGGGTCGAGCGGGATCTCGGTGAGCAGCGCGGCTGCCCGCATCCGGCCGAGCCAGTCCCACAGCTCGGGTTCGCGGTCCAGGCTGTCGGCGCGCAGCGTCGCCACCACCAGCACCGGCGCGTCCGTCGCCAGCCCGAAGAACATGGTCAGGAACGCCAGCGTCTCGTGATCGCACCACTGCAGGTTGTCCAGGACGAGCAGGGTCGGGCGGCCCACCGCGAGCAGGGCCCGGGCCAGGCCCTCGAAGAACCGGTGACGCTGCCAGGCATCGGACCCCTCGGCCGGGGCGGCCCGCACACCGGCGGTGGGTACGAGCCGGTCGACCTCGTCCCGCCACACCGGTTCGAGCCGACTCCCGAACCCGCTGAGGACCGGGCTGCGCAGCCAGTCCGCGACCGGCGCCAGCGCCAGCCGGCCCGAGGCGCCGAAGCACTGACTACTGGCCACCGCGGCGCCGGTCCGCGCGGTGAACGCGGCGAGCTCGGTCACCAGCCGGGTCTTGCCGACCCCGGCGTCACCGCGGACGACGGCCAGCCGAACGCGCCCGCTCGCCGCGGTCCGCCAGGCCTCGCGCAGCTGCGCGAACTCCCGGTCTCGGCCGACCAGAGCCACCTGCACCGCGCCGGCGACCGAGCCGACCTGAGCCGCGTCCGGGCCCTGCTGACCGCGCATGATCCGCTGGAGCGTGGCTCGCAACGCCGGCCCCGGGGCCACGCCCAGGTCGCGCTCCAGCAGGGACGCACAGCGGTGGTACGTGCTGACCGCGCCCGCCTGGTCGCCGGCCTCGGCCAGCACCTCCATCAGCACCTGGTAACCGGTCTCGTCCAGCGGCTCCAGGCCGATCAGCCGGCGCGCCGCCTCCGCGGCGCCGCGGGTGTCACCGAGCTGCCGGGTGGCCCGGCAGGCCAGCGTGCACAGCTCCACGCACTGCCGATGCAGGTCCGCCCGCGCCTCCGCCACCCAGCCGTCATCGATGCCGGGCAGGAACTCCCCGCCGTAGTGGCGCAGGGCCGCGTCCACATGCGGCAGCGCGGCACCAGGTCCACTCGCGGTCAGCGCGTCCAGCGCCGCGCGGCGCTCGGCGTCGAAGAGGCGCAGATCCACGGTCACGCCGGCGGCGTCCCGCCACAGCAGCGTCTGCGCGGACACCTCGACGCACGACTCGCTGTCGAGCACCCGGCGCAGCCCGTGCAGCTCGCGACGCAGGTTCGTCAGGGCCTGCCCGTCGGCGGAGTCCGGCCAGAACATTCCCGCCAACCGCTGCCGGGACTGCGGCCGACCGGCGTTCAGCGCGAGGTGGGCCAGCAGCGTCACCGCGCGCGAGGACCTGGTCCGCACCTCACCCGACGCGACGTCGGTGACGGAGCGGTCACCGAGCAGGGCAACCCGGACCGGCATCGGCGCCACCCCCTCCAGATCCGCGCACCCCAGTGCCGCGGCGCCCACGGCCGAACTACGCGGGCAGCCCGAGAGCAGTGGCCTCGGTGCATTGAAACGGCCCCGCCCCGTGGCCCTGAGGATCTGTCGGTGGACTGACAGCCCTCGGCCACCCTGGCAGCCACCACCTGGGTATAGCGCCCGACGCCCACCACCGGGCGGAACCCGGCCAGCTTCAGCCGTCGTGTCCTCGGCTGTCCGGAGTGCTGGCCTGCGGATTGATCACATTGATGGGATTGCCGGCCGCGAAGGCGTTGATCTGGTCGAAGACGTCGGCGAACTGCAGCTCCCATTCCTCCCGGGTCACATAGCCGATGTGGGGTGTGCAGACCACGTTCGGCAGGGTGAGCAGCGGATGGCCGACGTCCCGCAGCGGTTCCTCCTCGAAGACGTCGACGGCGGCGCCGCCCGGCCGACCGGCGCGCAGCGCGGCCACCAGCGCGCCGGGCGCGACGAGGCCCGCGCGGCTCGTGTTCACCAGGAGAGCCGTCGGCTTCATCCGGGCCAGGTCGGTCGCGGTCACGATGCCGCGGGTGGCGTCGACGAGGCGCATGTGCAGCGTGAGCACGTCGGAGGTCTGGAAGAGCTCGGCCCTGCTCGCCGCGGCGGCGTGCCCGTCGGCGACCGCGCGGCGCAGCGACTCCGGCCGGGCCCACACCTGCGCCCGCATGCCGAAGGCTCGGCCGTACTCGGCGACGACCGCGCCGATCCGTCCATAGCCGAAGACGCCCAGGGTCTTGGCGCGCAGCGTGTGGCCCACACCTGCCTGCCAGGACCCGGCCTGCAGCGAGGCCATCTGCTGGGGGATCTGGCGCATCCCGGCCAGGACGAGGCCCCAGGTCAGCTCCGCCGTCGCGTAGGACGGCGAGTCGGTGTGCAGGTTCGTCGACACGACCACCCCGGCGCGGGTGCACGCGTCGACGTCGATATGCGGGAAGGCGCTGCGCTGGCTGATCAGCCGGAGCCGGTCGAGCCGGGCCACCAGCGGCGCCCGGACCGGGGTGCGCTCCCGGATGAGCACGAGCGCCTCCTGGTCGTGCAGGCGCTCGACGAGCGTGTCGACGTCCTCGACGTGGTCACGGAAGATCGTCACGTCGTGTCCTGCGAGCCGGCGGAAGCAGTCGAGGGTGCGCAGGGTGTCGAACCAGTCGTCGAGGATCGCGACCTTCATCGGCGGACTCCTTCTCGGGCGGGCGGGAGCCGGGCAGGCCGACGCCGGGTCGGCCGGCAGCCGGGTCGGCCGGCAGCCGGGTCGGCCGGCAGCCGGGTCGGCCGGCAGCCGGGTCGGCCGGCAGCCGGGTCGGCCGGCAGCCGGGTCGGCGCGAGCTGCCAGGCCCGCGCTCCCCCGGTCACTGAGGTCCGGCTGAGCCGGTCGTTCCATGTTCGTCGGCCCGCGGTCTCAGGCGTGGAGGCCGCAGTGCTGGCCCAGGTAGCCGCTGATGTTCTGCAGCGAGTCGCGCAGCTCCGGGCCGCCGGCCTCCTGCGCGAGGGTGGGGTCGAGGGTGCCGTTCTGGGCGGACAGCGCGTGCTCGAACGCGTCGAAGCGGACGAAGTCCGGATGGATGGCGGTCGGGGCCGCGGCCGTCAGGTCGTCGATGTTGGCGAGCACCTGGCGTTCCTCGGTCGGCGTCGTGGACTCGCCGTCGAACACGTTGAGGTTCGCGGCCCCGTCAGCCCGCGCCAGGGCGCAGAACGCCGCGTCGGATCCGCCGGCGACCGTGGTCGCGGCGGCCGTCCGGCCCGGAGCCGTCGCCGGCTGGGCCGACGGCGTCGGGCCGCCACGGTTGCCGGCGGCGGCATCGCAGCCGGCGGCGAGCGCCACGGCCACGGCCAGGATGGCGAAGGCGGCGCGCGGCCGGGCGATGAGGCGCATGCCCGGTCACCACCCGGACGGGGACGCGCTGCGGGCAGCGGCGGGTGCCGTGGCGACCGGCTGCTGGAGCTGGTCGATCCCGACGTAGGCCCAGTGACGGATGCCGCGGGCCTGCTCGTCGCACTGGACGATGTGGAACTGCTCGACGGCGATCCGGGCACCTGTCGCCGCGGTGCCGAACAGGGGTGCCCCGGTGTGGGTGCCGGTCAGGTGGACGCGCGCGGCGACCCGGTCGCCTTCGGCGATCAGATCCTCGACGGAGGCCTCCAGGTCGGGCAGGGCCGCGCGCAGCATGCGGATGTTGCCCTTCAGGTGGGCGCGGAAGTTGGGCTCGTCATCGGCGAAGGGGTGCCGGTCGACGGCGTCGGGGGCCAGGCAGGCGTCGACCGCGTCGAGGTCGCCGCGGGTGAAGGCCTCCTCGAAGACGCGACGGACGGTGCGCTTGTTCGTCTCGGTGTTCATGATCTGTCCTCTCTGATCGTGCCGGGAACTACGGAGCCCCGCTCATGCAGTACAGCTGCTTTAGATGCACTAGTAGTGCTGTCAGTGCAGTACTGCTGCATCGACGGCAGTGTTACTGTAACCCTGTGGCCGCGCCTGTCAACACGTCCAGTTACCGACAGCTCCAGGCACAGCAGACCCGCGAGCGCATCGCCGCGGCCGCCCGCCTCCTGTTCGCGGCGCGGGGCTACCGGGCGACGAGCATGGAGGCGATCGCCGCCGAAGCCGGCGTCGCGGCGCGGACCGTCTACACAGCCTTCGGCGCCAAGCGGGAGATCCTCTCGGCGATCTGCGAGCGGTGGCTGGAGCAGGCCCGAGCCCGCGAGCTCGCCGAGACGGCGCTTGCCGAACCCGACCCGGTGTCGCGGCTGCGCGCCGCCGCGCGCTGGCTGCGGTCGCTCTACGCGGCGGGCTTCGACGTGGCGAAACTGTTCGAGGCGGCCTCGGATGACGATGTCGAGACCCGGGCGCTGTTGCGCGCCAAGCTGGCCGGCCGCAACCAGGTCATGGACGCCATGATCGCCTCACTCGACGGCGCGCTCCGCGTTCCCGTCGACCAGGCCCAGGCCATCTACCGCGCGCTGGCCGCCCCCGGCGTGTACGGCGAGCTCGTCGTCCAGTCGTCCTGGACCGATGAGGCCTTCGAGAACTGGGTCGCGCACACCCTGATCCGGGAACTCCTCGAACCAGGACCTGCGGCGTCGCAATGAGCAATCACGCTCATGGACGCTGCGGTTGCTGTTCCGACTCGTCCTGATCTCCCACCCATGCGAGCAAGGCCCCGAGCGGCGGCAGGAAGGCGCAGGCCAGTGTGGCGGCCAGGAGCCATCCGGCGGCGACGTCCGTCGGCCAGTGCACTCCGAGATAGATCCGGCTGGTCCCCACGGCAAGCGCCCAGAGGCACGGGACCGCGATCGCGGCCGCGCGGCTCGCGGGCCGCCGCGCCCGGCGGTAGAGCGTCGCGCCGATGCCGGCGGCCAGCAGGGCCGCCGTGGTCGTGTGCCCGGAGGGGAAGGCGTAACCCGACGGGTCGGACATCCAGTCCGCCACGGGTGGACGCGGCCGGGCGATGACGATCGCCAGGGAGCTTCTGAGCATCTGCCCGGCCAGCAGCGCGGCGACCCCGAGGGGGCCGCCGAGCCACCACCGCCGCCGCCGCGCCACCGCAGCTGCCCCGCCGATCGCGGCGAGACAGTACGCGCTGATACCGCTTCCGCTGGCGCTGGCGACCTTCGAGACCGCGGACAGCGCCGGGCTACGGTGATGCAGGGCCCACCGGTGACTTCCCGCGTCGAGGGCGAACGGCGCGCCGCCTCGAACGGCGACAGCGAGCGTCAGCGACGTCAGGAGAAGACCCGTGATGCCGGCAGCCACCCGACGGACGGTCATCCTGCGGGCCCGTTGCGAGGCTGACGGCCCGGCCGGCTGATCGCAGGACATCCGCGGTCATGGCGGGGGTGCCCTCCAGCCGCGGCGGGAGCCGACCCGCCCGACGCTGCGAGGAGGCCCCGGGGGGCGCTCTTCACGGTCACCGGCCGCTCGGCGCTGTGCGCATCTCGTCCTCGACCACCACCCGCATGACCGCACGGTAGGGCGGCCACGATGTGAGACCGATGTGCGTCCGGCCGGTCCGTCGCGGGCATGCCGGCCGGTCGCGGGACGGCGGGACCGCGGTGCCGCGGAAGGCGGGACGGTGGGCGGCCCCGTGTCCGCCGCGCGATCGCGGCCCTCACCTACGCTCCGGGTATATACCCGGCGTATATACCCGGCGTATATTGCCGACATGAGCGTTCCGCTGACCCTTCTCGGCCTGCTCGAGCGGGAGCCGAGCCATGGCTACGACCTCAAGCGCGACTACGACACGTTCTTCAACCGAGGCAAGCCCCTGTCGTTCGGGCAGGTCTACGCGACCCTCGGCCGCCTCGTCCGCGACGGCAAGATCGTCATCAGCGACGCGGAGCCGGGCGTCGGGCCCGAGCGGAAGCCGTACGTCATCACCGAGCTCGGCGCGACCGAGGTGAACACGTGGCTCACCGAACCGGTGGAGCCGGAGCCGAACCTGCAGACCGTGCTGTTCAGCAAGGTCGTGCTCGCGCTGATGCTCGGCCGCCCCGCCGAGGAGTACCTCGACGTCCAGCGCGCCGCGCACCTGCGGCGGATGCAGGAGCTCACCACGGTCAAGCGCGGCGGTGACCTCGTCGACGCCCTGCTGGCCGACCACGGGCTGTTCCACCTGGAGGCCGACCTGCACTGGATCGACACGACGGCCACCCGGCTCGACGCCCTGCGCGCGGCGGTCGGCACATGACCGCCCTCGAGGCGCGGGACGTCGCGCTGTCCTTCGGTGAGACCCCGGCGCTGCGCGGCGCGAGCCTCGCCGTCGACCCGGGCGAGATCGTCGCCATCATGGGCCCGAGCGGCTCCGGCAAGTCGACGCTGCTGCACTGCCTGGCCGGGATCCTCGTCCCGAGCGCCGGCGAGGTGCTCTTCGAGGGCGACCGGCTGGACCAGCTCGGCGAGCACCAGCGCAGCGTCCTGCGCCGGGACCGGTTCGGGTTCGTGTTCCAGTTCGGCCAGCTCGTGCCGGAGCTGACCGCCCAGGAGAACGTCGCCCTGCCGCTGCTGCTCGGCGGCGCCCGCCGGACGGCCGCGATGGCCGCCGCCGAGCCCTGGTTCGACCGGCTGGGGCTCGCCGGGCTGCAGCGGCGCCGGTCGGGCGAGCTGTCCGGCGGGCAGGCGCAGCGGGTGGCCCTCGCCCGCGGGCTCGTCGCCCGGCCGAGCGTCCTGTTCGCCGACGAGCCGACGGGGGCACTCGACTCCGTCACCGGCGAGCAGGTGATGAACCTGCTCGTCGACGCGGCCCACGACCAGCGCACCACCGTCGTGCTCGTCACCCACGAGGCCCGGGTCGCCGCCTACGCCGACCGGCAGGTCATCGTGCGCGACGGCCGCGTGAACGCACTGGTGCGCTCATGATCCGGTTCGCGATCCGGCTGACCGTCGTCGGCGGCCGGGAGGCCGTCACCCGGCTCGTCATCATCGCCGGCGCGGTCGCGCTCGGTGTCGCGCTGCTGCTCGCACCCATCGCGGCCACCAACGCACTGGGCGCGCAGAACCAGCGCTACGCCTGGCTCAACACCGCCGTCGCCCCGACCGTCAAGGGCGGCGACAGTCTGCTGTGGCTGATCCACGGCGACTACTACCACGGCCGCACGATCGGCCGGGTCGAGGTCGCCGCCCAGGGCGCACACGCGCCGCTGCCCCCGGGCATCCCACGGCTGCCGCGCCCCGGCGAGTATTACGTCTCCCCCGCCCTCGGCGAGCTGCTGGCGACCACCCCGCCCGCCGAGCTCGGCGACCGCTTCCCCGGTCACGACATCGGCGTCATCGGCGACGCGGCGCTTCCCTCCCCGGACTCGCTGCTCGTCGTCATCGGCCGCACCCCCGCGGACCTGACGGCCCTGGGCGCGACGCGGGCCACCCAGATCATGACCACCGCACCGAGCGGCTGCGGCCAGTGCTACGCGGGGTTCAACGCGAACGACATCGCGGTCGCGCTCTCCGTCGTCGCGGCGGCGCTGATCTTCCCCGTGCTGATCTTCATCGCGACCGCGACCCGGCTGGCCGCCGCCCGCCGCGAGCAGCGGTTCGCCGCGATGCGGCTCGTCGGCGCGACACCGCGGCAGATCTCCCTGCTGTCGGCCGTGGAGTCGACGCTCGCGGCCGCCGTCGGCACCGCCGTCGGCCTCGGCCTGTTCCTCGCGGCCCGGCCGAGCCTCGCCCGGATACCGTTTACCGGCGAGCGGTTCTTCGTCGCCGACCTGTCGCTCACCGCGCCGGACCTGCTGGGGGTCGCGCTGGGCGTCCCGGCCGGCGCCGTCGTGGCGGCCGGCCTGGCGCTGCGCCGGGTCCGGATCTCGCCGCTGGGCGTGAGCCGGCGGGTCACACCCCGGCCGCCGCGGGGCTGGCGGGCCCTGCCGCTCGTGGTCGGACTCGCAGAGCTGGGCTACTTCGTCGGCCGCCGGCCCGCCAGCACGAACGGCCAGCTGATCGCATACGTCACCGGCTTCGTGGTGATCCTCGTCGGCCTGGTCCTGGCCGGGCCCTGGCTCACCATGCAGTCCGCCCGCGTGCTCGCCGGGCGGGCGCGCCGGCCGGCGACTCTCATCGCCGGCCGGCGCCTGGCCGACGATCCCCGGGCGGCATTCCGCTCGGTCAGCGGCCTGATCGTCGCGTTGTTCGTGACCACCGTCGCGACCGGGGCGATCACCACGTTCGTCGCCCATCGCGGCGCGCCCCGCACCGACTCCGTCGAGGCGACGGCCGTCCACAAGATCTTCTGGCCCGAGGACGGCCCGGCACCGACACCGGCGCGGATACCAGCCGGGCTCGGCTCGATCCCCGGGGTCCGGGACGTCACGCTGGTCCACCGGGCCGACGACGGAGGTCACTGGCTCGCGGTGATCACCTGCTCCGACCTCGACCGCCTGGCCGTGTACGGCCGATGCCCGCCCGGCGCACGGGTCGCCGCCGTCAACCCCGGCCTGGTCGACACCCCCGGCACCGAGATCGAGGCCGCCGACCTCGACCCGGCCGCCGTCGCCGGCCTGCCGATCATGTCCGTAGTCGTCAACACCGCGAACCACGCGGCCCTCGAACAGGCACGGACCCTGCTGGAGAACGCGTTTCCCCGAGGCCAGCCGCCCGCGAGCGAGGGCGAACGGGAGGCCGACAACTCCCAGGACCTGGTACGGCTGCAACAGCTGGCAAGCGTCGTCATCATCGGCAGCCTCCCGATCGCGGGCTGCAGCCTCGCGGTCAGCGTCGCCAGCGGACTCAGCGACCGCAGACGGCCCTTCAGCCTGCTACGGCTCACCGGAGTGCAGCTCGCGACCCTGCGTCAGGTCGTCGCGATCGAGAGCCTCCTACCGCTGCTGGCCTCCGCCGCCGTCGCGATCGGGCTCGGATTCCTTGCCGCCGAGCTGTTCCTACGCGCCCAGCTCGGCTACACGCTGACCCCGCCAGGCTGGGTCTACTACGCCGTCGTCACGGGCGGCCTGGCCCTCTCGCTGACGATCATCGCCTCCACGTTGCCGCTGCTGCAGCGGATCACCGGCCCGGACACGGCCCGCAACGAATAGTCCACCGTCAGCAACAGACGAGGGCGGGCCCAGCGGGGATCCAAACCCCGATCCGGGCCATCTCAGGCAGCCTGTCACCACACGTCCGCCGCCCCGCTCCCGCCGGGGCCAGGCTTGCATTTCGGCAAATGCTTAGGTATGCCTTACCTCTGACAACTATCGGACGATGGCTGTCGACCGACGAGGTGGGGGACGGCACGTGTTCGCGAACTACCTGATCGGCCTGCGCGAGGGCCTCGAGGCGGCGCTCGTCGTGAGCATCCTCGTCGCGTACCTGGTCAAGGTCGGCCGCCGCGACCGGCTCGTCGTCGTGTCCGGCGGCGTCGCCGCGGCCGTCGCGGTCAGCGTCGGGTTCGGCGCACTGCTCACCTACACGTCGACGACGCTGCTCTCGACGTTCCGCAGCCAGGAGATCTTCGGCGGGACGATGTCCGCGCTCGCGGTCCTCTTCGTCACCTGGATGGTGTTCTGGATGCGGCGCACCGCCCGCGGCATGCGTGCCGAGCTCGACGGCCGCCTGTCCGCCGCGCTGGAGCTGGGCACGCTCGCGGTGGCCCTCACGGCGTTCCTCGCGGTGGCGCGGGAGGGCCTGGAGACGGCGCTGTTCTTCTGGTCGGCCGTGCAGGCCGCCGGTAGCACGACGTCACCGGTGGTCGGGTTCGCCCTCGGCATCGCGACCGCCGTGGTGCTGGCCTGGCTTCTCTACCGGCGATCGGTGCGCCTCAACCTCGCCCGGTTCTTCACCTGGACCGGCGCCGGCCTGATCGTGATCGCCGCCGGCGTGCTCGCCTACTCCGTGCACGACCTGCAGGAGGGCGGCGTCATCGGCGGCCTGAACACGCTCGCGTTCGACGTGAGCGACCAGATCTCCCTCGGCTCCTGGTACGGCACGCTCCTCAAGGGGATCTTCAACTTCTCGCCGCAGACGACGGTCGCCCAGGCCATCGCCTGGGTCGCCTACCTCGTGCCGGTGATGGCGATCTTCTTCCTCGGCGGACGGGCCCGGCCCAGCCGTCCGACCGCCCCGACCGCCCCGCCCGCGCCGCCGGCCGAACCGGCCGAACCGGCCGAACACCTCACTGCGCACATGGGAGACCACCGGTGACATCGCCCGCCATCCGCGTCCTGCGCCTGGCATCGCCCGTCGTCGTGACCGCCGCCCTGGTCGTCAGCTGCTCGGCCGACAAAGCCGGCAGCCCCGCGCCCTCCGGGGCCGCCGGCGAGCCGGTCGCCGTGAGCGCGGGCGACAAGGCCTGCGAGGTCGCCGCGTCGTCGCTCCCCGCCGGCCGGCACACCTTCGAGATCACCAGCAGCACGTCCCAGGTCACCGAGGTGTACGTCTACGCCGAGGGTGATCGGATCATGGGCGAGGTGGAGAACATCGGCCCGTCGACGAAGCGGAACCTGATCGTCGACCTGCCCGCCGGGACGTACCAGGTGACGTGCAAACCGGGCATGGTCGGCAACGGCATCCGCACGACCCTGACGGTCACCGGCCAGGCCGCGACGGCGCAGACCCTCGACGAGAACCTGAAGGCTGCGGTCACCTCGTACCGCGCGTACGTCGAGACCGAGACGAAGGCGCTCGTCGACACCACCGCGACGTTCGTCGCCGCGATCAACTCGGGCGACCTGGCGGGGGCGAAGGAGGCCTACCCGACGGCGCGCCTGCACTACGAGCGGATCGAGCCGATCGCGGAGTCCTTCGGCGACCTGGACCCGCTGATCGACATGCGCGCCGACGACGTGACGCCGCAGACGCCGTTCGTCGGCTTCCACGCGCTCGAGCAGCTGCTATTCGAGAAGAACACGCTGGACGGCGCGCCGACGCTGACCACCGCGCTGACCGAGAACGTCGGCAAGCTCAACACCCTGGTCAAGACGGTGGAGTTCACGCCCCTGATCATGGCCAACGGCGCGAAGTCGCTGCTGGACGAGGTCGCCAAGTCCAAGGTCACCGGCGAGGAGGAGCGCTACTCGCGCATCGACCTGGTCGACTTCGCCGGCAACGTCGACGGGGCCAAGTACGTCTACACCGCGCTGCGCCCCGCTCTGCAGGAGAAGAAGCCGGAGCTGGTCACCACGCTCGACCAGCGCTTCCCCGCGTTGGTCCGGCTGCTCGACACCCACCTGGGCAAGCCCGGCGACCCCGGCTACGTCGCCGGCAGCCCCTACGTCTCCTATGACGTCCTCACCCCGGAGCAGATCAGGGCGCTGGCCGTCGAGGTCGACGCCATCTCCGAGCCAATCGGCCAGATCAGCGGGGTGGTGACCAGCGGGTGACCACGCACCAACACCCCGACGCCCCGGAGGTGGGCGGCGAGCCGGCGACGGCCCGCGGCGACGGTGCCGCCGGGGATCCGGGCCGCAACCCGCCGCCGGAACCGGCCGCCGGCGCCGCGCCCCCGAGCCGCCGCCGCATGTTCGGCCTGCTGGGCGGCGCCGCGGCGCTCGGCGCCGCCGTCGGCGCTGGCGGGACCGCCGTCGGCGTCGCCGTCGCGTCGGACGACGAGCCGGGCCCGTCGGCGTCGGGGCAGACGGTGCCCTTCTTCGGCCCGCATCAGGCCGGGATCAGCACCCCGGTGCAGGACCGGCTGCACTTCGCCGCCTTCGACGTCAGCCCGGTCGCCACCCGCGACGACCTCGTCGCGCTGCTGACCGCCTGGACGAACGCGGCCTCCCGGATGGCCGCGGGACGCGACGTCGGCACCGGCGCGGTCTCCGGCCCGCCGGGCGCGCCGCCCGACGACACCGGGGAGGCACTCGGCCTGGCGCCGGCCCGGCTCACCCTCACGATCGGCTTCGGCCCCAGCCTGTTCACCGACGCCGACGGCAAGGACCGTTTCGGGATCGCCGCCGTGCGTCCGCCGCGGCTCGCGGACCTGCCCGCCTTCCCGGGCGACGCGCTCGCCCCGGCCGTCAGCGGCGGCGACCTGTGCGTGCAGGCCTGCGCCGACGATCCCCAGGTCGCCGTGCACGCGATCCGCAACCTCGCCCGCCTCGCCCGCGGCACCGCGTCGGTGCGCTATTCCCAGCTCGGGTTCGGCCGCACCAGCTCCACGTCGACCGGCCAGGCCACCCCGCGCAACATGATGGGATTCAAGGACGGCACGGCGAACCTCAAGACCGAGGACACCGCCGCCATGAACACCCACGTCTGGGTCCAGCCCGGCGACGGGCCGGACTGGATGACCGGCGGCAGCTATCTCGTCAGCCGCCGCATCCGGATGCTCATCGAGCCCTGGGACTCGACCCCGCTCGTCGAACAGGAACGCGTCATCGGCCGCCGGAAGGGAACCGGGGCGCCGTTCGGCCGCCAGGGCGAGTTCGACGAGCTGGACCTCACGTCGAACGGCGCCGACGGCGAACCCCTCGTCGACCCGACCGCGCACGTCCGGCTCGCCCACTCCTCCCACAACAACGGCGCCGTCCTGCTGCGCCGCGGCTACTCCTTCACCGACGGCACCGACGACCTCGGGCGCCTCGACGCCGGGCTGTTCTTCATCGCCTACCAGCGCGATCCGCACACCCAGTTCGTCACGATCCAGAACTCGCTGGCCGGCAAGACGAACGACGCGCTGAACGAGTACATCCAACACGTCGGTAGCGGCCTGTTCGCCTGTCCGCCCGGCGTCCAGCCCGGCGAGTTCTGGGGCCAGCGGCTCTTCGCCTAGCGCGAGTCCTGCCCCGCGGATCCCGGGCCGCGGCGGCCAACGCTCATCGTCGTCACATCTTCGCGGGCCAAGAATGCGTCGACCCGGCCTGGAAAGAGGACTTCGATGACACCGTCAGCCCGCGGCGGCCGACGCCGCGCCGGCACGCGCCTCGCGCCGAAGGTGCCCGAGATCACCGCCATGTTCTGGATCGTCAAAGTGCTCACCACCGGGATGGGCGAGGCGGCGTCCGACGCGCTCGCCAACCGCAGCGTGCCGCTGGCGGGCGGCGTGGGCCTGATCGGATTCGTCATCGCGATGTGGCTGCAGCTGCGCACCCGCCGCTACGTCACCGTCGTGTACTGGTTCGCGGTGGCCATGGTCGCCGTGTTCGGAACGATGGCGGCGGACGGCGTGCATCGCGTCCTCGGCGTCCCGTATCCGGCCACCACGCTGTTCTACGCCGCCGCGCTCGGCCTGATCTTCTTCCTGTGGCGGCGCGACGAACGGACGTTGTCGATCCACAGCATCGTCACCCGCCGGCGCGAGGTCTACTACTGGTCGGCCGTCCTGGCCACCTTCGCGCTGGGCACCGCTGCGGGCGACCTCACCGCGTTCACCTTCCACCTGGGCTACCTTGCGTCGATCGGCTTCTTCGCGGTCGCGATCCTGGTTCCTGCCCTCGCCTACCGCCTCCGGCGCATGGGCGCCGTCGGGGCGTTCTGGTTCGCCTACGTGCTCACCCGGCCGCTCGGGGCGTCGATCGCCGACTACCTGGCCAAGGAGCCCGACAAGCACGGCCTCGGCCACGGCGACGGGACCGTCGCCGTCCTCGCCACGCTCGTGATCGTCGTCCTCGTCGGCTACCTCGCCTGGACCGGGACCGACGCCCAGCGCCCGCAGGCGGCCGCCGACCCGACGCAGCCGGCGCGGCAGGCATCGGTGCCCGTCCCCAGCCAGTACGGCGCCCCCTACCGCCTCCCCCGGGAGAACGAGGCGAAGCTGTCTGAGCGGTAGCACGCCGCCGATCAGCAGGCCGGTCTCGTGTCTGGCCGGTCCGGTATCGGGCATGCTGACTCCTCGTCCGGCGGCGAGGAGGACCGGCCCGTGCTGATGGACGCGCATCTGATCATCGGGCTCGGCTGCCTCGTCGCGGTGGCGGTGGGGTGTCTGCTGTGGGCCCGGGTCGACCAGGCGCCGGCGGTGGTGACCGCGGTGGTGCGCGCGGTCGTCCAGCTCACGCTCGTCAGCCTCGCCCTGCGCGGGGTGTTCGCGGCGCCACCGGCAGCCGCGGCGGCGCTGGCCGTCATGCTCGCCGCCGCGGTGATCACCGCCGCGCGCCGGCTGACGGCGTTTCGCCGGCCGGTCCTGGCCGTCGCCGGGTCGTGCGTCGCCGGCGCCGCGGTGACGCTGGGCATCGTGTTCGCGGTGCCGATCCTGGACCTTTCGACGCGTCACCTGGTCGCGCTGTCCGGCAGCGTCTTCGGCGGCACGATGACGGCCTGCACCCTGGTCGGCCGCCGGCTCGCCGACGGCCTCGCTCGCCGCCGCGACGAGGTCGAAGGATGGCTCGCCCTCGGCGCCACGCCCCGCCAGGCCTGCGCGTCCATCGCCCGGCAGTCCGTGCGCGAGGCACTGGTCCCCGCGCTCGACCAGACCCGCACGACCGGCCTGGTCACCCTGCCGGGCGCCTTCGTGGGGGCGATGCTCGGCGGGGCGAGCCCGGGCGACGCGGCCCGCTTCCAGATCGTCATCCTGACCGGCCTGCTCACCGCCGAGACCGTTGCCGCCGTCGTCCTCGCCTACCTGCTCGGCGCACCCGGGGTACTCCCCCAGATCGACCAGCCGCTCGACCGCCGCGCCGATCCGTGAGCCCCGCGGCCGAGCGCCCGCCACCGCGGCCGACCGCATGCGCATCAGTCAGCGGATCGAGAGAAGGATCAGGAGCGACCCTACGTCGGACTCGGCAGCCGTGGTCGACTCACCCTGTGCCGCGGTTCATCGTGGCCGGTTCCAGGCTGACCACAGCGCGGCGTAACGACCGTCAGCGGCGACGAGCTCGTCGTGGGTGCCGGCCTCGACGATGCGGCCGTCGTCCAGCACGACGATGCGGTCGGCCGCGACCGCCTGGGTGAGCCGGTGTGCGATCACCACGGCCGTGCGTCCCGCGAGCGCGGCGTCGGCGGCTCGTTCCAGCGTTCGAGCACCGGAACTGCCGCCCTCGGCGGTGGCTTCGTCGAGGACGGCGACGGTCGGGTCGGCGACCAGCAGCCGGGCGAGGGCGAGCTGCTGGGCGCGGGTGGCGCCCAGGTCGTCGCCCCCCTCGCCGACGACGTCGTCCAGCGTCGCGTCGGCGCCGACCCGACGCAGCGCGTCCGCCAGTTCGGCGTCGGTCGCGGACGGCTTGGCCAGCCGCAGGTTCTCCGCGACGGTCCCGGCGAAAACGTGCACCTCCTGCGTCACCAGCGCCACGTGCCGGTGCGGCTCCCGCAGGTCGGCCAGCGGGACGCCACCGACCCGCACCGTGCCGGCCACAGGTTCGTGCATCCCGGCGATGATGGCCCCCAACGTCGTCTTCCCGGCGCCACTCGCACCGACGACGGCCAGCCGCTCGCCCGCGGCGACGTCGAGGTCGATGCCGTGCAGCACCTCGGCGCCGCCGGCGTAGGCGTGCCGGATGCCGCGCACCCGCACCGTCGCGTCCGACGGCTCACGCGGCGCGAGCGGTTCGGGCGCAGCCGCCAGATCCGCGACGCCGACGAGCCGCGCCAAGGCGCTGGTCGTGTACTGGACCTGGTCGAACAGGAACAGCGCCAGCCCGATCGGGTTGAACAGCCGCAGGAAGTACAGCGCTGCCGCGGTCGCCGCGCCTACCGTCACCGCACCGGACCTGACCAGCAGGAACCCGACCGTGAGGATCGCCGTGCATCCGAGCAGCTCGGCGCCGTTGATGCTCGCGCCGAAGGGACTCAGCGGGTAGACCGCCCGGATCTCCGCCGCGGCCGTCGCCGCCGAATCGCGCCCGATGCGCCGCAGCATCGACTCCTGCAGACGGTAGGCCCGGACCGTAGCCACACCGCCCACGCCGCCCAGCAGCGTCTGGGTACGCGTACCCGCGGACGCCCGCGCCTCGGCGTAGCGCGGCCCGGACGTCCGCACATACCAACGGGTCGCGAGTACCCAGACCGGCGCCGGCAGCAGCCCCGCGAGCGCCAGCCGCCAGTCGATCAACCAGAGCCCGACGAGCGTGAGCCCCACCTCCAGCACCGCCGCTACCAGCGCGGGGACGGCCGTCCGGACGCCCTCCGACGCCACCGACACGTCACCGCTCACCCGGGAGAGCAGGTCGCCCGTGCCGCCGCGCTCCACGGTGACCAGCGGCGCGCGCAGCGCGCGGTCCACCACCCGCTCCCGCAGCTCGGCGAGCACCTGCTCGCCGAGCCGGGCGAGCAGCGTCGTGCCGAGCGCGCTCAGCACAGCCATCACGATCACGGCCGCGAGCACGCCAGCCGCGAGCAGGTCGAGCCGGCCCGCGGGGTCACCGTCGATGACCGTGTCGACGATGCCGCCCAGCAGCGGCGGCACCACGAGCACCGCGACGGTGGCGGCGACGAGCACGAGCGCGGTGAGCGTCAGCAGCGGCAGGCGGGTCCGGGCCAGCGCGCCGACGACCGCCCTGGTGCGTCTCGGGGTGGCGACCGGCAACGCGGTCGTCGTGCCGGCGGCGCTCACGTGAGGACCTCGTCCCGGTAACGCTCGTCCCCGGCGAGCTCAGCGTGGGTGCCCGCGGCGACCGTGCCGCCCTGCACGAGCAGCACTCGGTCGCAGCGGGCCAGCAGCTGCGGGCTGGAGCTGACGAACACGGTCGTCCGCCCGCTCCTCATCCGGGTGACGTCCTCGGCGATGCTGTACTCGGTGGCGGCGTCGATCGCGGTCGTCGGGTCGTGCAGCACCAGCACGGTGGCATCGGCGGCCAGCGCGCGGGCCAGCATGAGCCGTTGCCGCTGTCCTCCGGACAGCGAGCGACCGCGTTCGGCGAGCATGCCGTCGGAGCCCAGGCCGGCGACGATCTCGCCCGCCGCCGCCGCGGCCAACGCCCGGTCGGCCTGGGGACCGGCCACGTTCTGGGCGACCGTGCCCTCGAACAGCGTCGCGTCGTGCCGGGCGACGACCACGGCCGCGCGTGCCTCGTCGAGTCCGACCGTGCGCAGGTCGACACCGTCGAGCTCCACCGTCGCGTCGACGTCGCGGGCGAGCCCGTCCAGCAGCCCCGACGGGTCGGACGTCACGATCCCGAGATGCTCGCCGGCGGCCACGGTGATCACCGGGCCGCCGGGCGGCTCGACCCGCAGCGCACCGGGACCGACGGGCAGCGCCGCGGTGCCCGCCGTCACCGCCGCAGGGGCGGCCAGCAGCGCGGCGACCCTGCCCGCGGCGCCACGAGCGCCGGACAGCACCGGGGCGAGGCCGGTGAGCTCGCGCAGCGGTGCCTCGAGGAACTGCGCGAGCCCGACGGCGGTGACGAACTGCCCGATCGTGATGGTCCCGGCCAGCGCGAGCCGGCCGCCCAACCACGCCACGACCACCAGCAGCACGCCGGACAGCAGCGTCGTGGCGCCGGTGTGCACGCCGTCGGTGACTGCCGACGCGAGCCGGGCGCGCAGCGCCGCCTGGCTCGCGGCCCGGTAGGTCCGCACCCCGCCCCGATCGGCGCCGATGCCCTTCAGCACGCGCAGCCCCGTGACGAGGTCCGCCGCCACCGCCGTCGCGGTCGCGAGTGCCTCCTGCTCCGCCTCCGCTCGGCCGGCCAACGGGCGGGCAAGCAGCTGCGACGCGACGAGCACCCCCGCCACACCCAGCAGCACGACCATCCCGAGCAGCGGCGACGTGCCCACCAGCACCGCCGCGCCGCCGACGAGCGCGGCCGCCGCGCCCAGTTCGGCGATCACCCGGCAGATCTGGGCCGTGCGGTCGGCGTCCGAACCCGCGATGCTCACCAGCTCGCCCGCCCGCCCCGGCGCACCGCCCGCGGGATCAAGCACCCGGCGCGCGACGTCCAGCCGGATCTCGTGCGCGGCGCCGCGCTCGGCCCGCTCCGCCAGCCGGCCGCCGAAGAAGCCCGACGTCGCGAGCACCAGGAACACCCCGGCCAGAACCGCGAGCCCGCGGACGAGTGGGCCGAACTCACCCGTCGCGACACCGAGGTCGATGACCGAACCTACGGCGACCGGCACCGCGGCCTCCGCGAGCTGCAGCATCGCGATCAACACCGCGGCGGCCACGAGCTCGCGCCTGCGCACCCGCATCGCGCGGCGCAGCACCGAGCCTGCGGTGACGGGCCGAGTGCGCACGGGGAGCCTCTCTCGCTGACGACGACAGCCGGAAGCAACGACGGCCACCGCGCCGCGCGTCCCGATTCCGGCCAGTTCAGCCTTACAGGTCCCTTACGGAGAATCTGAGGGCAGCCAAGCCGTCCGCGACCGTCGCCCGCAGGTGGTCCTTCGGAATCGGCTTTTCCGACCGGTACGGCGTGACAGCTGCCGGCGCGGTCCCGATCCGCCCGGACAGTGATGACGCTCGCGGGCAGATCGGGGTCGTTGCAGGTGGTGCCCGTCTACCATCGCGGTGGGGCAGAACCTGCAGGCTGGTCGCGCAACATTGGGTGGGCGGTGCTGACGCCGCGCAGACGGGTGTGGAAAGAGGGGCTGCTCGGTGACGACGGCGGGGCGGCGAGCGGCGTACGAGCGGGACCGGGAACGCCTGATGGGGCAGTACGCCGCGATTCCGGCGGGCAGTCCTGTCCGGCTCGCGAAGCGGACGTCGAACCTGTTCCGGCCCCGTGCCCGACCCGAGGTCGCGGGGCTGGACGTGTCGGGCCTCTCCGGGGTGCTGGAAGTCGACGCCCCCGGTCGCACCGCCGACGTGCTGGGTATGACCACGTACGAGGAGCTCGTCGCCGCGACGTTGCCGCACGGGCTCATGCCCCAGGTGGTGCCCCAGCTCAAGACGATCACGATCGGTGGGGCCGTGACCGGCCTGGGGATCGAGTCGACGAGTTTCCGCAACGGGCTGGTGCACGAGTCGGTCGCGGAGCTGGAAGTGATCACGGGCGACGGCCGGCTCGTGGTGGCGACGCCGTCGGGTGAGCACGCGGACCTGCTGCGAGGGTTTCCGAACTCGTTCGGCACCCTCGGCTACGCGCTGCGGCTGAAGATCGCGCTCGAGCCGGTCCGCCCGTATGTGGCGCTGCGGCACCTGCGCTTCACCGACGCCGACCGGTGGGCGGACGCGGCCGCCGCGATATGCGCCGCCCGGTCCTACGACGGCGAGCCGGTCGACTTCTGCGACGGTGTCTGGTTCGGGGCGACGGAGTGCTACCTGACGCTCGGTCACTGGGCCGACGAGGCGCCCGCCGGCACCATCGACTACGTCAAGGACGAGGTCTACTACCGATCGATCCAGCGCCGGGAGCGGGACGTCCTCCCGGTCGCGGACTACCTCTGGCGCTGGGATGCCGACTGGTTCTGGTGTTCGCGGGTCTTCGGTGTGCAACGGCCGGCGGTGCGTCGGTTCGTGCCGCGGCGCTGGTTGCGGTCGGACGTCTACTGGCGGCTGATGATGTGGGAACAGCGCCACGGCGTGAAGCGCGCCATCGATCACCGCCGTGGCCGGCCCGACCGCGAGGACGTCATCCAGGATGTGGAGGTGCCGGTGGGACGCCTCGCCGAGTTCCTCGAGGTGCTCGCCCGGGAGGTGCCGATCGCGCCCGTATGGCTGTGTCCGCTCCGTGCGCGGGACCCGGCGGCCGTCTGGCCGTTGTACCGGATGGACGCCGCCGAGCTGTACGTGAACGTCGGTATCTGGTCGTCGGTGGCACTCGCGCCCGGCGAACCCCGCGACGCGCACAACCGGCTCCTCGAACGCCTGGTCGCGGACCTCGGCGGCCGCAAGTCGCTGTACAGCACGTCGTTCTACTCCCAGGAGGATTTCTGGGCCACGTACGGCGGTGGGGAGTACACGGCGTTGAAGAAGGCCTACGACCCGGACGGGCGACTGCTGGACCTTTACGCCAAGACTGTCGAGGGACGGTGACCGGCACCGGTCGGCACCGTCGCGGCCCGGATGGAGGGTGCACGTGAACCGCCCGGTTTCTGACGCACTGGCGCTGGCCATTCCGGCACCGGTCCGTTTCACCGCGTACGACGGCTCGGCCGCGGGACCCGACGACGCAGGCGTGCACATTCGCGTGAACAGCCCGAAGGCCGTCGCGTACCTGGTCTCGGCGCCCGGCGAGCTCGGCCTCGCCCGCGCCTACGTGTCGGGCGAGCTGGATCTCGAGGCGCCGGACCACTACACGGCGCTGGCGGCACTCGCCGCCGGGCACCGCATCGGGTCGCTGTCCTGGCGCGACCGGCGCAGGCTGCTGACCAGCCTTGGACCAGCCGCGCTGCGCTGGGTGGAGCCCCCGCCTCAGGAGGTGGGCGCCCGGCGGCTGCTCTCGGGGATGCGGCATGGCCGCGGACGCGACGCGCTGGCCATCAAGCACCACTACGACGTGAGCAACCGGTTCTACGCATGGGTGCTCGGGCCGTCCATGGTCTACACCTGCGCCCTTTTCGACGCACCGGCCACCAGCCTGGACGAAGCTCAGACCGCAAAGATCGATCTTGTCTGCCGGAAGCTGGCGCTGAAGCCCGGGATGCGGCTGCTCGACGTCGGCTGCGGGTGGGGCGGCCTGGTCCTGCACGCGGCGAAGAACTACGGCGTCACCGCGCTCGGCGTGACCCTGTCACGCCAGCAGGCCGAGTGGGCGCAAAAGGAGATCGCGGAGCAGGGCCTCGCGAAGCTGGTCGAGGTACGCCACGCGGACTACCGCTCCGTCACCGAGACCGGGTTCGACGCGATCAGCAGCATCGGCCTCACCGAACACATCGGCGAGGCGAAGCTCGACGCCTACGCCGCGTTCCTGGCGGCGAGGCTCTCCCCGGGCGCCCGCCTGCTCAACCACTGCATCACCCGGCCGGACGAGGACAGCCCCCGGATCGCCCGCCGCGGTTTCACGAACCGCTACGTCTTCCCCGACGGGGAACTGCCCGGCCCAGGACGGGTGATAGCCGCATTGGAACGAGCCGGCCTGGAGATGCGGCACGAGGAGAACCTGCGCGAGCACTACGCCCGGACTCTCGCCGCCTGGTGCGCCAACCTCGACGCCCACTGGGACGAGGCGGTGGCCGAGGTCGGCCTGGGCACCGCCCGGGTATGGGCGCTCTATCTCGCCGGCTCGCGTCTCGGTTTCGAACGCAACCACACGCAGCTGCACCAGATCCTCGCCGTCCGCCCGTCCGACACCGGAGTGTCGGGCATGCCGGCCCGTCCCGACTTCTGATGTTCTGATCTCCGTGCGGTCGGCGTCGTCTCTCGACGCCTGGCGAGCGGGCGCCCTCGGCGTCTTCTCCGCGGGACTGGTGGGCTGGGGCGGCTCACGGGGCCTCGTCGCTCGGTGGCGCCGGCGTCGACGTGGTGTTTGTGGGCTGCGGTGTCTCCTGAAACGTCACGTGCACTCGTTCTTGCCGTTTGAACTGCTCGCTCTGCGCATAGGAGGCATAGGCCCGACGGGGGTCGTGCTCGGTGAGGTCGACGTCATCGGTGAAGGGCGTGAGAAGGGCGCGCGGATACAGCCGGCGGCGCCAGACCGCGTTCACCTCGGCCGCGAACACGATGATCAGGGCTTCGATGTAGATCCAGGCCACTCCCGCCCGTTCCTGTCGACTGTCCTGTGCTGCCCGCCCCTGGGCGGCGCGGGGCGGATCTCGCAGGGCGTAGCCGCCGCTGGCCAGCGCCGGAACAGGTTAGGCTGCCCCGCTCTCCCCCGGCCGCTTCCTGGGGATGATCTACCCTGCCGTGTCCGCGTGACCGACGAATCCGCGTCGCTCACCGCGCCTGCGGTCGGGGAACAGTCCTCAGCTCCGGAAAGTCCTCGTCCCGGAACTCGCCGACGGTCCGGTGACCGGTGGCGACGCTCTCCTCGCGGCGACGCAGGTCGACGCGGCGGATCTTGCCGGAGATGGTCTTCGGGAGGTCGGCGAACTCGAGACGCCGGACCCGCTGGTAGGGGGCCAGCCGCTCGCGGGCGTGGCGCAGGATCTGTACCGCGGTGTCACGGTCGGGCCGCCAGCCGGGCGCCAGCGTCACGTATGCCTTGGGCACTGCCAGCCGCAGCTCGTCCGCTGCCGGGACCACCGCCGCCTCCGCGACGGCCGGGTGCTCGATCAGCACACTTTCCAGCTCGAACGGGGAAATCTTGTAGTCGGACGCCTTGAACACGTCGTCGGTGCGCCCGATGTAGAAGATGTAGCCGTCCTCGTCGCGGGAGGCGACGTCGCCGGTGTGGTAGTACCCGCCGGCCATGGCCTCGTCGTTGCGAGCCTGGTCGTCCTGGTAGCCGGTCATCAGGCTCATCGGCCGCCTCGACAGGTCGACGCAGATCTCCCCCTCCGACGCCGGCTGCCCGGTGACCGGGTCGACCAGCACGATCGGGACGCCGGGCAGCGGCAGGCCCATCGAGCCCGGCTTGACCGGCATTCCGGGGACGTTTCCCACCGCCAGTGGTAGCTCGGTCTGTCCGTAGCCATCACGGATGGTCAGCCCCCACGCCGTCCGGACCTGGTCCATGACCTCAGGGTTGAGCGGCTCGCCAGCCGACAGCAGTTCCCGCAGCTGCCCCGGGCCACCGGCGAGGTCATCCTTGATCAGCATTCGCCAGACCGTCGGCGGCGCGCAGAACGTGTTCACCCCCGCCCGGCGGATCTGCCCGAGCAGCGCCGCGGCGTCGAAGCGGGAGTAGTTGTAGACGAAGATGGTCGCCTCGGCGATCCAGGGCGCGAAAAAGCAGCTCCAGGCGTGCTTGGCCCAGCCCGGCGAGGAGATGTTGAGGTGGACGTCGCCTTGCCGCGCAGCGACCCAGAACGACGTCGCGAGGTGGCCGACCGGATAGGAGACCTGCGTGTGCTCGACGAGCTTGGGCAGGCTCGTCGTCCCCGAGGTGAAGTACAAAAGCTGCGGATCCGAGGGCGCCGTTCCGGGATGCGGCGTGGCCGGGACGTCGTGCGCGTAGGCGTCGGCCACACTGGTCCAGCCCGCCGCTGACGCGCCGACAACGAAACGCGAGCAGTCGACGGGCACCCGGTCGAACTTCGCGGTGTCGGCGTTGTTCGCCATGACGTGGCGCGCCCCGCCGCGGATAATGCGGTCGACTACCTCGTTCGGTCCCAGGGCGGATGTGGTCGGCAGGATCACCGCGCCGAGCTTCATCACGGCCAGCATCGCGTCCCATAGCTCGACCTGATTGTTCAGCATCAGCAGCACGCGGTCGCCTCGCCGCACGCCGTTCGCCGCGAGCAGCGCCGCGACCTGGTCGGACCGGCGGGCCATCTCGTCGAACGAGTATCGGGCCTCGGAACCGTCCTCCTCCACGATCCACAGCGCGGTCCGGTCGACCCCGCGCGCGACGGCGTCGAACCAGTCGACCGCCCAGTTGAACTCCGCACCAAAACTCGGCCAGCGAAACCTCGCCACGGCCGTGCCGTAGTCGCGCGCCAGGTCCTGCAGCAGGTCCCGTGCCTCGCGGTAGAGCTCCGTGTTCGTCGCCATGGCGCACTCCAGCAGTTCGGTGGCACTGCCGCAGCGTCGCGTCGTGCAGGACCACATCGGGGATCGGGACGTCGTCAGCTTCCGCGGCGTTGCCAGGTTTCGACTACCCCCGTCCGAAGGTAGTCACTGGCCTTGCGCAGCGCTGAACCAACGGCGACAATCGCCGCGCGTGCGCCTGCTGGCCCGCAAACACGATCTCCAGCGTCGGCGACCCTGCGCCCGGGCCACCGACGGGCTAGGCGGATGTCGGGAGGGTGTATCGCAGCAGGGCGCCGACGCCGCCGGTCGGCGACTCCGGTCGATCGGCCGGCACGATGTGCACTGCGGCAGCGGTCCCCAGCGCGGCCCTGACCAGCGCGTCCACCTGCCCGGCCCGGATCGGGCGCGTCACCTCGGCCAGGTCGGCGGGATCGGCGGCAAGGTCGGTGACCTGCGGTCCGATCCACACCGGATCGCCCGCGGGCACCCCTGCCGCCAGCAGCAGGTGGCTCACCTGTGCCCGGCGCAGAGCCTCGACCGTCGCATCCAGGCCGTCCGCGGCGTCCAGGGCGACGGGACCCGGCAGTCCCGCCTCGGCCGCCACCTGCCCGGACGCGGCCGAACCGGCCGAACCTGGCGCGGCTTCGGCGTCCGGGGACGCCGCGCGGCGCGGCGGCGCGGTCCCGCCCGCGACGCCGACCAGGGACCTGGCTCGGCAACGGTACTGGTGGAACTCGGCCAGCATCCCCGCGGTCCGCCCCGCCAGGTGCTCCGCGAGCACCTCGGTGACCCGACCGGCCAGGTGGTCGTCGGATCCGTCCCGGGCGCGGCTGCCCTGCACGACCACCAGCCGGATGTCGACGTCGACGGGGAGTTCCCCGCGAACCAGCGGAAGGACCTTGGGATCGCCGGCGAGGATCACCACCTCGGCGCCGATGTCCCGCACGGCGCGGACGATCAGATCGGCGGTGGCCTTCGCCCCGAGCTTCCAGTGTTCCTCGACGTGGTTCTCGTAGCGTCGCTGCGCCCATCCACCCGTGCGCGCCTTGTGCCAGGGCGGTCGGGTGGTGTCCTGTGACGTCCCTTCCGCGGGCAGCGGCCCGTCGGTGTAGGCGAGCAGGTCCACGCCGAGGCGGTCCACCAGGGCGACCACGTGCGGAACCCGCCGGTCAGCCCAGTCGAGAACGGGCAGCAGGTGCGGCAACGGGCCGACCGCGACGAGGTCGAAGTCGGAACCTCCCGGCAGCCACCGCGCGTAGGGCACGTGCGCGGACCGCCCCTCCCCCGCGGCGACCAGGACCCGGGTCCCGCCCTCCCGATAGCGGGAGTCCCCCCGCTCGTCGATCAGCGCCTGGCGGGCGCCGGCGTCGACGCCCTGGTGCTCCAGATCGGCGAGGATGTCGTGCCACCTCAGGTCGAAGAGGCGCGGGGCGTTCTCCCGGACCGGGTCGGTACTGACGTACACGGTCACGAACGGCCCGGACAGGTCGTACAGGCTTCGTAGACGGCTTATCTCCATGAGGGAGCTCCTCATCAGGCTCGGGGCTACCCGACCTCGACGCACGCCGACATGCACTCCTCGTCGGGGCAGCTACCTGCTGGGGTGCGCGCTGTGCACGGGCTCAAACCCCGCCGGCGTTCGGCGCACCCGGGCCGCCGAGCGGGCCGAGATCGGCGAGCACGGCGAGGGTCTCGCGGGCGAGCTCCAGGTCCTCGCGCGGTTCGATGACCACCACAGGAACGGGGTCGTCCCGCGCGCTCACCGGTCCGTCGGTGTCGAGCCGGTCGCGGATGGCCGGCCGGACACCGAGGATGCCCAGGCCCGCGCAGATCGCGGCGCGGACCTCGGGCTGGTCCCGACGCGGCCGACGATCCGGGCGGCTGCTCGACGTGACGGCTGGCGACGACCCGGTCCCCCGGCCCGGCCAGCACCAGCCGCAGGCTCGACGACCCCGGGTCACAGACGAGGACGACCGGGTCCGGCTCGGTGGCCGGCGACCGCGTGGTGGCCATGGCAGATCCCTCCGATCAGGTTGCCGCGCTCCCGCGAACGAGACACTCGGGCAGGACAGGGCGGGGGGGGGTGCGACGGTGCGGCTCTCGTCGACGGCTGGGGCGACCGGTGTTGATGCCCCGCGCCGGGCAGAGAACACCGCCGGGCGCGGCCGGCCCGGCGTCTTCTCGCCGGGACCTGCACACCGATCTGGTGGCTACTCCACGTTCCGCGACAAGGAGGAGGAGTGCGTCAAGGTCGTGCTGACGCCCTGATCGGCACAGGCGGCGCGAGCCGTCGCACGAGTATCGATTCCCGCGTACATGTATATCGGTGGTGCGGGCGGCGACGGCGGTTTTGAGATGCCACCGGACCGGGCAGGGCAATGAATGATGAATACCCGCGGGTAGCACCCGTGGGGCCGATATCGGGCGGTGTGGCCAGCCTCGTCTGGCTCAGCCAGGACAACCCTAGCCGAGATGGTTCGGACGGCCCGTGGTGGCACGTTCGACTTCTGGCCCTTTCCGCTCGCTCCTAGCTGGGAGCAGTTCATGGCCAAGGCAGTAGGTATCGACCTGGGCACGACCAACTCGGTGATCGCCGCGTGGGAGGGCGGTGAGGCCAGGGTCATCCCGAATTCCGAGGGATCGCGGACGACTCCGTCCGTGGTCGCGTTCACGGAGGACGGGGAACGCCTCGTCGGCCAGTTGGCCAGGCGGCAGGCGATCCTCAACCCGAAGGGCACGATCTCCTCGGCGAAGCGGTTCGTCGGGCGGCACTACGACGAGATCAGCGAGGAAGCCAAGGCGGTCGCCTTCGACGTCGTGCCCGGCCCCAGCGGTGCCGTCCGCTTCAAGGTGCGGGACAAGCTCTACTCGCCGGAGGAGATCAGCGCGCTGGTGCTGCGCAAGCTCGCCGACGATGCCGCCAAGCAGCTCGGCGAGAAGGTCACCGAGGCGGTCATCACGGTGCCCGCCTACTTCAACGACGCGCAGCGCACCGCCACCCGGGACGCCGGCCGCATCGCCGGCCTGGAGGTGCTGCGGATCATCAACGAGCCGACGGCGGCCGCGCTGGCCTACGGGATGGACAAGAAGCAACACGAGACCGTGCTCGTGTTCGACCTCGGCGGCGGCACGTTCGACGTGAGCGTCCTCGACGTCGGCGACGGGGTGGTCGAGGTGCGTTCGACCGCCGGCGACAGCCACCTGGGCGGGGACGACTTCGACCGCCGGCTGGTCGACCACCTCGCCGACGACTTCCAGCGCGACCGCGGCATCGACCTGCGGGCCGACCCACAGGCACTGCAACGGCTCTTCGAGGCCGCGGAGAAGGCGAAGGTCGAGCTGAGCTCGGTCACCCAGACCCAGGTCAACCTGCCGTTCATCACCGCCGACGCGTCCGGGCCGACGCACCTGACGACCACGGTCATGCGCTCGACGTTCGAGCAGATCACCGCTGACCTGCTGGAACGGACCATGGGACCGGTGCACCAGGCCACGGAGGACGCCAAGGTCACCGCGGCCGACCTGGACGAGGTCATCCTGGTCGGCGGCGCCACCCGGATGCCGGCGGTGCAGAAGCTGGTCCGGCGGCTGACCGACGGCAAGGAACCGAACATGAGCGTCAACCCGGACGAGGTGGTGGCGCTCGGCGCCTCGATCCAGGCAGGGGTGCTCAAGGGCGAGGTCAAGGACGTGCTGCTGCTCGACGTCACTCCGCTGTCCCTCGGCCTGGAGACCCGCGGCGGCGTGATGACGAAGATCGTCGAGCGGAACACCACGATCCCGGTCCGACGCTCGGAGGTGTTCACCACCGCGGAGGACAACCAGTCCGCTGTCGACGTGGTCGTGCTGCAGGGCGAGCGGGAACGGGCCTCGGACAACCGGGTGCTTGGCCGCTTCCGGTTGGAGAACATCCGGCCGGCCCCGCGCGGCGAGCCCCAGATCGAGGTCACCTTCGACATCGACGCCAACGGCATCCTCAACGTCACCGCGAGGGACAAGGACACCGGAGCCGAACAGAAGATCACCATCACGGAAAGCTCGACGCTCGACAAGACCGAGGTCGAGCGGATGATCAGTGAGGCCGAACGGCACCGGAACGAGGACGAGGCGTTGCGCGCCGCGATCGACGCCCGCAACGAACTCGACTCGGTGGCCTACCAGGTCGAGCGCCGGTTGGCCGACCTCGGTGACGCCGCGCCGCCGCACGAGAAGGCCCGCGCCGAGATGCTCGTCGCCGACGCGCGGCAGGCCGTCAAGGAGGAGGCGCCGCTCGACCGGATCCGGTCGCTCAGCTCGGATCTCCAGCAGATCCACCAGGCGTTGGCGAGCGTCCAACCGGGCGGGGGCGCGCAGTCAGGTCCCGGTGGCCAGCCGGGCGGCGGTGGCCAGCCGAGTCCCGGCGGACCGACCGACGGCGGGCAGCCGCCGTCCGGTGGCCCGACCGACGTCATCGACGCCGACTTCGACCGGGGCTGAGTGCAGCAGCGAGCGAGCGGAGGACTGAGCGATGACGTCTGCCCGTCAACCACGGCCGGTGGAACAGCCCGCCGACGCCGACCACCCGCCCGACGAGCAGGCGGCGCTCGCCGATCGCATCGAGGAGCTCACCGCGCGCTGGCGGCAGGCCCTCGCCGACCTCGACAACCAGCGCAAGCGGTGCGCCCGGCAGGTGGAGCAGGAGCGGGAGGCCGAGCGGACGCGGGCGGCCGCGGCCTGGCTACCGGTGCTCGACCACCTCGAGCTCGCGCTGGCGCATGCCGGTGCCGATCCGGAGTCGATCCTGACCGGCGTGCGGGCCGTGCGCGACCAGGCCGTCGACGTGCTGGCCCGGCTCGGCTACCCGCGCCACGACGAGGTCGGCGTCCGCTTCGACCCCGCCAGGCACGACGTCGTGAGCCTCGTCGACGAGCCGGGCACGCCGCCGGGGACGGTGGTCGCCGTCGTGCGGCCCGGCTACGGCGACGCCGGGCGGCAGCTGCGCCCGGTCGGCGTGGCCGTCAGCAAGCCGGCGGAGTGACGCCGTGGCCCGGGACTACTACGAGGCCCTCGGCGTGAGCCGCGAGGCGACGACGGAGGAGATCCAGCAGGCCTATCGGAAGCTCGCCCGCCGATACCACCCGGACGTGAACAAGGATCCGGCGGCGGAGGAGCGCTTCAAGGAGATCAACGACGCTTACCAGGCGCTGTCGGACCCGAAGACCAGGGCCCGGTACGACCGGTTCGGGCCCGACTTCCGGCGCATCCCCGAGGACTACGACGAACGGGTGGCCGCCGGCGTCGGTGCCGGGTTCGGAGGCGCCGGCTTCGGGGGCGCCACCGCCGGCTTCGGCTCCGGCCGCGGGGGCTCGGGCCAGCGGGTCCGGGTGACGCGCGGCTTCGGCGGTGCCGGGGGTGGCGGCTTCGACGACCTGTTCGGAGACCTCTTCGGGGCGGGCAGCGCGGCCCGCGGGGCGACCGGGCCGATTCCCGGCGCCGATCAGGAGGCCGAGCTGGAACTGAGTGCCGAGGAGGCGTACCGGGGCGGCCGCCGGCAGGTCACCCTCGCCGGCCCGGACGGCGCGCGCCGCTACACCGTGACGATCCCGCCCGGGGTGGTCGACGGCCAGCGGATCCGGCTGGCGGGGCAGGGCGGGCGCGCCAGCGGTGACGGCCAGGCCGGGGATCTCTACCTGCGGGTACGGATCGCGCCGCACCCGCGCTACCGGCTGTCCGGGCGGGACATCCACCTCACGCTGCCGGTCTCCCCCTGGGAGGCGGCGCTCGGCGCGACCGTCCCCGTCACGACGCCGGGGGGCGAGGTCAAGGTGCACGTCCCGGCAGGTTCGTCGTCCGGTCGGCGGCTGCGCCTGCGCGGCGAAGGCATGCCTGACCCGCGGGGCTCTCCCGGTGACCTCTACGCCGAGGTCAGCGTGCTGGTCCCGGCGAGGCTGTCCGACCGCGAACGCGCCCTGTTCGAGGAACTGGCGGCGGTCTCCACCTTCGATCCGAGGACGTAGCCGCGAGACCCGACCGGAAGGCGATCGGGCGGGGTGGCCGGACGCGACCATGACCGCGACGTGCGGCGGACCGGGCTCCGGCGTGACCGCCGAGGAGGCGAGATGAGCATCCGTTCCCAGCAGGAGAGCGGGGCGTCCCGACCCGATGCCTCCCGCCGCTACCCACTCGTGCAGATCCGCCGCTGGCGCGGCGGTCCCGCGGGCGGTGCGGGGGCCGTGGGCGGTGCGGGGGCCGTGGGCGCGAGCGGCGACGCCCGCCCCGGGTTCGGCATCGTCAGATGGCTCAGCCTGGAGGCGGTCGCCGACCGGACGGGGCTGCATCCCGAGCTGGTCCGCCGGTTCGCCGCGCTCAGCCTGCTGGACGCCGCGCGCGACGGCGCCGGCACGCTGTGGTTCCCGCCCGACACCCCGGCGACGATCGCCCGGATCCAGCGGCTGCGGGCCGGTCTCTGCCTGAACTACGCCGCCATCGGCCTCGTGCTCGATCTGCTCGACCGCATCGACGCGCTGGAAGCCGCGCTCGGCGCCACCGCGTCCGCGCGGGTGCGATCGGCGCTGGAAGCCAGCCAGGAAGCCGCCAACGCGAGGAACGGACGACCATGGACATGAACCGGCTGACCCAGAAGTCCCAGGAGGCGCTGACCGCGGCCCAGGCCAGGGCGACCGCGCTCGGGCACACCGAGGTCGACGGCGAGCACCTGCTGGCCGCCCTGGTGGAGGCACCCGACGGGCTGATCCCACGGCTACTCCAGGACGCCGGGGCCGACGTCGCCGCGCTGCGCACCCAGCTGGAGGCCGACCTGGCCCGGCGGCCCAAGGTGACCGGCCCAGGAGCCGCACCCGGCCAGGTTTTCGTCACCCAGCGGCTGTCCCGGCTGCTCGACGCGGCCGAACGGGAGGCGAGGCGGCTGAAGGACGAGTACGTGTCGGTGGAGCACCTGCTGCTCGCGCTGACCGAGGAGGGCACCGCCACCACCGCCGGCCAGCGGCTGAAGGAGCACGGCCTCACCCGGGAGTCCTTCCTGGCCGCGCTCACCCGGATCCGCGGCAACCAGCGGGTCACGTCCGCCACCCCGGAGGCAGCCTACGAGGCGCTGGAGAAGTACGGCCGGGACCTCGTCGGGCTGGCGAGGACCGGCAAGCTCGACCCGGTCATCGGCCGGGACGCGGAGATCCGCCGGGTGATCCAGATCCTCAGCCGCAAGTCGAAGAACAACCCGGTGCTGCTCGGCGACCCGGGCGTGGGGAAGACCGCGATCGTGGAGGGCCTGGCCCAGCGGATCGTCCGCCGGGACGTGCCGGAGGGCTTGCGCGACAAGACCATCTTCGCGTTGGACATGGGTTCGCTGGTGGCCGGAGCCAAGTACCGCGGCGAGTTCGAGGAACGACTCAAGGCCGTGCTCACGGAGGTGAAGGCCGCCGAGGGGCGGGTCCTGCTGTTCGTCGACGAGCTGCACACCGTGGTCGGCGCCGGCGCCGCGGAGGGGGCCATGGACGCCGGCAACATGCTCAAGCCAATGCTCGCCCGGGGCGAACTACACATGATCGGCGCGACCACTCTGGACGAGTACCGCAAGCGCGTCGAACCCGACGCCGCGCTGGAACGGCGTTTCCAACCGGTGATGGTGGACGAGCCCAGCATCGAGGACACCGTCTCGATCCTGCGCGGTCTGCGTGAACGGTTCGAGGTGTTCCACGGCGTGAAGATCCAGGACCGGGCGCTCGTCGCCGCGGCGACGTTGAGCCACCGCTACATCACCGACCGGTTCCTGCCCGACAAGGCGATCGACCTGGTCGACGAGGCCTGCGCCCGGCTGCGCACCGAGATCGACTCGATGCCCGCCGAGTTGGACGAGACCAGCCGCCGGGTGACCCGGCTGGAGATCGAGGAGGCGGCGCTGGTCGAGGAGACCGACCCGCCAGCCAGGCGCGGCTCGATCAGCTGCGTCGGGAGCTCGCCGACCTGCGCGCCGAGGCGGACGCGATGCGCGCCCAGTGGGAGGCCGAACGCCAGGCGATCCGCCGCGTCCAGGAACTGCGCGCGGAGCTCGAACGCGTCCGCCACGAGGCCGACGAGGCCGAACGGTCCTACGACCTCAACCGGGCCGCCGAACTGCGCTACGGCCGGGCGGGCGAGCTGGAGCGGCGCCTCGCCACCGAGGAGGAACAACTCGCCGCCAAGCAGGGCGAGCACCGGCTGCTGCGCGAGGTCGTCACCGAGGACGAGATCGCGGAGATCGTCGCGGTCTGGACCGGTATCCCGGTGACCCGGCTCAAGGAGACCGAGCGGGACAAGCTGCTGCGCCTGGACGAAATCCTGCGGGAACGGGTCGTCGGCCAGGACGAGGCCGTCACCCTCGTCGCCGACGCGATCATCCGTGCCCGGTCCGGGATCCGCGACCCCCGCCGGCCCATCGGCTCCTTCGTGTTCCTCGGACCGACCGGCGTCGGGAAGACGGAGCTGGCGAAGACCCTGGCGGTGGCGCTCTTCGACACCGAGGAGCACATGATCCGCCTCGACATGAGCGAGTACCAGGAGCGGCACACCGTCAGCCGGCTGGTCGGCGCTCCCCCCGGCTACGTGGGCTACGAGGAGGGCGGCCAGCTCACCGAAGCCGTCCGGCGCAAGCCGTACTCGGTGGTGCTCTTCGACGAGATCGAAAAGGCACACGCCGACGTGTTCAACGTGCTGCTGCAGATCCTCGACGACGGCCGGATCACCGACTCCCAGGGCCACCGGGTCGACTTCCGCAACACCGTCATCATCATGACCTCGAACCTCGGCTCGCAGTACCTGCTCGACGGGCTGGACGCGGACGGCCAGATCAGGCCCGACGTGGCTGCCCGGGTGATGGCGGAGCTGCGCGAGCACTTCCGCCCGGAGTTCCTCAACCGGATCGACGACATCGTCCTGTTCCGACCGCTCGCCCTGCCGCAGATCGAGACGATCGTCGGCCTGCAGTTCGAGGAGCTGCGACGCCGGCTCGCCGAACGGCAGATCAGCCTGGAACTGACCGAGCGCGGCCGCCGGCTGATCGCCGAGAAGGGCTTCGATCCGGTGTTCGGCGCCCGCCCGCTACGCCGGTACATCTCCCACGAGGTCGAGACCCGGGTCGGGCGCGCGCTCATCCGCGGCGAGGTCTCCGAAGGCGGCGTCGTGCGTATCGACGCCCACGACGGCGAGCTGGCCGTGACCTACGAGAGGGCCACCGCCCGCCACGGCCTCGCCGCCTGACACCCGGGTAAATGTCATCCGACGACCACCGGAACATCTTCATCGCCATCCGGGACGGCGCGTCCAGGCTCGCCGAGAAAGCCGCGACGCAGCACATCCGAAGGACGCTGAAGGTCGTGGAGGACGTGAAGGAGAAGCCGGCCGCCGCGCCTGCATTCCGCACCGCCTGAGCGCCGCGTCGCGGCGCCACTGACCAGTCAGATGGCGCGCCCCGGCCCCACGGCTGCCGCTTCGCCGCTAGTCTCGCCGGCGCGGGCGGTGCCGGGGCGCGCCTGCTGCAGGCAGTGCGCGAGGCGTCGGAGGAGGTCGTCGAAGGACTCGTCCGCGCGCCAGGTCTGGTAGGCGGTGGCGTTCGCCGCCAGGGCCAGGTTCAGCTGCAGGGTCCTGGTGAGCGCGTCTGCCGGGGTGGTGCGGGAGGCGACCCAGGCGCGCAGGTCGGTGATGAACTGCTGGCCGAAGTTCTGGGTGGACTGGGCGAGCACCGGTGACTGGGCCTTGAGCTGGCGTTGCAGGGGCATGCGGCCGCGCAGGCTCTCGATGAAGCCGGTGATGATCGCTGTCAGCGACTCCCAGAGCGGCTCGTCGGCCGGTCGAGAGTTCATCAGGGCTCGCCAGTTGTCCCGCTCCTCGGGATCCTGGTCGAAGACCACTGCCTCCTTACTGGCGAAGTAGTTGAAGAACGTGGCGCGCGAGACATCCGCGGCGGCGGCGATCTGCTCGATGGTGACGGCCTCGTAGCCGCGCTCGTCGAACAGCCGTAGCGCGGCGGCCCGGATGGCGCGCCAGGCCACCAGCTTCTTGCGTTCTCGCAGGTTCATCGCTCCTCCCATGACCATGCTAGCTTCTAGACGAGTCCAATTTTGTACGCGTCCAATCGTCCGGGTAGGGTCGAGGAGGCGCGCCGAGCTGCCCAGGCCGGGGCGCCGGGACGGAGCGTCGTCCTCCCGGAGCGCCGTCCTCGTGGAAGGAGAAACCGTGAGCAAGGTCTGGTTCATCACGGGCACGTCCCGTGGTTTCGGCCGCTCCTTCGCCGAATCCGCCCTCGAGCGCGGCGACAAGGTCGCCGCGACCGCCCGCGACACCGGCACGCTGGACGACTTGGTCGCCAAGTACGGCGAGGCGGTCCTGCCGCTGACCCTCGACGTCACCGACAAGCCGGCCGTCGCGGCCGCCGTCGCCGCCGCGCACGAGACGTTCGGCCGCCTCGACGTGATCGTCAACAACGCCGGCTACGGCTTGTTCGGCATGGTCGAGGAGTTGACCGAGCAGCAGCTGCGCGACCAGCTGGAGACCAACTTCTTCGGCGCGGTCTGGGTCACCCAGGCCGTCCTGCCGATGCTGCGCGCCCAGGGCGCCGGCCACATCGTGCAGATCTCCACCATCGGCGGCGTTGCCGCGTTCCCGTCCCTCGGCGGCTACCACGCCTCCAAGTGGGCTCTCGAAGGCCTCACCGAGGCCCTCGCCCAGGAAGTCGCCGGCACCGGCATCAACGTCACCCTCGTCGAACCCGGCCCGTTCGCCACTGACTGGGCCGGCTCCTCCGCCGTACATGCCGAGCCGAACCCCGCCTACGACCCCATCCGCCAGGCCATGGCCGCCCGCAGCGGCACCGCGAAGTACGGCGACCCGGCCGCCGCCGGCCCCGCCCTCCTGCAGATCGTCGACGCCGACAAACCACCCCTGCGCGTCCTGTTCGGCACCCAGCCCGTCCAGATCGTCAACCACCTCTACGCCCAGCGCCTGCAGACCTGGAACGACTGGGAGCACATTTCGCGCGCCTCGGAGGGCTGACCGCACCCGGGCGACCTGCTGCGGCGTTCCGCCCGGCCCGGGCTGGCTGGGCGGAACGCGGCTTACCCATCACTCATACTCGCGCCGTAGCAAGGCTCAGTGAACGGCCTTGCGGGCGACGAAGCGGAACTGGGTCTCGCTGTTGTCCTCGATCCCGGCGTGGGCGAAGCCGGCGGCGGTGAGCCTGGCCGCCAGCCGCCGCCAGCCCCTCCGAATCGACCCGGGACGAAGATGTCGTCCGCGTGGGCTCGGCGGGTCCTCGGCACGTCCTTGCCATCGACACCGACGAACGCCCCACCGGGGCGCAACACGCGATGGACCTCGGCGGTTCGGTGTGGTCAGGCTGCCAGTTCTGGCGTCTTTTGGAAATGGTCGTGGACCTGTCGCCCTATTCGTTGCGATCGAGGTCGGCGGGGGTGTGGGAGATCTATAGCGCATACGGCGCGCCAAGCTTAAGACGAGATCCATCGAGCTTGCCAAGATGGGTCGCAATGCGGGCGAGGGTCTGCTCGTTGTTCTCGAAGAGGTGAGCCTGCATTCCTGCCACGCGGGCAGCCTCGATGTTGACGACGCTGCTCGCACCCGCACGCTGAGTGCACGCGTCGCGTTCTGGAAGGCGTGTCATCGGCTATCGCGGCGCTGCGCGTCCGCATCAACCGGTGCCCGGGGGCTGGCGGGGGCGGCGGGCGCGGCTGGGCTGGACGCGGCTCGGCTCGGCGGCCATCTTCGGATGGTCCGGCGGGTAGGGCAGGTCGGCGAGCCCGCGGTCCTGGCTGTCCCGTTCCCACCACTCCAGCAGGGGCGTCAGGTCGAACGCCTGGTCGTCGATCGCCGCCCAGAGGTCACCGACCTTTGCGAACCGGCCGGGCACGGTCCGGACCGTGCAGTCCCGCGGGTCGAGGTCCGCCGTCAGCTCGTCCCACCGCAGCGGCGTGGAGACCGGCGCCCAGGGACGGGCGCGCGCCGAGTACGCCGAGGCGATCGTCCGGTCGCGGGCGTTCTGGTTGTAGTCGACGAACACCTTCGCGCCGCGCTGCTCCTTCCACCACGCCGTGGTGACCAGGTCGGGCCGGCGGCGCTCCAGCTCGCGGGCGAACGCGATCGCGGCGTGCCGCACCTCGACGAACGTCCAGCGCGGCTGGATCCGCACGTAGATGTGCACGCCACGACCCCCGCTGGTCTTGGGCCAGCCGACCCAGCCCAGCTCGCCGAGCAGCGCCCGGACATCGCCGGCGACCGTGACCGCGTCGACGAATTCCGTGCCCGGCTGCGGGTCGAGGTCGATCCGCAGCTCGTCCGGCCGGTCGACGTCATCCCGGCGGACCGGCCACGGATGGAACGTCACGGTGCCAAGATTCGCGGCCCAGGCGACGACCGCCGGCTCGGTCACGCAGATCTCGTCGGCGCTTCGGCCACTCGGGAAGGTGATCCGGACGGTCTCGACGTAGGACGGTGCGCCCTTCGGAATCCGCTTCTGGTAGAAGGCGTCACCGGGCGTCCCGTCGCGCTGGGCAAGCGTGGCGCCCTCGACGACGCCCTTCGGCCATCGCTCCAGCGTCGTCGGCCGCAGCCGCAGCGCACGTACGACGCCCTCCGCGACCGCCGCGTAGTACTCGACCAGCTCCAGCTTGGCCACCCCGGCGGCGGGGAACACGATCCGGCCGGGGCTGCTGACCCGCACCGATCGGCCACCGACCTCGACCTCGACCGGCTCCCCGTGCTCGGCCACCGCCATGCACCGACAGTAGCCGCGATCAGGTCCGCCGTCTCGCGCCGGTGGCGCGGCCGTCCTCGCCGAGCGCCGACCCGCAACCGGCTGAGACTGGGCCGTCGCTGGCGCCGATCGGCGGACGGATGTTGCCGCGGTGCGGGACGACGCGCCGTGCCGGCCGGCTTCGACGGCCTCGTCGAGGTCGCTCTCGTCGGCCGTGCCGTCACCGGCGGCGATCGCCCTGCGCCCCGCGGCTTTATCGCGGATCTGTCACGTCGCTCGGGCTCGTGTTGAGCACGACCCGAGGGGCGTCGGAGGTGGGCTTGTGGGCGGGGGCTGATTCGGTCAGGCGGGCATGGTGCTCAGGGCGCCGCCGTCGACGACGAAGACCGACCCGTTGACGTAGGAGCTGGCCGGTGTGGTCAGGAACGCGACGACGGCGGCGATCTCGTCGGGTTCGCCCACGGTGCCGCGCAGGTTGCCGCGTCCGAGCATCTCGACGTGATCGCCGAGCATCTGCTGCGTGCCGGCGGTGCGGGTGGGTCCGGGTGAGACCGCGTTCACGCGCACCCCGCGGGCAGCGAACTCGGTGGCCCAGGACCGGGTGAGCAGCTCCAGCGCCGCTTTGGAAGCGCCGTAGGCACCGCCGATCGGGGCCGGCGACGTTGCCGCGGTCGAGCTGATGTTGATGATCGTCCCGGATCCGCGCTCGGCCATCAGCGGCGCGATCGCGGCGACGAGCAGGAACGGCGCACGGGTGTTGATGGCGAAGTGGCGGTCGAAACTGGCGACGTCGGTGTCGGGTGTGGTGGCGAAGGAGTAGACCCCGGCGCTGTTGACCAGGATGTCGAGCGGGCCGGCGGCGGCGGCCAGCCCCACGGTGTCCTCGGCGTCGCGCAGGTCGGCGGCGAGGAACCGCGCCTTGCCGCCACGCGCTGCGATCTCGTTCACGACCTGGTCGCCGCGCTGCTCGTCGCGGCCGTGCACGATCACCTCCGCGCCCAGGGCGGCCAGTCGCAGTGCGATGGCCCGGCCGATGCCGGCGGTCGCGCCGGTGACCAGGGCGGTCTGTCCGTCGAGCGTGCTGGGTGTCGTCATCGCGTGGCCCTCTCGGCGAAAATGGGTGGCTCCACCCATTCCTATCACAGGTTCTGGGTCACACGACCCAATCGGAGCTATGCTCGGGCCATGGCGGACGCGCACGGACAGCGGCGGCTGACCGCCAAGGGTCAGGTCACCCGGGACCGGATCGTGGCGGTCGCGACCGACCTGATCGCCCGCCAGGGCGTGGCCGGGACCAGCACCGACCAGGTGCGGCAGGTCGCCGGGGTCAGCGGGTCACAGCTACACCACTACTTCGGCACCAAACAGGCCCTCATCCGCGCCGTGATCACCCGGCAGGCCGACGCGGTCAGTGGCCACGGGGGCCCACCCCAGATCGGTGCCCTGGACAGCTTCGACGCCCTCCAGGCCTGGGCCGACGCGGCGATCGCCCGGCAGAGCGAGAACGACGGACGCGGCGGCTGCAACCTCGGCACCCTCGCCGGCGAACTCAGCATCAGCGACGAACAGTCCCGCGCCGCCCTCTGCGACGGATTCCTCCGCTGGAAGGACCTGCTCCACAACGGCCTCCAGCACATGCGCACACGCGGCGAACTGCGCCCCGACGCCGACACCGAGCAACTCGCCTACGCCCTGCTCGCCGCCCTACAAGGGGGAACACTGCTCGCCCAGACGCTGCGTGACATCGCCCCCCTGCAATCCGCGATGAACGCCGCCCTCGCCTACATCCGCTCCCACGCGAACACCTGAGCGTGAATGCATCATCCTCGAAGGCGATGACCTGGACATCCGAACGATGGGCGAACGAAGCCGACTTGGCCATGTATGAGGCGAAGCGCGAGGGAATGGGCGGATTAGCGTAGCGGTCTACCGTCCCGAGCTGGCTGTCCGAGCGGATTAACGGCACCATAAACGGCGAATGACCGCCGGACGGTTCAGTCGATCTTTTCGAAGATGGCGGCGATGCCCTGGCCCAACGGCGAGGTCATGAGCGCCAACGGCGCGATCGCGGATCGGGGTGACCTGGTCGGCGGGCAGGGTGCGTCGAGAGCGCTCTGGGCTTGAGAAGCAAGACCGAGCTGCTCAAGCCCAGAGCCAGCGCGCTCAGCGAGCCGCGGCGCCCAGCGCGACGTTCCAGCCTGCGCCATTGCGTGCCAGACCCATCAGGAGGATGGCAGCCCATTCCAGTACGTAGGTCATCTCGAGACCGCCGGTGTCGAGAGGCCGCAGGTCCAGGCTCTCGAGGAACGCCGCGAAGCGTGCCCGCGCCTCAGCGCTGTCGCCGGCGAACAGCACGTCCAGCGGCGTGGCCTCGGCGAGGACGTCGCGGAAGATCGTGTTGAACGCCTTCACGACGCGTGCGTCCTTGGGCGCGACCGCGGCGATCCGCTGCGCCACCGAGTGGCCCACGCTCGTCACGATTCCCGTTCCGTCCGCGTTGAACGGGTTGGTGATGTCGACGAGGATCTTCCCGGCCAGCGCGTCGCCGTACTGGGTGACGATGTCGACCGCGCTCTGGTAGAGGACGGCGAGGAAGACAATGTCTCCTGCCGGCGTGGCCCCGAAGGTGCCGACGGTGGCTCCGTGGCCGATGTGATTTGCGGCGGCCTGTGCCTTGGCCGGATTCCGGCTCATGATCTCGACGGTGTGGCCGTGCTTGGCTGCGCGGGAGCCGATGGCGGTGGCCATGTTGCCCGAGCCGATGATGCTGACGGTGGTCATGGTGGATCTTCCTCTTTCTTGTGCTTCGTTGTGGTGAAGGGTTGTCAGACCAGTCCGCCGGCAATGTCGTCGAGCGGTTCGGGCTGGCCGGCTTCGTGGTGGAAACGGGTGTTGTGCCGAATCAGGGCGCCGGAGATGACGGCGCCGGCCCAGAAGGCGCCTGCGGCCCACCAGAAGCCGACCGAGGGCAGGGCGACGTTCACGATGGTTGCGTCCAGCAACAGCATCATCTGGGCGATGAGGATGACGCCGAGCGCCAGCCACCGCCGCTCATAGTGCGGGCTGCCCGCGGGCACCTGGACTCCGGGACGCCCGTCCGTGCCGGTCAGTTCAGTGGTACTCATCTTGTCCTCTCCTGGCCCCTGCCAGTCGGGGTACCAAGATGAGGCACCCCTCCGGTTGCAGACAGCAGACACAAACGGAGGGGTGCCTCACTCTATTCCGGAGGGGTACCTCAACTTCCTGCTAAGGTGGAGGAGTGACTGTGAGTGACGCCGAGAGGCTGCCTCGTCGACGTGATGCCCGCGAGCACCGCGACAGGCTCGTCGCCGCAGCGCAGCGGGAGTTCGCGGCACGCGGGGTCGATGCCTCGCTGGAGAAGATCGCACGGGAGGCTGGCGTGGCGATCGGCACCTTGTACCGCCACTTTCCGACGCGCCTCGACCTGCTCATGGCCGCCTTCCGGCCCCGCGTCCAGGAGTTCCTCGATGGAGCGAGCAAGGCACTGGCGGTGGCTGACCCGTGGGAGGGGTTCGCCTCCTACCTGGAGAACATGTTTGCGATGCAGGCCGGAGACCGGGGCTTCAACGACTTCCTATCTCGTCGATTCACCGACAACGCCGAGACCGAGCGCATCCACGACCAGATGTGTGGAGACATCGAGAACGTGCTTATCCGTGCACAGGACGCCGGCCAGGCTCGCCCAGACATCACCCAGGCTGACATCGTGAACCTGATCTGGTCGATCGGCCCGATCATGGACGCGACCAGCATCACGGCACCCAACGCGTGGAGGCGTTACCTCCACCTCGTGCTCGACGCCTACCGGGCAGAGCGAGCGCATGCGATACCCGAGCCGCCGATGACCAACCACCAGCTCTACGACGCAATGGTGCATCTCAGCAAACCTCAGTAGTCGCCGGCCCGCCCGTGGCCGACAGCGTGATGTGCTCGCGCCGCACAGAGCCACGCCCAGTAACCTCGCCGACCTGCACCGCTTACCAGGTCACTGTCAGTCCTTCTCCGCCGCCGATGGTCTCCAGGCGGTGAGTGACCGCGGTCTGGATCTGTCGAAGGCTCTCGGCGTCGGGGGCCTCGGCTGACAGGACGAGCGTGTCGGGGGTGGCCTCGATCCGGCAGGTTCCCCGGTCGAACTCGAGCAGACTGGCGTTTCCGGTCCGGGTGACGGCCTGGACCGTGGGTGTGTCGGGGCCGACGTGCCCGGTCCGGTGGCGGTCGCCGCCTGAGTGATGCCCATGCGACGGGCGAGCTCCACCTGCGTGAGTTGCGCCGCCTGCCGTAGCGCTGCCAGACCCATGGCACAGGTACGGTCCGCTTCAGCCATGTCCCGGCGTACCTGGGCGACCTCGTCCGCGATGTCGGGCCGCTGGGCGAGCTCACGGATGCGGTCGTTGCCGCGGATGAACGTGATGTCGTCTGTCATCGGTTGCCCCCTCCTGGCGTAGCCAGGCATCAACGAGTGCTTCTCCACGCGCGGAGGCACTGGCGTGGAACACATCCCCGATCGCCTTCTTGTCGGAGCCGATCAGAGCAAGCACAACCTGGTCATGGGCAGAGACGGCGAGCCTGGCGCACCCTTTTGAACGTCGCGGACTCCTCAGCAGGCTTCGTCGGCAGCTCGCCCAACGCCTGCAACAGCGCAACCGCGACCCGCTCTCCGGCCTCGGCACAGTCCGCCGACACAACGTGGTGCAGGCCCCCCTCGACCTGGGACCGGCCCACCAGGTCGGTAGTCACTTGGGCGCGCAGAGGCCCCGTACCCTGGTCACGTGCCCGATCCAGCCGACTTCCGCCACGCGATGGGTGGATCTTGTACGTGTGGCGCCCGGTGGTACCGGCTCGACGCTGCGCACTGCAGCTCGGACGGTTGCCACCAGACGTTCGCCACCGCTGACGGGTTCGCTGCACACCAACCCGAGGGCCAGTGTATCGATCCCAACTCGGTCGGGATGACCCTGCACGAGGGGTACTGGCGGCTGGACGGGGAGCATAGAGCTCTACGGATTCGCGACGGGCGGTCAACCGGCGGCCCTCGAAACTAGCCGTGGCCATCTGCCAAGGCAGGGATTTGGCGGTGCGCCGACCGGCGCTCAGCGCGGCGGAGGCTTCAGCGCACCGAGCTGCAACAGCATTATCGACCTGACCAGCCCCGAGACGCCCGATCGGCAGCGAACGACGCATCGGACGGCTCGAGACAATCCCCGCCTGCACGTACGCGATTAACCAACTACAGACACTCCCACGGGATGACGGGACCCTCAGCCGATGTACTGGCGAGGAACTTGGTGAGCCAGACCGCGAGGCTGCCCTCTCGGCAGTGACATACCTCGACGATGTGCTCGGCAGTCATCTTCGGAGTCATCACGGCGAACACCGCCGCCTCGCGCTCGGGCGTAGCACCGCCGACGACGACCGAGGTTCAGGGAAGATCAAAGACTGGGCCTCGACCAGTTTCCGCAGGTCCGCTATGTAGCCCACGAACATCTTCCCTCCCCCACCTGTCGCAGTGCCACGTCGACCTGGGCGCGCTACCCGCCGGTCCGTCACCGGCAGACCCACACCGCGCCGCGCTCGTCGCTCCGGCCCGGCCGCTCGCTGCCGACCAGCGAGCGGCCGGTGGAGCGTCGGCGACGAAGCCTCGCGGCGCGCATCCTCGCCCGTACGCGGCGAACGCTGGGCGACCCGGGAGCGGACGCGGCCCGGTCGTCAGTTCTCAAAGCCTTTCGGTGCTGCCTGCACGTCGAGGGCGTCGACGCTGAGCGCGTAGTCGTCCGGATGCTGCGCCAGATGATTCGCCGCCTCGTACAGAGCCGGAAGGACCGCGAAGTCCTTCGAGCGACCCGCAGTTTCCTTGGAACGAATGATGTCTTCGAGGCTCGCGACATAGATCGAGACGTTAAACCCGGCGATGTCATAGCGACGGGCATTCCGCATGATCGAGTCAAAAGGCCCCACGCCTGGCAGCTCGATCAGCACGTCAATCGCGCCGTAGCGGATCCTGTACATTGCGAAGTACTCGGCGTAAAATTCCTCCGGGCGCACCTCAGGATGAGACAGGTACTCGGTCGAGTTCGCCGTCTTCTTCAGCGTCGCGGCACCACTGAGCGCGTGTACGAACTGTCTAGGGCTTCCCGACGGTCCACCAGGGAGCGACGTGAACGCAACCGGCTTCTTGCGGTGGACGCAATTCCCCAGTTCACGGAGACGTTCCGTCACCCACATCACAAATGAAGCTGCGTTGACCATCCGATAACAGGTGGGTTTCGATACGAGACCTCCTCGGGCTTGAGCAACGTTCTCACTGCGGCCCGGATTTGCCGTTGCCGTCCTGATTGACGTCGAGAACCCGGGCGTGTGGGAGTGCCGCTTCCACCCGGTTGCGTCCGAGGCTTTTGGCCCGGTACAAGGCGGCGTCGGCGAGGTCGACGAGCGCTTTCGGGTCGTCGTCGGGGGTGGGAGCGGCCGCCGCGACGCCGATGCTCACGGTGACGATGTGGTGGGTGGCCAGTGGGTGTGGTTCGGCGAGGTCCGCGACGGCGCGGCGGAGACGGTGGGCGATCCGGGTGGTGACGCGGGGGTCGGCGTCTGGCATCACGATGGTGAACTCCTCGCCGCCGTAGCGGGCGGCGAGGTCCGTGTCGCGGATGTTCGCGGCCAGGCAGGCGGCGACGCGCTGGAGGCAGCGGTCGCCGGCCGCGTGGCCGTAGTGGTCGTTGTAAATCTTGAAGAAGTCGATGTCGATCATGGCGAAGGCGAGGGGCGTCTTCTGGCGTAGGGCTCGCTGCCATTCGGCGTGGAGGGTGTTGTCGAGGTGTCGGCGGTTGGCCAGTCCGGTCAGTGGGTCGGTGAAAGAGAGCTGTTCGAGCTGCTGGTTGGCTGTGGCGAGCTGCTGGGTGCGTTCGTCGACCTTGCGTTCCAGTGATGTGTAGACCTGGGCGTTGTCGAGCGAGACGGCGAGCTGTCCGGCGATGAGCATGATTCCTTCGAGGCGTTCGGTGGTGAACGCGCCGCGGATCATCCGGTTCTCCAGCAGCAGCATCGCGCGGAGCTCGCCGCGGATCGTGATGGGTATCGCAAGCAGGGAGCAGCGGATCCGGTCGAGGAGGTAGGGGTCGCGGTTGAACCGGTCGTCCTGGCGGGCATCGGTGATGACGAGTGGTTCGTGGGTGCGTTCGGCGTACCGGATGACCGAGGGTGGCAGGAGGCGCCGTCGGCCGGCCTCGGCGAGTGAGACGGTGCCGGCGTCGCCGGCCTGCACCGGCCAGTCCTGTTGCTCGCGGTCGCGTAGGAGCAGGTGGACGCTGGTGGCGCCGGTCATCGCCGAGAGGACTCCGTGGACTCTGGCGCGTAGGCCCTCGACGGTGGTCTCGGAGCTCAGTGCCTGGGACGCGGCGACGATGCCGAGCAGGTCGATGGTGCCGGTGGTGACGGTGAACTGGGGGGCTGCCTGTCCAGGCGGTTGGGTGGCCGGCTTGGCGCCGATGGGTTCTGCTCGCAGGGCGGAGTTGGCCCAGTCGAGCTGCCTGACCTTGGCGGTGGCGCCCCATTCGGCGTAGCGGCGGCGGGCCGCGGCGAGCAGCGTGTTGCCGACCTGCTGGATGCCGTGGGCCAGGTAGAACCGCGCGGACCGTTCCAGGACCAGCGCGTGGTGCCACGGACGGGTCCGCGCCGCGGCCTCGTACTGTGCCATGTCGAAGGCGTAGGCGGCCTCGCGGAAGTCGCCGGCGGCCCAGGCCCGCTCCGCCTCCAGCAGGCGCACCAGGTGCAGGAAGTTGGCTGGCGCGTCGGCCGCGCGCGCTGCCAGCCAGGCGATCCGCTCGTCCAACTCGGTTATGATCGCGTCTCGCTCGCCAGCGTGCGTCGAGCGGGCCCGCTCCGCTAGGGACAGGCCCTGAAGCAGGCATGCCGTGGTGAGCGGATACCCCGTGTCCACGAGTGACAGCAATGGTGTCACGGCTTTCGTGTGCTTGGCCAGCTCGGCCGGCTGGCCAAGGATTGCCGCGGCGATCGCCCGGGTGATGTGCAGCTGGAGGGCCCCGTACGGGACGAAAGCCGGCTGGCTGCTCAGCTCATCTGCCTCGCCGGCCACCGAGGAGCCGCCCGCGCCACGTAATGTCCGTGCCAGCTGGCGATAGGCGCGGAACGTCTCTTCTACGAGCCTGTTGCCGGTCCGAGCGGCGAATGCCAGGGTTTCTGGGACGTGGGTGACAAAAACGTCAAGGGACGGCGCACAGTCCAGCAGTTCGTACAACAGCACGGTCTGGACCCAAAACGCGCTCTGCAGACACCCATTCTGGATCAGGTGCTCCTCCGTGCGGCGCGCCCTGGGCTCGATGTCCTCGAGCGGGTCGAACCAGTGGGCGGCACTGACCACGTACAGGTACTCCGCCTCCCAGCGTTCGGTTTCGTAACCGCGCGCCGCGGCGACCGCGAGGATCCGCCGGATGATGCGGTGCCCGGTGCGGTAGTCGTTCCTGCGGACGGCGGTCACCACCAGCACGTTGCCGGCCGGGTTGACAAGTGCGGGATCGGGACCGTCCCGTGCCCAGATCCGCAGCGTGGTCAGGACCAGCCAGTCAAATATCGGGCGGTCGCAGCAAAACGCCGCGAAGAGGAGCTCGGTGATGACGGCGACGATGTCGGGCTGGGAAGGGCTGGTGGTTGGCGGCTGGCGCAGGTCGTCGGACTCGGTGGTCTGGTCGATCCACTGGTAGAGCGCGTCCAGTCCGCGGTCGATCTCCGCGTCCAGCTGGTTCCGGTCGGGGATGGCGAGGCCGAGCTGGCGCAGCTGGTCCAGGCCAAGCCGCAGCGCCTCACCGCCACGGTCCCGGTAGATGAGGCTGCGGATCTGCACCACGGTGGCGGCCGTGCGTTCGGCCGGCCGGGTACACAGCCCGCTGATGATCTCGTATTCCTCGTCCGTCTCCTCCAGCCGGCCCACGCTGTGCAACGCGGCGTGCAGCTCGGTATGAGCCGCGATCAGCAGGTCGGCGTCGGCCGCGTCGATGAGCGGCACCGCCGCGGCCAGGAACCGCTCCACCAGCGCGTGGTTGGCCACCATCCGCGCCTGGTCGGCGGCCCGCCGGAAGAGCCCGACCACCAGCCGCCGCTCGGCGGCCGCATGCACGGCGTCGGCCGCCGGCAGGTACTGCTCCGCAGCGGTAGCGAAGAACTCAGGCCGGGCGGCCAGGCGGCGAGCCAGTCGCAACCGCGCGGCGCGCCGCGCGGCCGGGGCGAGGAATCCCAGGCTGGCTTCCCGGGCACGGTCGTGCTGGAACCGGGCGCTGGGTGGGCCGTCAGGCTCCAGGACCAGCAGACCGGCCGCGAACGCCGGGGCGAGCTGTCGGGAGAGCTCGTCGGCCGCCACCCCGGTCGCGGTCTCGAGCAGGTCCAGTTCCACCCGGCCGGCCAGGCATGCCATCACCGTCAGCAGGTCTCTGGTGGCCGGCGGCAAGGCGGCGACGCGATCGGACAGCAGCTCGGTCACATCCACCCGTGCCAGCCGGCGACGCAGCACCACCTCGTCCCATCGCCACCCGCCGTCGCCGCGGGCCAGAACCCCGTCCTGACGCAACGACTTCAACAGCTCCACCGTGTCGTAGGGGTTGCCTCCGGTAGCGGGCGCGATCAGCCGCGCCAGCGCGGCGGCTGGCTCCTCAGGCAGGCGCAGCAGGTCGGCCACCATGGCCGCCTGGTCTTCCGGTCGCAGGTTGGCCAGGCGCAGCTGGTGCGGCCCGTCCGCCTGCCGATGCCAGCGGGCAAGCATGGGCGTCAGCGGATGCATCGCATCCAGCTCGCTGTCCCGGTAGGCGCAGACCAGCAGCAGCCCTTCAACCCGCTCCGCGCCGCTGAGGATCAGGTCGACAAAAGCCAGCGGTGCCCACGTGGCCCACTGCAGGTCGTCGATGAAGAACACCACCGGCCGCTTCCGCGACGCGACCGCCCGCAGGATCTCCACCGCGTTGTGCTGCCCCCGCTCCCGCATGGTCATCGGATCGCCAGGCTCCGGTGGGATCCTCAGCAACGCCGCCAGCTCCGGCATGACGGACGCCGCCAGCCCGGCGGCAGGCCCCAAAGCCCCCAACAGACGGTCCCGCACGTCAGCCAGGTAGCTCTCCGGCTCGGCCAGCAACAGCCGGCTCAGCGCTCGGAACGCCTGCAGGCCGCCGTCGTACTCCCGGTCACGGCGGTACTGGTCGAACTTGCCGGCCACGAACCAGCCGTCGGCATCGGCCACGATCGGGCGCAAATCGTTGACCAGGGACGTCTTGCCGACGCCCGGCACGCCGCTGACGAGCAGCCCTGAGCAGCGGCCCGCCATCGCCGCGGCGAACGCCGTGCCCAGCTCGCCGATCTCCTCCTCGCGCCCGGACAGTCGGGACGGCGTCAAGACTCCCGCTGGAACGTCGTGCTCGCCCAGACGCACAGATGCGCCGCGGCGAACCAGGGTGAGATCGTGTACCAGCCCGTCGGCGCTCTGGTAGCGATCGTCCGGCTCCTTCGCCAACAGCTTCATGATGATCGCCGACAGGCCGGCCGGCACCGCGGGGTTCACGGACGACGGCGGTGTTGGCACCCGCGCGAGCTGGTCATGAAGGAGGCGCAGCGGGTCGCCCGTGCCGAACGGCGGCGCCCCGGTTGCCAGCTCGTACAGAGTCGCCCCGAGCGCGTGCAGATCGGCCCGGTAGTCGACCTGGCGACCTGACCGACCGGTCTGCTCGGGCGCGAGATAGGGCAACGTACCGACGATCTCGCTGGGGGGTATGAACCCCGGTTGGACGGTTGTGAAGGTCGTGGCCAGCGCGAAGTCGATGAGAAACGGCGCGCCGCCGTCCTCGCCGACCACGATGTTCGCCGGGTTGATATCCCAATGCACCACACCCCGCTGGTGCATCCCCGCCACGGCGCGCGCGAGCGAGGTGGCCAGATCGACCAGCTTGACCCGATTCACCGGCATCGTCCGCTCGCTCAGAGCCGTACCGCCGACGTCGGCCAGCAGAACCGATCGCTCCTGGGGTATCCCTTCGCTGCTGCGGCAAGCCGCTTCCTCCGGGGCCCGATCATCCGGGTGCCGGCACATGGACGGTGGTACCCCCGCCGCCAGCTGCACTACCCCTTCAACTCCGGACAGCTTCTGGAGGATCTCGATCTCATGGCGTAGCCGTCGCTCGGCGTCGGGCCCTAGCGGTTCCTTCCGGATCACATTCCCAGCCGGGAACCTCAGCCGAGTGACGCGGGTCCGCGCCGACTCATGCAGCAACTCCACGCGCGCCGCCGGCCGCGGCTCGCGGCTTGCCGCAGTTCGCTGGAACTCCATCCGCCAACTCCCCACCGCGCCACCTGCGGGTGCCCTCCCAGCATTCCCGTGATCATGGCGAGCCAAATGGGTGCGCGGGCGCGGACTGAAGATGAGCCGGCGCGACCGCGCTGACGGGCGGGTAACTCCGGGCGTCCGATCTCGGATGCCGGTGGCTATGGCGGGGTGGCAGGCCGGCCTGGTCAAGGCAGCGCTTGAGTCGCTGGACGAGGTCGTCGAACGACCGGTCCGGACGCCAGGTCTGATACGACGCAGTTCGCCGCTAGTGCCAGGTTCAGGTTACTGTTCCTGGTTCGCGCTGACCAGGAGCCTGTCTTACTGGTCGCCCAGCAGGCGCCGCCCCAGCTGGACGGCAAGGTCGGTTGCGGCTCTGCGCGCGGCCTCCAGGTCGGCCCTGGCCTTGTCGCGCAGCGGGGCCATGGCCGGCACTCGCGCTGTGAGACCCATGACATGCACGCGGTCGATCCATGCCTTCAGTGACGAGGGGATCGACCAGCTGTACATCGGCCCCGACATCGACGACCTCGGACTCTGACGTGCCCGCGAAGACGTCCACGCTCCCCGAGCGCTCGCAACACCAAGATCGTGTCCCACAGACCACCGGACACCGCCGGACCCAGCCGGCCACAACCGGACACCCACCGATCCTCGCCAGCAACACCCGCCGGCGCCGAACAACACCCCGACCAGCGGAAACCCCGCCCGATCAGGCCTTCGCCAGATGCCGACTGATCACCAGCCGCTGAATCTGGTGCGTTCCTTCGAAGATCTGCATGACCTTGAAAGCCGGAGATCGACATGCGTCATGAGCTGGGACGACACGGCTGCAGCGGCCGAAGCCAAGTCGCGTAGCCACGTCCTATCCATGGCGCGTGCAGGGGCCTGGACTGCCCGCGCCGGAGTCCTGTCGGCAGCGCCAGGTCTGAGCCAGGCACCCGACGTCGTTGATCTAGATTCGAGGCGCCGCTGGTACGCTTGATCCGCCAGTCCGGGGTCGACCTCCGCCGCCGCTGGCGGCGCCTAGGAGGAACAGCCCATCGGGCCACTCATGGGAGGCGTGCGGTGGACCTGAAAGAGCCCTTCGATCCGCCCGCAGACCCCGCGGCGCGCTCCGAATACCTCCGCGAACGGGCCGAACTCGCACGCCCACGCGCGCAGACGCTCATGGCGACGATCAGCCGCACGACCTACCAGTCCGATCCGGCGATCCTCGGCCAAGTCAAGGCGATCCTCGCGGTGCCGCCGACCGAACGCCTCGAGATGCTCATGGACGAACTCGACGTCTTCGCCGACGCCCGCCTCGTCACCGAGTGACCGACACACCGCCCCCGGCGCCCCGGCTACGCCTCTCCGGGATGCTCGGCATGCTCGCCGAACACAGCGTCCGGTACGCGATCGTCGGCGGGTCGGAGCCCGCCTCCAAGGCACCCCCTATGTGACCGGCGACCTGGACATCGTCCCCGACCCGGACCCGGCCAACCTCGAACGACTTGCCACAGCCCTCTCCAGCGACGTCACGGCAAAGAAAGCCTCCGACTCGACGGACTACCTGCCACATCCCGATGTCCGGCCCGAGGAATTCTTCGCCGAGTATTTCGCCATGTACCAAACCGCCTACGGACCGCTCGACATCCTCATCGAACTGCCCGGCGTCGGATCCTACGACGCGATCATGCGCAACGCCCGGCGCTACGACCTCGCCAGCTACGGCGTCAGCATTCACGTCGCAAGCCTCGAAGACATCATCAAGTCCAAGGAAACCGCCGGCCGATCAAAGGACCTCATCCTGCTCCCGACCCTTTACGAGGCCGCCGACCAACTCGCCCGCGAACCCGACGACTACGCGCTGGACCCCGACGCTCTCCTGGTCGACCAACCACCGGCAGGCACGGACACCTAGCAATCTCGACATCCACGGCCAGCCTCGCGAGCAACGACGCCAGCCGAACCAAACGGCCTCACCGCCATCCACGGCTACGGGGGAGCGCCGTACTCGCGATCACCGTGCTGCTCGACGAGCTCGACCCGGCCGCCGACCTGGACCCGATGCTCGATGGCTCGTCGAGCCGCTCCCCAGCTCGAAGTGGTCCGCGCACTCGCTGGTGGAGCTGCGGCCCGGTATGGCGACCGGCCAACAGAGGCGGGCTGGTTCGCGTACCCGGCGACGAACGAGGTTGCCGTTGGAGGCAGTCCGCCTGCTGGGCTCGGCGTGCGTGGTCGCTTCGAGAGCATCGGCTACGGCCGTCGCGACGAGATGACGCTCGCCATTGCCCGGCAGAGCCCTACTGGACCTGTCATCACTCAGGTCGTGCCGGAGCGATCATTTCTGCACCGTCAAGCACCCCGAATCGAACGACCAACGCAGTCAGCCACGGGCACCCGTCTGCCCCTCAGGCTCCTCGATGATCAACACGGTCCCGACCGGCAGTGGCCCTTTCTCGGGCGGCGGTGTGGTCTCCAACAGCTTCCCGCCGACGCGGACGAAGCGGTGAGTTCCGGGAATCTCTTCTCCGGCCCGTATACGGTTCATCACATCGCGGGCGATGGCCTCAGCATGGTCAGCCGCCTCTTGCGGAACGTCGTCGGGATCTCCAGTCATGCCAGGAATCCTGCTCCGGCCTGGGTACAAATGGGAAGGGCACACAGACCTCGAGCATCCCAACCACGGCCCCCCTTCTGTCTGTGCCGCCCAGAACTGGATCAGGTACTTTCCGTGCCGTCGTCGATCTCGCTCGCCCGTGTCCTGGAACTGCCCTGTCGCGTCCACGCGATCCTTGGAGTCGGCACGGCCGAGGTATATGCCGGATGGCCCGGTGGTGATCTCTGTCGCCACCCTTTCCTACGTGGCCAACTCCGCCCAGGCGGCGAGCGATCGGGTGCTACTCGTCCTCCCGTTGCATGACCTATGTCATCGCGAGCATCCATCGGAGGCCCGGCAGGATAGTGCCGCACATCATAGTCAACGGATAGTTAGAGACGTGCTAACAGTCCGTGACAGCCCCGCCGCACATCTGATCATTGCGCGCTCGGAAACGCCGATGGCTGGAAACCCAAACGTAACCCATCGTGATCGCGCTACGCGGAGTGACGCCCGCTTGAAGCATCGCTCGTCCTCACTTCCGAGAAACGACACAGCCGTCGGCGCATCGAGATAAATTCCCGATGCGCCATAGTCGATTGGACGTTTAACAGTCCAGTCAACTGCCCGTCTCCCGACCTGTGCCCACGGGCCTACTTTGGCGTGGCACAAAAGAATGCCGGAACAACGGCAGAAAGGTGCGCCCCCACGTGCCAAAGCTATTGATGCTTAGACGCCTCCGTCCCTCCAGAGGACCTAGGAGCGGGGTGTCTCTCGCTGTCGCCGCCGTTATCGGTCTCACGGTACTGGCGGGCACGACATCGGCAAGCGCTGCTTCGGTGCCACCATCTATCCCCGGGCTCACCGCCGAATCACGGTGCAGTGAGATGGGCGGATCCGGCGAGCAGGTCTGCGCCACTCCACTGTCAGCGCAGACAACCGGCAAGGTCGCCGTAGCCGCCGCGAGAATACAAGATCTGGCCAGTTCCCTAGACCCCTCCTGCGTTCGTATCGCCCCGGCGACGGAGGCGAAAGCGCTTGGAAGCCGCACGGCTGGCTGTACGGTTCGTAAGTGGGTCGTGCAGCGGATCGAGACAGTCGACGGCGTTTCGACTATCATCGGCCAGGCCCTCGTAACGACGTTTGTACTTACCGACCTTAACCCCAAGGCGCGCATCTTTGCGGTGAAGGTCGGAGCCGTACTCACCGACAGCACGGGGCCATCCGTTGCAAACGTAGATTGGCTCCTTCACCTTGACTGCTCGGGGAGCGGCAGCTGTGGGAGTGTCACGGGTGACACCCACGTGAACCTAACCCCGGATGTTGCCAAAACCACATCGTTGTCATTCAGTTCGTCGGGATCAGAGATTGCGGCGTTCCGGATCATTACCACTGCACAGGCCCATATTATGAACACGGACAACACGACCGAACCTTTTGACATCGGTGCCACAAACGAGATCCAGTGCGATTCCGATTCTGGTCAGGCCGGATTTGTCGGGTGCGTCCATCACGAATTCGTCCCGACCTATATCCTACACAAGACCGGATTGAAAGGATACCCGAACGTCTGGGCAGGTGACTTGCACGCGATCAACGTCGATCACAAGCCCACTACTCTCCACAGGCTGATTGATGGAAAGGATCCGAGTGGGCGAACGAGAAAACAAAATCGTGATATAGCATGCGCGGGCTTCGTCACAACCGGTCCTCTGGACAGCTGCGACGAATATCCTTACGCCGCCACACTAGAGGGTGGGACTGGCGCACACACATGGCACGTGCCGTTGGACGAGAACACTACTCATGGGTCGCAGGACCTAGGGCGCGTATCTAGTCGTGATCATGGGGTGACTCGGGTGAGGTCTCTGATCCAGATCATGGAAGCGCGGAGGTAGAGAGCGGCGAGGTAGCTCTGGGGGGTCTTGTCACACCGGGTCGCG
>Ga0105248_10000181_pt1 | contig 73501 bp, 74 predicted proteins | sample KBSS34metaG_FD_81524 | JGI IMG/M metagenome (GOLD analysis project Ga0105248, IMG submission 81524) | Switchgrass rhizosphere microbial communities from Kellogg Biological Station, Michigan, USA - KBS S3-4 metaG | ecosystem: Host-associated > Plants > Roots > Rhizosphere > Soil | place... | reverse complement strand
TGTGGACAAGACGCGCACCGCGCAGGCCGGACAAATCAATTGATGGACAACCCAGCAGGGCGTCAGTCAGTACCCGAGTCACGACCTACGCGGTAACGCTCTTCCATCATCAATGTCGGTACCCCTCGCTATCGTTTGCAACAGTTCGATCACATGTTCTACTAATCGAACACGTGAGCGATTATAGTTTCGAACACAGGAGCGAACGGCTCTAGAGACCAACCCGACAGGACGCACCGGAAGGCCCCGAAGATGACCATCATCACCCGCGAAGAACCCATTGATCTCGTCGTGCGGCCGGTGCGCCCGCGCACCGCTGCGCGGCGACGTCCGAATCACCTCCGGCCGGCTGGGGCGGCCGTCGGATATCGGCGTCCTGCGGTCCTGATGTCGCGTGCGTCGCATCGGCCCCGCCCGGTGACACCGGTGACGACGGTGGTCCTCGCCTTGATCGCGGCGGCCATCACCATCTGGCTCGGACTGGTCGCGAACCTCGGCGCGCCTGCCGATACGCCCACTCCGGTGCCGGGCCGGTTGGCCGTGGTTCAGGTTCAGACGGGGGAGTCGCTGCAACAGCTCGCGCAGCGAGTGGCTCCCGATGCGCCGGTCGGCAGCGTGGTCGACCAAATCCGTGAGCTCAACAAGTTGGACTCGGCCGCAGTGGACGCCGGGCAGACGCTCATCGCGCCCGTCGGCTGAACCTGCGACATGCGTCATGAGCCGTGCCGCGGTGCACGGGTACGCTCATACGCGTCCGGGTTGGTCGACTGTGGCGAAGGAGCGGTGATGCACTGTCCGTTCTGCCGTCACCCCGACTCGCGGGTCGTCGACTCCCGGGAAGCCGATGAGGGGCAGGCGATTCGTCGCCGCAGGTCGTGTCCGGAGTGCGGTCGTCGGTTTACCACCGTCGAGACTGCAGTGTTGGCGGTCGTGAAGCGCAGTGGCGTTACCGAGCCGTTCAGCCGGGAAAAGGTGATCAAGGGAGTGCGCCGCGCTTGCCAGGGCCGAGCCGTCGATGACGACGCCCTCAACTTGTTGGCGCAGCAAGTGGAAGATGCCGTGCGGGCGACGGGTTCGCCAGAGGTACCGAGCAACGAGGTGGGGCTGGCCATACTCGGGCCGTTGCGCGATCTCGACGAAGTCGCCTACCTACGGTTCGCGTCCGTATACCGGTCGTTTAGCTCGGCCGACGACTTCGAACGCGAGATCGAGGCGCTGCGCGCGCACCGTCGGGTCGCCACGCAGGGCTGAATCCGAAACGATCGCCCGCTAGTCGATCGTTCGGATTCCGTCGTCGACGACGCGCCCGGCGACCTTCACCCAGCCGTCGGGACTCCATTGCGTGCGCAACTGCGAACCCTTGCCCTGGGTGATGGTCAGGTCGCGGCTGAGGTACTCGCAAATGCGCACAGCCCCTGCTCCGGTCGCCTCGTCCTCCGGAATGCCGAGATGGCTTGCGAACAAGCGTGATCGGATCGTGCCCTGGGCTCGGTCGATCCACGCCCAGAGATAGTGCTCGACGTCGTCGCCGTAGTCGTCCGGATTTGCGGCGAGCACATCGTCGACCGACTCCATGTCGTAGACCGAGAAGTCCGGCACCCACTCGGCCCGTGCGCTGATGACCGTGAAATCGCCGTCGGCGTGCGACTCGTGTTCGATTTGGATGACGCCCGCAGGCACCTGCAGCGTCTTGACCGGCGTCCCGCGGTCCCGCAGCCACCACCCCGCCCCGACGGTCGGATGTCCGGCGAACGGCAACTCGGCAACCGGGGTGAAGATGTGCGCGGAGGCGGTACTAGCCCCGGGGCTCGGTACGTCCACGAAGATGGTTTCGCTGTAACCCAACTCGGTCGCGACTCGCTGCCGGTCGGCGCGGTCGACCATGCTTGCGTCCACGACTCCGAGTGGGTTGCCGAAGTTGCCAACCGAATCGGTGAACACCCGAAGCACGGTCACGTCGATCGCCATGTGGGACATGGTACTTCGACGGCGCGGACGGCCTACGCGGAGATCGACCGCAGGATCGGCAACGTCAGGTGGCGCTGCGCTCGTCCGCGCCCATCGCGTCGAGCACCGCAACTCTCGTGTCGATGGTTCCGGTGAGGCCGCTCTCGCTGACGCCTGTGCGCAGCAGGTGACGCAGCATCTCCTGGTCGTAGACGGCGGGTTCGGTGGAGTCGATGAATTTCTCGACGATCTCGACGAATCGGTCCGGGTCGTCGTGGAACGGAAAATGGCCCGACCCCTCGAAGACCTCGAGGCGCGCCCCTGGCATCGCTGCGTGCGCCATGCGTGCGTGACTTACTGGGATGACAGAGTCCCTCGAACCCCAGATCAGTTGCACGGGAACGGATTCGGTTAGATAACATCGGTCGAGCATGGTCACCACCTGGCCGCGCCAGTCGACAACCGCACGCAGAGTGCGGGCGAACGCGGCGGATGCGGTGGGCTCGGGGAGGTCGGCCAATATCCGCAGTACGTCGGGAATGTCGCGGCCTAGGCCCGTCGACCCGAAAAGGGCGCCGCCGATGCGGCCGACTACCGAAAGCGCTGGAAGCACCATCGGGAGGCGCAGCACCGCGAGCGCCTCACTGCCCAACGGTAGGGACGCAATGCGTAGCGCGACGTTGACGTCCTTGGTCACGCCGCCCGCGCCGACCAGGATCAGCCGGTTGACCAATTGCGGGAACTGGTAGGCGAACTGCATGGCTACGCCGCCACCGAGAGAGTGGCCGATGACGGTGACGCTTTCGATGTCGAGCACGCTGAGCAGATCGCGCATGCCGTTGGCATAGGCGGGAACCGAGTAGTCGGCGCGGGGTTTGTCGGACTTGCCGTGGCCCAGCAGGTCGGGCGCGATGACGGTGAAGCGTTGTGCAAGCTTGGTCTGCACCGTGGACCACGTCGTGGAGTTGTCGCCGATGCCATGAATCAACAGGATTGCCGGACCCGAGCCCGCGATCCGGAAGGCGCGTCGGTACCCGTGAATGGTCTGGTACTTGAGTGTCGGGGTGACTTCGCGGACAGTCCGTAGGTTGGGCTTTCGCTCCGTCATCCTCGCCAACTCCTCGCCAAACTCCGTTGTCGGGCCCGGTTAGGACGCCGCGCCGCCGTCGTCGGTCTCATCGCCGGCCTGTTGAGCGAGAAATCGTTCGAACTCGGCCCCGAGCTCATCGCCGCTTGGCAGATCTTCGTCACGCGCCAGCAAAGACCGATTCTCCTGAGCGCTGACGAACGCATCGTACTGTCGCTCCAGCGCGGTCACCACTTGAGCGACCTCGGCGCTCGACTCGACTTGCTCGTTGATCTTCGCGTAGACGCTGGCACCCGCCTCGGACAGCGCGGCGAGCGGGATCTGGAGCGTGCCAGCCCTCGCGACCTCGGCAAGGAGTGCCTCGGCGGCTGGCGGATATTCCGTCTGAGCGAGGTAATGCGGGACGTGGACGGTGAATCCCACCGCGTCGAAACCGTGTTGGGCCATCCGGTATTCAAGGAGATTCGACACGCTAGCGGGCACTTGTATCTCACCGATCCACGGCTGGTGGTCGGCGATGAGTTGTTTGTCGTTGGAGTGCGCGGTCATGGTGACGGGCCGCGTGTGCGGTACGGCCATGGGAATCGTGCCCAAGCCGATGATCTGCCGGACGCCGAGTCGCTCGGCCAGCAGGCGCACGGCCGTGATGAACCGCTCCCACTTGAGGTCGGGCTCGAGGCCGGCCAGCAAGAGGAATGGCGTGCCTACGGAATCGTGTAGGGCATACAGGTTGAGTTCTGGGTCGTCGTAGTCCGTGAAGTGATCGGTCTTGAATGTCATCGGCGGCCGCCGCGAGCGGTAGTCGAGCAATTCGTCGATGGCGAACGATGCGACCAGTTCGGTGTCCAGCGAGTTCTTCAGGTGCGTTGCCGCGATCTTGATTGCGTGGCCCGCATCGGAAAACCCCTCCAGAGCGTGAAGCATGACCGGTCCTCGACCATCGGGGGAGGACAGCTGTGGTGCGGGAAACTCGAGCTCGTACATGCCCGTCTGTTCCGGTTGGTAGCGCGGTTCCTGGTCATCAGACATTCGGTTCACCTCCTTTCGCCTTGCACCTAAGTGTCGCGCACTTTGCCATGGATGCCATCTTGGCCCACCGAATCGCCGAACACGTGCAGGTGGGTCGACGTTTCGCGTCGGCTGCCTGCAGCGACGCATTCAGGCAAGATCAATGGCAATGCGTTGTACATGGATTGTTCCACTCGCCGCAACGGCGGCGCTCGTGGCGTCGTGCGGCCACGGGCAGTCGTCGAGCCGGTCGGCCCCGTCCGTTCGGCTCGAACGGGGAAGTCCGCCCGTGGCGGCGGTGGCCGCGGCCGCCCACGCGGTGGCGCCGGATCCGCGCGTCGGTGCGGTATTTCTCGGCGGGAACACGCTGCACACGTGTTCAGGAGCGGTGCTCGATTCGACGGACGGCGACCTCATCCTCACCGCGGCTCATTGCCTGGCGGATGGATACGACACCTTCTTCGTCCCGGGGTTCATGGAAAACGCTGAGCCGCAAGACTTTTGGCGAATCAACACCATCTATCTGGATTCACGCTGGGCTAAGGGGCAGGACCCGGTGGCGGACTTCGCGGTCGCTCGCGTCAGTCGCGACGGAGGCGGCTCGCTCGAGCAACGCGCGGGTGGCGGCTTCGCTCTCGGCGCAGCTCCCAGGGCAGGCACCGACGTCACGGTGACGGGGTACGCGTTGGGCACCGGGGGAGAGCCGATCGGCTGCGGCGCCCGTACCTCGCCGGACACGAGCGGTTTCCCTTCGCTTCCGTGCAAGGGAATGGTCGACGGGACGAGCGGATCGCCATGGGTCGCAGACTCAGTGATCGCGGGCCTCGTCGGCGGCCTCGAGGGTGGCGGTTGCCGCGAGGACATCTCGTATTCGCCACCGTTCGACGACGCACTCATTCAGCTGTTGCACCGGGCGGAGGTAGGCGGGCCTGGTGACGTGGCGCCCACCGACGTCAACGACGTCTGCTAGTGCCGCTCAGGCCTTGAACTGGCTCAGTGCACGCAGCTTGTTCATCACGTCCAGCGCGGCGACCTTGTAGGCCTCCGAGAAGGTTGGGTAGTTGAACACCGCGTCGACGAGGTATTCGACCGTGCCGCCGCAGCCCATCACCGCCTGGCCGATGTGAACCATCTCGGTGGCATTGGTGCCGAAGATGTGCACGCCGAGAAGCTTCAGATCCTCCGTGGAGACCAGAAGTTTGAGCATGCCGTACGAGTCACCCGCGATCTGGCCGCGTGCGAGCTCCCGATAGCGCGACACCCCCACCTCGTAGGGAATCGAGTCCTTCGTCAGGTCCACCTCGGTCGCGCCGACGTAGGACACCTCGGGAATCGAGTAGATGCCGATCGGCTGCAGCTCCGACATGCACTTACACGGCTCGCCGAAGGCGTGGTACGCGGCGAGTCGACCCTGGTCCATCGAGGTGGCGGCCAGCGCGGGAAAGCCGATCACGTCGCCAACGGCGTAGATGTGGTCGACCTTGGTCTGATAGTTGTCGTCGACGAAGATCCTGCCCCGGTTGTCGGCTTCCAGGCCCGCGGCGGGAAGGTCCAGGTGTTCGGTCTGACCTTGCCGCCCCGCGGAGTACATCACCGTGTCCGCGGGAATCTGTTTGCCGCTAGCAAGGGTGGTCACCGTTCCCGCGGCGCCGACGTCGACGGCGGTGACCTCTTCGCCGAAGCGGAACGTCACGGCGAGGTCGCGTAGGTGAAACCTCAGTGCCTCAACGATTTCCGGATCGCAGAACTCCAGCATCGCAGACCGTTTCTCGACCACCGTCACCTTCGTACCGAGCGCAGCGAACATGGATGCGTACTCGATGCCGATGACGCCAGCACCGACGACGACCATCGACGTCGGAATGTTCTTCAGGTCGAGAATGCCGTCGGAGTCCAGGACACGGTTCTCGTCGAACTCGACGCCGGCAGGACGCAACGGCTTGGTGCCGGTGGCGATGACGAAGTAGCGGCCCTTCACGGTGATCAGTTCGGCCCGGGAGGGGTCCTCGACCACGATGGAGTGCTCGTCGATGAAGCGAGCGTGGCCGACGTACAGCTCGACGCGGTTGCGCATCAGCTGGTTGCGCACGACGTCGATCTCCTTGCCGATGACGTGCTGAGTGCGCGCCAGTAGATCGGCCGGGGTGATCTTCTCCTTCACCCGATAGCTGGCGCCGTACAACTCGCGTTGACTCATGCCCGTGAGGTAGACGACGGCCTCGCGCAGTGTCTTGCTCGGGATGGTCCCGGTGTTGACGCACACCCCGCCGAGCATCCGCCCGCGTTCGACGACTGCGACCGACTTGCCCAGCTTGGCGGCAGCGATGGCGGCCTTCTGGCCGCCGGGACCGGAACCGATGACGACGAGGTCGTATTCCTGCGTGGAACCCATGCAAGTAGTCCTACGCCGGTTCCGCCGATCCTGCATGCCGACGACGCCAAAATATCGGCCAACGAGCGCTGAACGATCGCCGTTCTTCGCTCCATCCCCAGAATCGGATTCGTCCACAGCTGCAGCCGGATTGCTCACCTGGCGGCCGTAGCTCATCGGGGGCTGCTGCGACGTTCGGTACATGACGAACCCAAGCGCATACGACTTCCATCTCAATCGACCAGGCTCACTGATCGCCGCCCTCCCCGCAGTACTCGGATTCGTTCCGGAGAAATCCCTGGTGCTGGTCACCCTCGAAGGCAGCGAAATGGGGTGTGTCCTACGCGTCGACCTAGCAGACGGGCTGCTCGACAACCTCGATGGCATGGCGCAGGCGGCTGCCGCCACGGGTGCCGACGCAGCGATCGTCGTCATCGTCGACGAAGCAGGTGCGTCGTGCCGAATGTGCAATGACGATCATCGGCGGCTCGTCGATGCGGTGCGCGATGCGCTGGGCGAGTACGGCGTCGCGCTCCGTCACGCGCACGTCGCGGACCGCGTAGCGGCAGGAGGCCGGTGGCACGGGGTCGACGGGAGCGGCGGCGGGATCGTCGAGGACCCGATGGCGTCGCCGCTGGCCGCAGCCGCGGTGCTGGATGGTCGTCGCCTATACCCCAGCAGGAGGGAACTGCAGGAGGTCATACAGGTCGTGGCCCTCGACGATCCCGAAGAGGCCACGGCCTTGAGCGACGTGATCAGCGAGCACGTCGAATGCGTGGCAGACGAGCCGCGGCACGACGCCGACGTACGAGCCGACGTCGAGCACGCGATGGCCGTCGCTGCGAACCTCGACGACGGCCGTCCGCCGTCGGACGAGGACATGGCGCGGCTCGCGTACGCGCTCACCGATCCGGAGGTGCGCGACACGTTGTACGCGCTGGCGGTCGGGACCGAGGCAGCGGCTGCGGAATCGCTGTGGGTGATGCTGTCGCGCAGGCTTCCCGAGCCATGGCGCGTCGAAGCGCTGGTGCAGCTGGCGTTCGCCGCCTACGCGCGCTGCGATGGGCCGCTCGCCGGGGTTGCCCTGGAGGCTGCGCTGCGGTGCAACCCCGATCATCGAATGGCGGGCATGCTCGACACGGCGCTGCAGTCGGGGATGCGACCCGAACAGATTCGGGAGCTTGCCTTCACCGGCTATCAGCTGGCGGGCCGGCTCGGCCTCGAGCTACCGCCGCGTATGTTGGGTAGGCGTGCCGGCTAGCAGGCACCGGCCAACTGCAGGTAATCGCTTGCGGCGGTTGAGATTACGCGCTGTCGTTGGACAAGAGTGCTGACGCAGCGATACGCCAGGTCGACCGATCCGAAGACGTGGTGGGCGATCATCGCCAGGTGCTGCAGTTCAACCGGTAACAGACGACTTTGTGATTTCTCGTGATTTAGTCACCAGTGCGAACCCAATTTTCTTCGAAATTAGTTGAGCCACAGTTGTGTCCCGCAGAAACAATTGTTTGATGCCCGTGCACGGTGAACTGCGTGATCGGATCCTGAGGCGGTTCTGGCAGTACGAACTCTGCGGTTACGGCGGCGTGGAACGGTACGCCATCGGTCGAGCAAGTGCCCTCGTATGTATCGTTCCGGGTCCACTTTCCATCTGCGAAGACGTACTGCAGCACGAAGCCCGGTGAGTTGAAGACACTTACGCAGCGGAGACCGTCGGGCTGGCAATCGGTACGGACGACAAAGTTACGTTCGTCTCGAAACCCGTTGGGCTGAATGTAAACAGAATGGTATTGGCCACGCAGCGCTTCCGCGGGTGATGCCACCGGCGTCGCCTCTTGGGGCGTCGTGGGGAATGGGGTCCTTAGGAGCGGCGTCGTGGCGTGTGGTGGTTCGGGGGTATCAGATTCAAATCTGTTAAGTGCGAACACAAGCGCGGTGACGACCGCGATCACCGCGAAGCCAGCGGCGATTGCCCACCGCGGATGTTTCGAATCTAGCTGTGAGGCAGTAGGAGGGACGTGTTCTGACGGCGGCCATCCAAGGTTCGCACCCTGCGTGCTGGCTGACGCTGGTACAAACAAGCGTTCCGGTACATCGTTTCTAGGCTGGGGTGCCTTCATGGTGGGCGCGACTCGTACGGGGGCTTCGTTCGGCCGACGCGCTGGCGCCGGTGGCAGTGATTCACGGTGTGTCGGGAGTGCTGAACGCGCCGCGTCAGAAAGCGCGACCGCCGACGGGTATCGGTCGTCTGGATTCTTTGCCATTCCCTTCGCGATAACGTCGTCGAACTGTGTGGGTACAACCCCGTTTACGGCCGAAGGGCGTGGTGGAGGGAGAGCGAGATGGCCGCCAATCTGCTTCTCCATGCTCGTACCGGGAAAAGGTTGTTGACCGGTCAGACACTCATGCAACACGCACGTTAGAGCATAGATATCGGCTCTATGGTCGGCTTCCCCGGTGATGCGTTCGGGGGCGAGATAGGCCCAGGTCCCGACCATTGCGCCGGTGCTTGTCACTCTGGTCTCGTTGGCGAGGCGGGCGATGCCGAAATCGATGAGGTAGGCGAAGTCGCGTTCGCCGATCAGGATGTTCGACGGTTTGACATCTCGGTGCGCCAGCCCAATCCGGTGCGCGGAGTCCAACGCGGAAGCGACATCCTCGATAATGGCGACTGCTCGCTCTGGATGCAGCGGACCATCCGCGATGAGGGTTTGTAGGTCGCGGCCTTCGACCAGGCGCATGTCGACGTACAGGCGTCCGTCGATTTCGCCGAAGTGGTGGATGGGGACGACGTGCGGATCATTCAATGCTGCCGCGGCGTTTCCTTCACGGCGGAAGCGTTGCTCGAACTCTGGGTCGTTTGCGAGATGAGCGGAAAGTACCTTCACGGCCACTGTGCGGTTGGTGTCGGTGTCGAAAGCACGCCATACCTCGCCCATTCCACCGCGACCAACTAAAGACAGCAACCGATAGCGCCCGAACGGTGTCCCCTCCATGTGTCCCCGATCGTCCAGTTTCGTGCGGCGGATTCACCATAAATGGATGATGTCGGCGTCGCCCAACAGATCGTGGAGGAGCTACGAAACGAGCCCGAGGCTGGTCGAGATCAACCCCGATAGCGCGTCCTATGTTCGAACGCTCTGCCAAGCGTGCTGCCCGTGATCCGTCGACGACGTGCATAGCTACGAGAGACAACATCGCAAGGACTCTCAAGCAAATCACACCCACGCCGACGCAGAGTTGCAGCCGGGACGGTGAAAGCAGCGCCCTCAGCGGCGAAACCACGTTGGCGGGCGCGTCCGCCTAGACCTTCTCGACCTTCACGGCGTGAGCCATGTCGTGGGGGAGTTCGACCTGCTCGTGGCCCGGGATCACGATCATCACGTTGCCGTGGTCGGTGACCTGCACGGTCACGCGCGCATTCGGCACGACCCCAGCGTCCTTTAGCCTGCTGATCAACTCGGCGTCGCCCTGGACGTGCTCGGTGAGCTGACGCACCCGCACGGCGACTGGGAACCCGGTTGGCAGCTCGGTCAATCGGACGAGGGCAAGGTCGTCGGCGCCTTCGAGCGAGACGCCTAGTTCGGCCAGGCCCGGAATGGGGTTTCCGAACGGCGAAGTGGTCGGGTTGTCGAGAACCCTGACCAGCCGGCGCTCGACGTCCATGCTCATGACGTGCTCCCAGCGACACGCCTCGGCGTGGACTTCCTCCCACGGAACGCCGATCACGTCGACGAGCAAGCGCTCGGCGAGGCGGTGCTTGCGCATGACCGAGACGGCCAGCGATCGGCCCTTGTCGGTCAGCTCGAGGTGGCGATCACCAGCGACGTGCAGCAAGCCATCGCGTTCCATGCGGGAAACCGTCTGACTGACCGTGGGGCCGCTTTGCTCGAGGCGTTCGGCAATGCGGGCACGCAGTGGCACGACACCCTCTTCTTCGAGGTCATAGATCGTCCGCAGATACATCTCGGTGGTATCGATCAGATCGTTCATGCACGCGCCTTCCCAAGCCCAGCGTCAGGCCGAGTCTACCGGGCCAACGCGCTGATCTGCGGTCAACACTGTGCTGACACAATGTGATGCCCAACGCGTCTGCGTCGGGCATCACACGAGTGGCGAAGCGGGTCAGCTTGCGTAGGAACGCAGCCGCTCGGCGCGCTCACCGTGACGCAGCTTGGCCATGACCTCGCGCTCGATCTGGCGGACGCGCTCGCGCGACAGCCCAAACAGCTTGCCGATCTGGTCCAGCGTGCGCGGCTGGCCGTCGTCCAGCCCGAAGCGCAACCGGATCACCTGCTGCTCGCGCTCGTCGAGTGTGGCCAGGACATGCCTGATGTCGGTGTGCAGCAACTCGGAGATCACGGCGTTCTCCGCCGACATCGCCTCGGCGTCCTCGATGAAGTCGCCCAGTGGGGCCTCCTCGTCCGTGCCGACCGGCATGTCGAGGCTCACCGGATCGCGGCTGTGGGCCAGCAGATCGGTGATCTTCTCCTCTGGAATGCCGGACTCCTCGGCGAGTTCCTCGTCTGTCGCCTCGCGGCCGAGCGTCTGATGCATCTCACGCTTGATCCTGGCCAGCTTGTTGACCTGCTCGACCAGGTGGACTGGCAGGCGGATGGTGCGGCTCTGGTCTGCCATGCCACGGGTGATCGCCTGGCGAATCCACCAGGTGGCATAGGTCGAAAACTTGAAGCCCTTGGTGTAGTCGAACTTCTCCATCGCACGGATGAGTCCGAGGTTGCCCTCTTGGATCAGATCGAGAAGCGGCATGCCGCGACCCGTGTAGCGCTTCGCCAGCGACACCACTAGGCGAAGGTTGGCCTCCAGCAGGTGGCTGCGGGCCGCCTCGCCGTCGCGGACGACCATCGCGAGTTCCCGTTTGCGAGCGTCGCCGAGACGCTTCTTCGTGTCGAGAAGGTGCTGTGCGTAAAGCCCAGCCTCGATGCGCTTCGCCAACTCGACCTCATCTGCGGCGTTCAGCAAGGCGGTTTTGCCAATGCCATTGAGATATACGCGCACGAGGTCAGCGGCTGGGCTCTGGGCGTCCAAATCACTGTCGATGCGGCTTGCGGTGGCATTTGCCATTACGGCCTCCTGCTCGGCTGGAACTGTCAAGAGCTATAACGCCGAACTAGCCCCTAGAGTTCCCGATGCCCGTCGCTGGCACACCGTTTGACCTGCAGTTATTCGTCCGTGACCTGAGAATGTCCTGAGGAATGGCGAAGAAATTTCTCATCTGGGAACATCGTGCGGCCACTCCGCCGAATCGGGTTGCGGTATCTGCTCGGCACGGGCTTCCAGAGCGGGTCGCTCGGCGGTGGGAAACAGTGGGATTCGCCGATCGCCGTCGTAGCGTCGCGGTTCCTCGGCCCGTCGAGGAGGCCTGTCGTTGGCGATCAGCACCGCAATCCACGGCAGGGGGATCGACAGCACCAAGATGCCCAACGAGATCAGCCCGTTGTGCCATACGCCGTAAGCGATCGCCGCGCCGATGAGGGCGGGGACGCGGAACGACATGATCGTCAGGTACTTGCGCACGCGCTCGCGGTGCTGCTCCTCGTAGGGCAGTTCGGCGCGTGTGATGAGGACCGGGCGACCATCGTCGTCGAAACTCAGCTCTTGGCCGTGTTTCATGCTCTAACTGTTTCACATCCAGACCCACTCATTCGTGTCCGGTTTATTACCGCTGGCTCGACGGGCACAATGAACGCCATGGACACCGAGACCATCGAACGCACCGAGACCGACGAGCAGGTCGATGACGGGACCGACGGCGATGCGCCGAAGATGTTCCACTACGTCAAGAAGAACAAGATCGCCGAAAGTGCAGTCATGGGCACGCATGTCGTCGCCCTGTGCGGCGAGGTCTTCCCCGTTACGAAGGCCGCCAAACCAGGTTCACCGGTGTGCCCGGACTGCAAGCGGATCTACGAGTCGCTCAAGAAGTAGCAGGAGGGCTTGGCGAATCAGCCGGCTCTCTCCCGTTCCGAGCCTCGGCCTTCTCCTCCAGCCAGGTGCGGAGTTGACGTGCGTGTGTGTCGCCTGCAGGCCATTGCTCTTGAATCGCGGCGTTCAATTCGGCGCCGAGCATGATCGCGAAGCCGAGGAAGAACGCGAACAGCAGGAAGGCGATCGGCGTCGCCAGCGCGCCGTAGGTGTAGCCCGTCGACGTGATCCACGTCAGGTAGACCCGCAGGCCGAAGGTCGCGACGAGGAACACCGCGACTGCCAGCGCAGCGCCATACAGCAGACGGTGCGTCGGCAGCGGGGCCGGCAGGGAGACACGGTAGAGGAACGTCGTCGCGGTGACGCCGCCGACGAACAAGACGGGGTAGTAGCCCCAGCTCAGGGCGTAGTCCCAACTGTCGGGGACGTACTGCGCGATCTTGATCGGCCCCAGCGCCAGGAACGGTGCCGTGGTGATGGCCCCCACCAACATGACGACGTACAGGCCAAGAGCGTAGAACCGTTGCCGCACGGGATGGCGCAGCTCGGTCTGATCGTGCGCCTCGACGATCGAGTCGACGAAGGCAGACACCGCCGACGAACCAGCCCACAGCGAGATGACGAACCCGATGGACACCACCTCGCCGCGGGCGCCCTGGATGATGTCGCGCACCGTCGGATCGATGATCTCGGTCACCACGTTCTGAGAGAAGAAGTGGTTGGCCGTGCTGATCAATCGCTCCTGGATCGTCGGCAGCGTCTCCGGCCCGAAGAGCGGAGCGATGTAGGCCAGGCTGCCGAGCATGCCCAACAGCAGAGGCGGCAACGACAGCGCACACCAGAAGGCTGCTTGGGCCGCCTCCGAGAAGATCGAGTCGTCCCAACTCTTCGCGAGGGCACGCTTGAACACCTGCAAAATGTGGCGTCGCGAGGGTTTTACTGGCGGGGGCTGGTCACTCATGGCCAGACCAGCATTGCCGAAGACTGCCTATACCGCCGAATTTCCAGGCGGCGGTTAGGTCACGCGTCTGCTGCGCTGACCTCTAGCACGGCTGCCAGTTCCGCCAGCTTCGCCTCATGCTCGTTGGCGTGGTGTTGGCAAAAGAGCAACTCGGCTCCGGACGGAAGCTTCGCGCGTACGCGCGCGGCAGCGCCGCAGCGGTCACAGCGATCAGCCCGAGTCAGTTCAGGACTGGTCAGCGTTGCGTTCATGGCCGCCTCCTCCGTTGCTCGTTACGTAGCTCTACTGTCTCAGACGTTTTCGATTCCGGCCTTGTTCCCTAGGCGTTCACCGGTGTGTCGTGTCTCACGTTCCCGCGAAGTTGCACAACGGGCATGCTGGCCGCATGATCACGCCGCCTGAGATGCTGGTTCACCTCATCAGCGCCGACGATTGGGAGCGCGCCCGCGCCGAGCGCCACCACCGCCCGCCGTCACTCGGCGAGGTCGGGTTCGTGCACCTGTCGGCTCCGCAGCAGGTGCACTTGCCCGCGAATCGCCTCTACCCCGGCCGCGCCGACATGTTGCTGCTGTGGTGCGCTCCGGAGCGGCTGGATGCTCCCGTGCAATGGGAGCCCGGAGTGCCGACCGATCCGGAGTCGATGCTGTTTCCCCATCTGTACGGGCCGCTGCCGACCTCCGCCGTCGTGCGCGTGTCGAGGTACGAGCCTGGACCGGACGGCAACTTTGCGGTCTTGCGCTCGGCCTAGGCCGGGAAGGCCTCGACCACGGACATCGGACCAGCGGTAGGCACTACGCGGGTTTGACGAAAACCAGCTCGCGCCAACAGCTTCTCGTACTCGGATGCGGTCCGCTCCCGCCCGCCCGTTTGAACCAGCATCTCGAGGTCGAGCAGCATGCCGGGATGCGGTGGCGTTCCCTCCGGCAGGACCAACTCCAAGAGAAGCAGTTTGCCGGTAGGGGCGATGACAGAGCGGATATTGCGCAGAATCGTGACCGACTGGTCGTCCGTCCAGTCGTGGATGATCGCCTTGAGGAGGTAGGCGTCGCCACCCTCGGGAACGGACTCGAAGAAGGATCCAGAAGTCAGCGTGCAACGCGATTCGACGCCAGCGGCCTTCAGCGGTGCGCCCGCGCCGTCGATTACCGATGGCTGGTCGAACAGCACGCCGTTGGCCTGAGGTGCATTCGTCAACACGGCGGCGAGCAACGCACCGTGGCCACCGCCGACGTCGACTATCAGCTTGCGATCGCTGAAATCATATGCTGCCGAAAGGCTTTCGATGACCATGCTGGACACTCCCGTCATGGCGCGGTTGAACACGCGGCCGTACTCCGGGCTGTCCTCGAAGAACTCGAAGATTGGCATGCCGCGGACCTCGTCGGCCGCAGTCGCGCCGGTGCGGACTGAGTGCAGCAGACTGGTCCAGTGTTCCCGGTGCTCGGGGGTGCCGATCAATTCGACCATGGGCGCCATCGTGTCTGGCGCGTCCGTGCGCAGTTCCTTGCCGATCCGGGTGAGTGCGAAGCGGCCGTCGCCGCGTTGCTTGAGGATGCCGTTGCTGGCGAGAGCCCGCATCAGCCGGAACGTCGCACCTTCATCCGAGTCGACCTTGCGCGCGACGTCGTCGGCGCTCATGGGTGCAGAGGCCAACGCGTTGGGGATGCCGAGCTTGATCGCGACGTAAAGCGCTTGACTCAGCCAGGCGCCCTGCGCGATCTCCAGGAGAGCGACCTTGGGAGGCACCGTAGACCGGTGGAGCAAGCCAAGGCCCTCGCGGACACGGGAAACGCCGTCGATCAGCCAGGGGGGCGGGGGTTTTGGGGTCTTTGGCACGGCGCCAACCTTAGTGTTTCCTGTGCACCTGACACGAAGGGTGGGTATCCCCGTCCGTCATGGTAATCGCGCTACCTAGACTTACTCACCGTGGCAATTCTGACGGGCTTCGCACCGTGGATCGTTTATTGGGTTCTCGTCGGAAACGTGCCGTTCAAGGTCGCGGTGCTGGCTGCCCTCGCCGTCGCCGTCGTGACGTTCGCAGTAGGGCGCGTGAAGGGTAAACCGGGGCGCACGCTGGAACTGGGCACCATCGGCGTGTTCGTCGTGCTGACGGTGTTCACGTTCGCGCTGAGCCAAGACTTCATGGAGCGGTGGGTGCAACCGCTGAGCAGTGCGGGCATCTTCCTCGTCGCACTCGGCAGTGTGCTGGTTGGCAGACCGTTCGTGCGGGAGTTCGCCGAGGTGGACCAGCCGCCGGACGTGATCAAGAGCGAGCTGTTCGGCAAGATCACGACGTCGATCACGTGGCTGTGGATCGCGGCGTTCGCCGGCATGACGGTGTCGTCGGCGATTCCGCCGATCGTCCAGGGTGACTCCACTCTGCTCGACACGCGCACTGCCGTGTCCTACATCTTCTACTGGGTCGTGCCGTTCGTGCTGCTGTTCGGCGCGGCCATCGGGGGGCGGGTGCTCACCGAACGGATGGTCGCAGAGGCGCACAATCCAAATACGGTGCGGCGCAGCACCTTCGTTGCGTTCAAGGAACTCGGCATCGACGAGCTGCTGTATCTCGCTCAGCAGAAGGCCGAACGTGAAGTGGGTCCAGGCAAGCAGGCCTACGCCGTTCAAGTTGGCGGCAAGGGGACACCGCTGACAGGGGACGAGTCACGCGAGTCCTGGCCAGTGTCGTACAAGGTGCGCGAAGCGAAGTAGCGGAAAATCGGTTGTGTCGCAATACCCCTCTGCGTAACGTCGGCAGCGACGGTTCGACGTGGGCCGGCGCAGATCGGTTATCAACTGGCGCATGCGGGTTCGATCCCCGTTACCCGGTCTCACTACATGCCCACGTCGCCCGTCAGTAGCCGTTCTTGCCGGTCACTTCTTCGCCGTGGGTGGCGTTTGAGCCTTACTATCTCCGACCGACCTCTGACCGCCGAAGCCATGTGCCTTCAGCGATTGAGCAACCGCATCGCGCCGTCTCGAAAACCCTCGACCACATTCGGACCGTCGAGGCCTTTTGTCTTCCCCTCGTGAGAAAAGGCCATTGCGCGGTAACCCCCAGGCTCGTCGCGTTCATAGAACCACGCCCCGTTCTCGTATATCCAAAGCTCGTCGCAGTCGGATTGCGTGTGCTTCACGCGCCAGCCCTTCTTTCCACCAAGCAGGCCGCGCGCCTTCGGGGTCTTCCGCCGCACTGCTTCGGAAATGAATTCTTGAACCAAGCCGTCGATCGCGAGCCAATTTTGCCGACGCTGCTCGTATGATGCTGGGCTGTCAACCGACTGCGCAACTCGTGCCCGATTTGACTGGTAGGCATCAGCTTTCGATCCCCCGGCCGTCTCCCTCGGCCTGCCGAGCAGGCGCATTACCCCCTCTTGAAGACCTTCGACCGGATTGGGTCCCTTGGGGTCCCGTTTCCGGCCTCGGAGCGAGAAAGCCAAGGACTCTCTAGACGGCTCGTCGTACCCAGTCAGCGGGTGAACGCGATCGAGAGCCCAATCTCCATTTTTCCAAATCAACAGCTCGTCGGTCTTGGACTGCGCGTGCTTCACGCGCCAAAACTTCTTGAAGACGCCGCCGTGTGCGGGCATCTGCCGTTCGACGGCGTTGGCGACGAACTCTTGAACCAACTTGTCTATCGCGGCCCAGTTTGCCCGACGTCGTTGGTCCTCGGCAGCGGCCTCGGCGTCCAACCTCGCTCTTGCCTCTTCGGCCTCATCGCCCAAGCCCATAGTTGTCTCCGTCGCCGCGCGGACCTCTCGGTGTGAGGAAGGATGGCACGACGTGGCGGCAAATGTGCCGGATACACCCAGCTGGGTGGCGGGACTAGTCCAGGTAGTCGCGCAACACCTGAGAACGGCTGGGGTGCCGCAACTTCGACATCGTCTTGGATTCGATCTGACGAATCCGTTCGCGCGTCACGCCGTAGACCTGGCCGATCTCGTCGAGCGTGCGGGGCTGGCCGTCGGTGAGGCCAAACCGCAGCCGCACGACGCCTGCCTCGCGCTCGGACAGCGTCTCCAGCACTGATTGCAGCTGATCCTGCAGCAGCGTGAAGCTCACCGCGTCGACGGCCACAACGGCCTCGGAGTCCTCGATGAAGTCACCGAGCTGAGAGTCGCCCTCGTCGCCGATGGTCTGGTCCAGTGAGATCGGCTCACGCGCGTACTGCTGGATCTCCAGCACCTTCTCGGGCGTGATGTCCATTTCCTTGGCGAGCTCTTCGGGCGTCGGCTCGCGGCCGAGGTCCTGAAGCAGCTCGCGCTGGATGCGGCCGAGCTTGTTGATGACCTCGACCATGTGCACCGGGATGCGGATGGTGCGGGCCTGGTCGGCCATGGCGCGGGTGATGGCCTGACGGATCCACCACGTCGCATAGGTCGAGAACTTGTAGCCCTTGGTGTAGTCGAACTTCTCGACTGCACGGATGAGGCCGAGGTTGCCCTCTTGAATGAGGTCGAGGAAAGCCATACCGCGACCCGTGTAGCGCTTGGCCAGCGACACCACCAGGCGCAGGTTCGCCTCGAGAAGATGATTCTTCGCGCGGTCACCGTCGCGGCAGATCCACGCCATGTCGCGGCGCTGCGCTGCGGCCATCTTCTCGTTCTTCTCGGCGGCCTCCTGCATCAACTGCGTGGCGTATAGGCCGGCCTCGATGCGCTTGGCCAGCTCGACCTCCTCCTCTGCGTTGAGGAGGGCGACCTTGCCGATCTGCTTGAGGTAGGCACGTACGGAGTCGGCCGAAGCGGTGAGTTCGGCGTCCTTGCGGGCCTGTCGTAGCGCTTCGGATTCTTCTTCGTCCCAGACGAAGTCGCCAGAGGCCTTGTCCTTCTCGGAGGGCTCGGAGATCTCGTCGTCGGTGGCGCCTTCCTCGGCGGTCTCGTCGACGGCAGCGCCTGCCGTCACTACCTTGGCGGAGCCTTCCTCGGGTTCGACGACGACGGTGTCGTCGTCCTCGACCACGACGTCTTCGAGGTCGGCGACGTCGACGTCTACGTCGAGGTCGTCACCATCGGTGTCCAGCTCGTCGTCTGCGGTGTCCGCTACTGCGACGGTCGTGCCGTCGACGGCCTCTGGGTCATCGGGCGAAACGCCCTTCTTGGCGCGCGTCGCGCGTGGCTTGGTAGCGCCCTTCTCGGCATCACCCCCGGCGGCCTTCGTGGCTCGTTTCGCGGGAGCGGCTCCCGTAGGGGCCTTGGCAGCCGTCGCCTTCTTGGCGGCGGTGCGCTTCACCGGTTCGTCGATTGCCGGTCTTGCCTTCGTCGCGGCCACAGGCACCCTTTCGGTCTTGCAAATTCAGGCGGCGTGGGCGTGCACCACCAAGAAGCGTCGGCTGTCGAATGTCGGCGTTGATCTCAGTTCGGATACTCACCGCTATCCGGTATGCGGCCGCCGTCGACCATTGTAACGACAGTGTGAGCGACTGCCCCCCTGAGCGGCAAATTCGTCACTTCGGCGAGCCCTTTAGCGTTTGGACGTGTCCACGTCGGCGGCCATTGCCGCACCCACGATTCCCGCGGTGTTTTGCAGGGCGGCAGCCACCACTGGCGTCCGGTTCTTCAAGAGCGGAATCCACTTGTCGGCCTTGCGGCTGATGCCGCCGCCTGCGATGAACAGATCCGGCCAGATGGCGTTCTCGATGACGACGAGCACCTTCGTCACCTCTTCGGTCCAACGCTCGTAGCTCCAGCCCTTGGTCTCCTTGATCGAGGAAGCGGCACGATGCTCCGCCTCCTTGCCATCGACCTGGAGATGGCCAAACTCGGTGTTGGGCAACAAGACTCCGTTGTGAATGACGGCTGAACCTATGCCGGTGCCGAACGTCAAGAGCACGACGATGCCGCTGTTGTCCTTGCCTGCGCCGAACTTCTCCTCGGCCAGTCCCGCAGCGTCGGCGTCATTGAGCACGGTCACCGGCTGGCCGTCGAGCTGACCCGAGATCACCTCGCCTGCGTCGGTCCCGATCCACCCCTTGTCGACGTTGGCCGCGGTGCGCACCGTGCCGTTGGTGACGACGCCCGGGTAGGTGACGCCGAGGCGCTCGGTCCAGCCGAACTCACGGACGACGGCGGCAACGGTCTTTGCGACGGCCTTGGGCGTGGCGGGCTGGGGAGTGGCGAGCTTGAATCGATCGCCGATGAGGGCCCCGGTGTCGAGGTCGACGATGCCGCCCTTGACTCCGCTGCCCCCGACGTCCACGCCGAACCCCCGGCGTTGGGTGCTCGCGGCGGTTGTGTCGAGGTCGGTCATTGAGCACTCCTCTTCCAGAGGCCAGCAGGTGCGACGCGCACCACACATTAGTGCGGATTGAGCGGATTGTGCTGCGATACCTAGATGCTGGACAAGGAGACTGGGCTCGAAAGCGATCCGTCGACCCTGAGAACGATCGCGGAGGGCTTGGCCGCCGACGCAGCCGCCTTCGTTCGGCGGCGCCGCGCCGAGGTCTTCGGCGATGGCGTCGAGCACCCGGTCCGTGCCAAGAGCACGCCGACCGACCCCGTCACCGTCGTCGACACCGAAACCGAGCGGATGCTCCGCGATCGACTCGCAGAACTGCGACCCGGCGAACCCATCCTGGGTGAGGAGGAGGGCGGCTCGCCCAATGCGGTTCCGGGACGGCCGCTGTGGGTGCTAGATCCGATCGACGGCACGGTCAACTTCGTCTACGGCATCGAGGCGTATGCGGTTTCGGTTGGGGTGCAGGTCGACGGCGTGTCGGTGGCAGGAGCCGTCGCCAACGTCCCCACCGGCGAGGTGTTCTCGGCGGCGGCGGGCATGGGCGCCCACGTTCGACGCGGCGCCATGACCAGCCAGCTCCGGTGTACCGCCGTCGAAGATCTGTCGATGGCGTTGGTGGGCACGGGTTTCGGCTATGCCCGCGAGCGAAGGGTGGAGCAGGCCGCCGTGGTGGCGCGACTGCTGCCCGAGGTTCGGGACCTGCGCCGAATCGGTTCTTGCGCCTTGGACCTGTGCATGGTGGCCGCGGGCCGGCTGGACGCTTACTACGAGGACGGCGTGCACGTATGGGATTGGGCCGCAGCGGCCGTGATCGCCGCGGAGGCGGGCGCGCGCCTGCGGCTGCCTTCGGTCGATGGCTCCGGCTCGGGACTCATCGTCGCCGCGGCGCCGGGCGTCGCGACCGCTCTCGACGACGCGTTGCGGGGTGCAGGCGCGGCGTGATGGCCGTGCGGCACTCAGCAGGACGCGGTGTGGATCTTCTGCAGGAGGGCCGCATCCGTTGGCGCCGTCGCGTCGGGCCTAAGGCTCGCCAGCACTGCGTCGATGTCGTCGGTGTGGCTCAGTTCGGTGAACTCGGCGCCGACCGCTAGGTCGACCGTGTCGTCGGTCCGCCCATCCTGATACAGCTCGGTGCACGGCGCGACGAGCCACAAGGCAGCGGCTGCGGCCTTGCCCGAGGCGCCGAACCGGATCTGTCCCTGGCACTCGAGCCTGGTCCCCGCGTAGACGTCGTCGTTGGCAGCGGTGGGCGGCGCGTAGCCGAGGTCGCGTAGCGCACTTGCTACCTCTCCAGCCTGCCCGCCCTGTCCGCTGGCGTTCAACACGCGGATCTTGGTGTCGGCGAGCTTGGCGGGGGCGACCTCCGTCATGGTCGCCGGCGCGACCTCGTCGCCGAGCTTCGGCTGATTCGCATCGGTGGCTGCCGGCGGGGGATTGCAGGCAGCGGCCTCCTGGACGTCGGTGGTTTGGTTGAACGCGATCACCCAGACCATCAGCGTCGCGATGAAGAGAACGAGCCCTACGACGATGCCCGGCACGTAGTTGCGACGGGGGAACGGGCGGCCGCGTTCGTCGAACGCCGTGCCTTGGGTGATTTGCGAGACCACCAGTGCACTGTAAGGGGTGTTCCTGCCACCGCCTCTACCAGGGATTTTGTCATGTGATGTAAATCACATTCAATCTGCGGCGAATAAGGGCACGAATCATTTGGTCGATGCGTTCTGCGCTGGTACAAAGCTCTGTCGCTACGTTTCGTGAGGGGATGAACATGGCTACCGATTACGACGCCCCAAGGCGGACTGAGACCGACGACGTCTCCGAGGACTCGCTTGAGGAGTTGAAGGCTCGACGCAACGAAGCGCAGTCGGCTGTTGTCGACGTAGACGAGTCCGAATCCGCGGAGTCGTTCGAATTGCCGGGTGCCGACTTGTCTGGCGAGGAACTGTCGGTTCGGGTGATTCCCAAGCAAGCCGATGAGTTCACCTGCTCTAGCTGCTTCCTGGTCCACCACCGCAGCCGTTTGGCCAGCGAGAACAACGGCGTGATGATCTGCACCGATTGCGCGGCCTGACCTTCTGACAGTCATTCGGTCCGCGTCGGCCGGGCGGTCAGGCGCGCAACGCCTCCAACACCCGGTCCGGTCTGCGGCAGCTCACCAGCCAATACGGCGTGGGGTCGTCATCGTCGTCGAGCACGACGAGAACCATCGGGCCTACCCACGCCCGATGGACGACGTACGCAGCCGGATCGAGTTGCCTGCCAAGCGCGGCCGACTTGGCCGACCGAGGCACTTCTGCCGACCGAGCGATCACGCTGGCGGGAAGGTGCGCTGCTCCTACCCACAATTCGGTCTCGCCGGCTTCATTGCGAAGGACGCGCACGTCGATTCGGCCCAACCACGTCAGCACGACGCCCGCCACTGGCAACAGCACCGCAAAGGCCACCCAGTCGGGCAGGTTCTTGATCCCCTGGTTTACCTCGAGCGCGAGAAGCGCCGCCAACCCGAAGGCAGGAAGCCACCACCACCAGGGCACGCGCAGGCGTTCTCGGTAGCGCACGGATTGGGTGGCTGCGCGCGTGTCGGACACGGCGCCAAGAGTAATCTTGTCCGTCGTGTCCACTTCTCTCGCGGTCGTGCGGCTCGATCCAGAGCTACCCATGCCTACCCGGGCCCACGAAGGTGATGCCGGTGTCGACTTGTTTAGCTCGATCGACGTCGTCCTCGGTCCCGGTCGGCGAGCCCTCGTTCCCACCGGGATCGCCGTTGCGGTCCCGCACGGCATGGTTGGACTCGTCCACCCTCGGTCGGGATTGGCTACCCGCGTTGGGCTTTCGATCGTGAACGCGCCAGGAACGGTCGACGCCGGATACCGCGGCGAGATCAAGGTGACACTGATCAACCTCGACCCCGACGAGCCGATCACGGTACGGCGCGGCGATCGCATCGCACAGTTGCTGGTGCAGCGGGTCGAATTGCCCGAGCTGGTCGAGGTCACGTCGTTCGACGAGGCCGGACTGGCTGACACCTCTCGTGGCGCGGGCGGCCACGGATCCTCCGGCGGACATGCGAGTTTGTGATGGCATTCGGTAAGCACAAGGGCCGCGGCAAGAAGGACGACAGTGACGTCAGCGACGTCGCCGACGCCAGCGACGAGGATCAGTCGGCGTCGGACGAGCCCGACGGTCCGTTCGAGATCGAGGATTTCGACAGCGTCGCCGTCGCAAAGCAGGGTCGGCACGATCTGGGCGGGGTGCTGATTCCGGAGAACGAGACCGCGGAGTTGGCCGTCGAGGTCAGCCCAGAGGGTGTCGCCACGACCGTGTGGATGGTGACGCCCAACGGCCGATACAACATCACCGCCTACGCCGCGCCGAAGGCCGGCGGTCTGTGGCGCGAGGTCGTCACCGAGCTCGCCGAGTCGCTGCGCAACGACGAGGCCCAGGTCAGCATCGAGGACGGGCCGTGGGGGCGTGAGGTCGTCGGGCTGGTGACCAAGGGGCCAGAGCCCGTCGCCATGCGGTTCATAGGCGTCGACGGCTACAGGTGGATGGTGCGAGGGGCTGCGATCGGAACCCCGGAGAGTGCCGATTCGATCGCTGAAGAGATGCGAGTTGCGTTGTCGGACACCGTGGTTCGCCGCGGCGATACACCTCAGCCGGTGAGGGCGCAACTGCCGCTGGAACTGTCGGAGTCGCTCGTCGCTCGACTCCGCGCCCGCGCCGAGCAGATGACGGCGGAGTACGCCGAACAACAGCGGCAGCAGTTGACGGCACAACAGCAGCAGCCCGCACCGGTGCCGCAACCGCAACCCGCCGCGCGTCGAAGCGAACAGGGTTCGGCGATGCAGCAATTGAGGACTATCACCGGCGGGTAACCGCTCAGGGGTCTGCCGGGGCTAGGCGTCCAGCAGAGCCTTGACGCACGCCGTGCCGAGGACCGCAGGGTCGACCCCCATCGCCTCCAGCGTGACGGTGTGCAGGGCGGCTCGCGGTGCCGCAGACACCCACTCCAGCGCGACCTCGACGGGGTGCACCGGATCGTCGGTCGCCGCGGCCACGCCCATCGGGACCGCAAGCGTCTCGAAGTCCTCGCTGGTGGGAGACACGTACGCGGCAGCCTCGTCCATGGCGTCCGGCAGCGCAGGCCACTGGCCGACCCACGAACGCGTCAGCTCCTCGGCGAGCCATGCCGGGCTCGATGCGCGCATCTGCGATATCGCAGAAGCGAGCCCGTCGCGCCGGAGAAGGTGCGCGGACGTCTTGGCCATCAACGCAGCCGGCGCGGTGTCTGGTGCGCCTGTCCAAGCGGGAAGGGCCGCGAGGACCGCGGTCGTACCCGACGGATGTGCGAGCGCCCACGCTGCGGCGACGGCTGCGCCGATGGACACCCCGCCAACGGCGATGGGGCCGGTCCTGGCGGCGTTGTCGAGCGCGCTGAGGTAACCGTGGATCAGTCGCTCAGGCTGTGGCGGCGGTGTCACGACGGTGGCGCCAACGTCGTGCAGTGCGGTCGAGAAGGCCCGGTAGACGTAGTCGTCGTCGGAGCCAGTTCCTGGCAGGAGAACCACCGTGACCCCACGCAGATCGACCGTCATCACTCGATCGTGCCGTGTGCGTCAAATCACGTATCCACTAGGACCAGGAATAAGATCCGACCCTCCGGGGCATACGTGGCATTACGGAACCAAGAGGTCTACCGTGACGTTGGTTGAACAGCGGGTCCATGGTGGATTCGCGGCACGGGTCAGGAGCGACCATGGCGACGGCCGAAGGTTATCTGCGGAGGCTTACACGTCGACTGACGGAAGACCCTGAGCAGCGTGATGTCGAAGAGCTCAGCGACGAGGCGGCCCATTCGGGCGCTCAGAAGGCGATCGACTGCAGGCGCGGCCAGGAAGTGACGATGGTCGGCACCTTGCGTTGCGTCGAAGCGAATGCCAAGGGCTGCGCGGGCGGAGTGCGTGCAGAGCTGTTCGACGGCACGGACTCGGTGATGCTGGTGTGGCTGGGCCAACGTCGCATCCCTGGCATCGAGTCGGGTCGCACCCTTCGCGTGCACGGACGCCTCGGCACCCTCGAGAGTGGGAGCAAGGCGATCTATAACCCGCACTACGAAATCCAAAAGTGAGCCATCGCGACACTGCGGACGCGAGGAGCAATTCGGGCACTGCGGACGCGAGGAGCAATTCAGGCACTGCGGACGCGAGGAGCAATTCAGGCACTGCGGACGCGAGGAGCAATTCGGATGGCGAGGCTGCTGAACTCGATGCATCCGACTCTAATCTGCCGGAGAAGCCCGACGAGTCAGTAAAGGCGGCGCTGAGCGCGCAGGCAATTCTCGACCAGATGGGCGGCGTATCCGGCCTGATCTATTCGTCACTGCCGGTGGTCGTGTTCGTGCCGTTGTCGTCGTTCTTTGGCCTGATGGCCGCGATCTATGGCGCGCTAGGGGTCGCCACGCTGATCTTGCTGTGGCGAGTGTTCCGGCGCGAGTCGCTACAACCGGCCTTCTCGGGGTTCTTCGCCGTCGGCGTGAGCGCGTTGATCGCCTACATGGTCGGGGAGTCCAAGGGCTATTTCCTGCTAGGGATCTGGACTTCGTTGGTCTATGCAGGCGTGTTCGCAGTGAGCATCGTGATCCGCAGGCCCCTGGTCGGCTACGTCTGGGGTTGGATCGGCGGACACGATCGAGGATGGCGGCGGGTCCGTAGGGCGGTCGTCGCATTCGACGTTGCGACGTTCACGTGGGTACTGGTCTTCGGGGCACGATTCGTCGTGCAACACAACCTCTACGACGCGGACAAGACCGGCTGGCTTGGCGTTGCGCGCATCGCGATGGGATGGCCGCTGACGGCCGTCGCAGCGCTGGTCACCTACCTCGCGATCCGCGCTGCACAGCGCGCGCTTCACGACGAGGCGCCCGAGGAGACGGCCGAGGAGGCTGCTCAGTCGCACGGCCAACTCGATGCAACGTGAGGCCGCGACCGATCGCTCGTTGATCGCTGTCGCGGTCCTCGCCTCGTTCGTCGCGTTCCTCGACGGCTCGGTGGTGAATCTGGCGCTGCCGTCGATTGCGAAGGATCTCGGTGGCGGCCTGGCGTTGCAGCAGTGGGTAGTCGACGGCTATCTGTTGACGCTTGGCGCGCTCATCTTGGTCGCGGGCGCCGTGTCGGATCAGTTCGGCAGGCTCCGGGTACTGCGAATGGGGTTGGTGGTCTTCGCCGTCGCCTCGCTGGCGTGTGCCGCCGCGCCGACCGGTTTGGTACTCGTGGCGGCGCGATGTCTGCAGGGTGCCGGCGGTGCGTTTCTCGTGCCCAGCTCACTCGCGATGATCAATTCGCGGTTCACGGGTGCTGCTCAGGCGCGTGCCATCGGAACGTGGACCGCTTGGACGGGCACGGCCTTCGTCGTTGGTCCGCCGCTGGGAGGTGTATTGGTCGATGCGCTGGACTGGCGATGGGTGTTCGGGATCAACATCCTGCCGTTGGTGGTGACGTTGTACCTGACGATGAAGATCAGGCCGGATGCGGCGAGTGATTGCGTTGAAAGGCCTTTGGCCCGAATCGATTTCGTCGGTGCAATCGCGTGCGTGATGGGCCTGAGCGCCGCCGTCTTCGCCCTGATCGAGGGCCAGCGGCTGGGGTTGACGCAGCCCGTGGCGCTCTGCGGCATCGTCGGGGCGGTTTGCCTCGCGGCGTTTGTGTGGTGGGAACGCCGTACCGAGTATCCGATGATGCCGCTGGAACTCTTCGCCGTCCGCAACTTCGCCGTAGGCAACCTCGCCACAGTGTTCCTCTACGCCGCAATTTCTCTCGGACTGCTGCTCATCGCGCTGTTCCTGCAGGAGGCCGTCCAGTTGACGGCAACACAGGCTGGCCTGGCCACCCTGCCCATTCCCGTGTCGTCGTTCTTCCTGGCACGTTGGTTCGGCACGCTGGCAGCCACTTACGGGCCGCGGCTCTTCATGGCCGTCGGCCCACTGGTCGCCGCGGCTGGATTCGTCCTGTTGGCGACGGCGCGGCAACCCTTCGACTTCTGGACGCAGATGCTGCCTGGCCTGCTGGCGTTCGGGCTCGGCCTTTCGATCACCGTTTCACCGTTGACGGCGGCCATCCTTGCTGCCGTCGACTCCGAAAAGAGCGGTATCGGCTCGGCGATCAACAACGCCGTGTCGCGGATCGCAGGTCTGGTCGCCGTCGCGTTCACCGGTGTGATCATCGGCTCGACTGGTGAATCTGGTTTCCTACCAGGCGAATTCGCAGGCTTTCGGCAAGGCGTCGTGATCATCGCGGTGCTCTTCGCGGTCGCTGGGCTGATCTCAGCCGTCGGCATTAGCAACGGTACGCACGACGCACGGCGGGTCTCACCCGAGGTGCGCGCACAGTATCGAGACAGGGCCGCGCCGCCGCCGGTCTAGGGCTATTTCGGCCGGAGCATGAGCTCGCGCAGCTGCTCCTCGACCTCGGCAATGGCGACGAACAGCAGCTCGTCTCCTCCCTCTAGCGGCTCGTCGGCCTCGGGAACGATCACGCGGGACCCGCGCAGGATCGTGACGAGCGAAGCATCGCGGGGCAGTTCGAGGCGTTTGACGGCCTTGCCTCCCCACGGCGTGTCGTCGGGCAACGTGATCTCGACCAGGTTGGCTTGACCCTTGCGGAAGCTCATCAGCCGCACGAGGTCGCCAACCGACACCGCCTCCTCGACGAGGGATGCCAGCATTCGTGGCGTGGACACCGCGACGTCGACGCCCCAGTTCTCGTCGAACAACCACTCGTTGCGCGGATCGTTGACCCTCGCGACCACGCGGGGCACCGCGAACTCCGTCTTGGCCAGAAGACTCAGGACCACGTTGGCCTTGTCGTCACCGGTGGCGGCGATGACGACGTCGAACTCCTCGAGCTTTACCGATTCCAGCAGGCTCAGTTCGCATGCATCGCCGAGTCGCCATTGCGCAGCGGGGATCGCATCGACGTCGACGTGGTCGGGGTTGCGTTCGAGCAGCGTGACTTCGTGGTTCTCGAGGAGCTCCCTGGCGATGGAGCGACCGACCGCGCCTGCCCCTGCGATGGCGACCTTCACCAGTACCTCACTTGTCCTCGACGTCGTCGCCCGGTGGAAGGGCGGAGAGCGCCATCGCCTCGGCGATGTGGCCGGATATCGCGGCGATGTAGACCTGATCGCCTGACTGAATGACCGTCTTGGGCTCGGGCAGCAGTCCGCTGCCGAACCGGATGATGAACGCGACGCGTCCGCCCGTCGTGGCCTCCAGAGCGGTGACGCGGTGACCCATCCAGCCCTCGTGCAGGGGGAGCTCGGCCACGCCGACGTTGCCCGTCGGATCGCGCCACTTCGTGGTCTCGGACTCGCGGGTGAGGACGTTCAGCAGGCGATCGGTCGTCCAGGGCACCGTGGCCACGGTGGGGATGCCGAGGCGCTCGTAGACCTGGGCACGCTTCGCGTCGTAGATGCGGGCGACGACCCGCTCGACACCGAACGTCTCGCGGGCGACACGCGCGGAGATGATGTTGGAGTTGTCGCCGGAGGACACCGCTGCGAAGGCACCCGCGTCCTCGATGCCGGCTTTCAGCAGCACGTCCCTGTCGAACCCCATGCCCAGCACCCGCTCGCCGGGAAACTCCGGGGAGAGGCGGTGAAACGCGGTCCTGTCCCGATCTATGACGGCCACGTCGTGACCGATGCGAGCCAAGGCATCCGACAGCGACGCACCCACGCGACCGCATCCCATCACCACAACGTGCACGCGTTAGTCCTTCCAGCGGTACCTACACCAGATTGTCGCCGAATCTGCGCACTCGGAACGCTACAGCCATCGCAGAGTGCGCATACTCTTGGCACTCGTGTCCAAGCTTTCGACCGCCGCGCGCCGCCTAGTCCTGGGCCGTCCATTCCGCAGCGACGCAATGGGGCACACTCTGCTGCCCAAGAGGATTGCCCTCCCCGTCTTCGCTTCCGACGCTCTATCCTCCGTGGCCTACGCGCCCGAGGAAATCTTCTTGGTGCTGTCGGTGGCGGGGCTGTCGGCCTACACGTTGGCGCCGTGGATCGGGCTGGCAGTGGCGGCAGTGATGCTCGTCGTGATCGCGAGTTATCGGCAGAACGTGCACGCCTACCCATCCGGGGGCGGCGACTACGAGGTCGTGACGACCAACCTGGGTCCGACCGCGGGCCTGACGGTGGCAAGCGCGCTTTTGGTGGACTACATCCTGACGGTCGCGGTGTCGATGGCCTCGGCGATGTCCAACATCGGTTCGGCCGTTCCGTTCATCGGTCAGCACAAGGCGCTCTTCGCCGTCGCCTTCATCATGATCCTCGCCTCGCTGAACCTGCGAGGCATCCGCGAGTCCGGCACTGCGTTCGCGATCCCGACCTACGCCTTCATGATCGGGATGTACCTGATGCTGGGTTGGGGGTTGTTCCAGATCTTCGTTCTCGGCGAGCACCTAGAGGCCGAGACCGCGAAGTTCAGCGTGAAATCAGAACACGGCGACGTGCTCGGCTTCGCGATGGTCTTCCTGGTGGCGCGAGCCTTTTCGTCCGGCTGCGCCGCTCTCACCGGGGTCGAGGCGATCAGCAACGGCGTGCCCGCCTTCCAGAAGCCGAAGTCCCGCAACGCGGCGACCACCTTGCTGTTGCTCGGCGCCATCGCAGTCTCGCTGTTCATGGGGATCATCCTGTTGGCCAAGGAAACTGGGGCAAAGGTGGCAGAAACCCCCGAGCAACTCGGGGCCAGCGCGAACTACCACCCCAAGACCCTCATCGCACAGCTGGCTGAGACGGTGTTCCACGACTTCCCCGTGGGGTTCTATGCCATCGCAGGGGTGACTGCCTTGATCCTCGTGCTCGCGGCCAACACCGCGTTCAACGGGTTCCCCGTGCTCGGCTCGATCTTGGCCAAGGACGGCTATCTGCCCAAGCAGTTGCACACCCGCGGCGACAGGTTGGCCTTCTCCAACGGGATCCTGTTCCTCGCGTTCGCCGCCATCGCGTTCGTCGTGGCGTTCAACGCCGAGGTGACTCAACTGATCCAGCTCTACATCGTGGGTGTATTCGTCTCGTTCACGCTCAGTCAGATCGGCATGGTGCGGCACTGGACGCGACTGCTCGCCGTCGAGACCGATGCTTCGGAACGCGGCAGAATGCAGCGGTCGCGAGTGATCAACACCGTCGGGTTCATCTGCACCGGAGCGGTTTTGCTCGTCGTGATCGTCACGAAGTTCGCCGCCGGGGCCTGGATCGCCATCCTGGCGATGGGATTCCTGTTCGTGGTGATGAAACTGATCCACAGACATTACAACAGCGTCTCGCTCGAACTGGAGAGCGCGAGAGCAGCAATGGACGACGTAGTGCTGCCCAGCCGCAACCACGCCATCGTGCTGGTGTCGAACCTGCACATGCCGACGCTGCGCGCGCTTGCCTACGCCAAGGCCACGCGGCCAGACATCTTGGAGGCCATACACGTCGGCGTCGACGACGGTGACGCCAGGACGCTCGTGAAGGCATGGGAGCGCAGCGACGTCACCACTCCTCTGAAGGTGATCGCCTCGCCTTACCGAGACATCACCAAGCCGGTTCTCGACTACGTCAAGCGGATCACCAAGGAATCGCCGCGCACCGTGGTCACCGTCTTCATCCCCGAGTACGTCGTCGGGCACTGGTGGGAACAGGTTCTGCACAACCAGAGTGCGTTGCGGCTCAAGGGTCGCCTGCTCTTCGAGCCGAACGTGATGGTGACGTCGGTTCCGTGGCTTCTGAGTTCGTCGGAGCGGCTGAAGAATCTCGCGCCGCAGTCCGCGCCGGGCGACGCGCGGCGGGGATACCTGGATTGACGACCGATCTGACGCTGACCGTCGGCCCGGCAGCCAACGGCGGCAGCTGCATTGCACGACACGACGGTCGAGTCGTGTTCGTTCGGTACGCCCTTCCCGGTGAGCAGGTGGTGGCACGCGTCACCCAGGAGAAGGGCAGCCACTGGCACGCCGAGGCGATCGAGGTGCTCGACGCCTCGCCCGATCGGATCGATTCGCTGTGTCCCATCGCGGGTGTCGACGGCGCGGGGTGCTGCGACCTCGCATTCGTGAAACCCGCTGCGGCACTGCGTATCAAGGGCGAGGTCGTGGCCAATCAGCTGGGTCGCCTCGGCGGATTCGACTGGGCGGGTGAAGCCGAGGAGGTCGGTTCCGTCGGTCCGACGGGGTGGCGGACTCGGGTGCGGCTCGACGTCTCGGCCGACGGTCATGCCGGTTTCCACCGCTATCACAGCGATGATCTGGTTACCGACCTCGCCTGTGCTCAGGTAGCGCCAGGAATGCTAGACGGGTTGGACGAGTCGAGGTGGCCGCCCAAGGCGGAGCTACACGTCGCGCTCGACGACGCGGGCGAACGGCACGTGGTGCAGTCGGGTCCACGCGTTGGTCGCACGTCGCACACACAGGTCATCGACGGCTCCTACGAGGCGCTCCAGCGAGTGGGGGACCGGCAGTGGCGGGTACCCGTTACGGCGTTCTGGCAGGCTCACCGCGACGCGGCTCGGGTTTACAGCGGACTGATTGCGGGCTGGGCCGACGTCGAACCGGGCATGACGGCGTGGGACTTGTACGGCGGCGCAGGGGTTTTCGCGGCCGTGCTGGCCGAAGCCGTCGGGGAATCTGGCCACGTGGTGACGGTGGACACCTCTCGCGGCTCTTCGCGCGCGGCTCGCACGGCGCTCGCTGACCTCCGTCAGGTGTCGGTGGTCACCGAATCCGTGCGTCGTGCCCTGAATGCGCGGGACCGCCGTGCCGACGTCGCGGTGCTCGACCCGCCACGATCCGGCGCCGGCCGCGAGGTGATCGACCTGCTGGCCGGCGCCGGGGTGCCGCGTGTCATCCACATCGGTTGTGAGGCAGCGTCCTTCGCGCGCGACGTGGGTCTGTATCGAAGCCACGGTTACGCAGTCGAGGAGGTGCGGGTCTTCGACTCCTTCCCGCTGACCCATCACGTCGAATGCGTTGCGGTGCTTAAGAGGTCGTGACGATGCGGTCCGCGGTCTGCGGTCCAAACTCGTTGGCGACCTGTACGACGACGTTTGCAGGAAAGCCACCGCGGCGAGCATGTTCGCGGATGGTCTCCTCGTCATCGGCCTCGTGGATGCAGTAGACCTTGTCGCCTGCGACGTAGCTGTTGATCCAGCGGTACGGCACGCCGAGCGACGCGGCGACGGTGTTGGACTTTTCGGAGATCTCCGCCAGCTGGGCTTCGGTCAGCTCGCTGGCGCCGGGGATCTCGCGCTCGATCAGAAATCGCTTCATTGGACGGTCCTCCTGTGGGGGAAGTGGTGCTTCGTCGCGGTTGCGGCGAACGGTTCTACCGTGCGGCATTTGGGGCGGGTAGGTCATGGGGAGCAATTCCCCATCTTCGGTCGAGCTCCCCTGACAGCCGATACTCGAGTTCTTCACATTCATGCTGGTCAGCATGGATATCGAGCCGGTATCATCGGCTCTCGTGAAGCTCGCAGAACGCGACGGCGAACTGGCTGCGCTCTCGCTGCGCGCCGACGGAGTGCGCGCGGGCCGCGGCTGCGCCGTCCTGGTGTGCGGAGAATCGGGGGCTGGCAAGACGTCGTTCGTCGAGACGTTCGTCGAGCAGTGGGTCGACGAAGAGCGAGTGTTGTGGGGTGCGTGCGATCCGTTGACGTTGCCGCGACCGCTTGGGCCACTGCACGATCTCGCCGACGAGTTCGTGCCAGCGACACGCGCGCTGCTGCGTGACGGCGATCAGCCCGTCGACATCTTCGGCGCCGTGTTCGAGGAATTGCAGACCAAACCCACGGTCTTGGTACTCGACGATCTGCACTGGGCCGACCAGGCGACGGTCGATCTGCTGCGGTACACACTGCGTCGGGTGTCGAAGACACCGTCGCTTGTCATCGGCACGGTGCGCGACGAGGAGGTCGGGCCCACGAGTCCCATGCGTGCACTGTTGGGGGACGTCGCGCGTTCGTCGCACGCGGCGAAGGTCACTTTGCCGCCGTTGAGTCTCGACGCGGTGGCCTCGCTGGTGGGGGAGCGGCCGGTCGACGCTGCGTGGCTGCACCAGGTCACCGGCGGGAACGCCTTCTACGTCTGCGAGATGATTTACCACCACGGTTACCACGGCCAAGCCCTGCCGAGTACTGTGCGCGACGCGATCCTGGCGCACACCGCCGAGTTGGACGTCGCAGCATGGGATCTGCTGAACCTGCTGACGTGTGCGCCGGGTGCGATTCCCGACCACCTGCTTGCCGGGCTTGGCGTCACGCTCCCAGCATTGCGGTCCCTGGATGCAGCGAACCTGATCCGACGCACCCCGCGCGGCGTCGCCTTCCGCCACGATCTCTGCAGGCTTGCCGTCGCGAGCGTAATTCCTCCAGGTGCCGAATCTGGTTTGCACCGACGGCTTCTCGATGCGCACGACGCGGCTTCGGACAGCGAGCCCGCGGTGATCACCCATCACGCCGTCGGAGCTGGGGACAGGGTGCGTGTGGTTACCGCTGCGACGGAGGCAGGCCGGGTGGCCGCACGCACCGGCGCCCACACGCAGGCGGCGGAGTTCTTTGCTACCGCCTTGGACCACGGTGCCGCGCTGGAGCCGTGCCACGAAGCCGAGTTGCTCGAACTCATGGCTGGCGAGTACTACCTGACCGACCGCCTGGGCGATGCGATCAGCGCCTGCCAACGCGCAATGCTGATTCGGCGCAGTCTCGACGACGTCGCTGCGGTCAGCGCAAACCATCATTCGCTTGCCGTTTACGAGTGGTACAACGCCAACTGCTCCGTCGCGAAAGATCATGTAGCACAGGCTATCTCAGTACTCGATGGAGAAGATAGCCGTGCTGATTCGTCAGCGCTGGCCAGCCTGGGCCACGCCTTCGCGATGGATGCCTACCTGACTCTGCAATGCAACCACGTCGATCATGCCCTCACCTTGATCGGCCGAGCGCACGAGATCGCCGATAGGACGCACGACGAGGGACTCGACGTAAGGGTGCGACTCATCGAAAGCTATTGCGCCCTCCTTGCAGGCGACGATGCCGGTCGGTCGAGCATCGTCGAAATCCTGCGCGCCGGACCACCTCACATCGACGAGACCTACTCGGCCGGCTATAGCAACTTGACGTACTTCGACGTCGAACAGCGCAGACTGGACCAGGCGGCCGATCTGCTCGAACGGTCCATTCCGCTGATGGAGGAGCACGACCTGCCGATCTGCCGGGTCTGGCAGACGGGATCGCGGGCAAGGCTCGGACTGCTCAGAGGCGATTGGGCCAAGGCGGAGGCCGACGCGGACAGGGTGCTAGAGGGCCCAAGCGCTCCGCTTGCAAGGACTTGGCCCCTGGTGATTCGTGCGCTGATCGCCATGCGCGAAGTTGGCTCGGGGACAGATGATCTCGACGACGCTTGGCAGTTGGCATGCCGCTATGGCGAGCCGCTGCGGATGCTTCCCGCTGCGGCGGCCATCGCGGAGTGGGTGTGGTTGACCGAAAGTCTCGACGAACGACTCGACCAGTGCGTGCACCTCTACGAAACGGCACCTCCGACCGGACTGGACTGGACCCGCGGCGATCTCGCGGTGTGGCTGCGTCGTGCGGGTCGTCCCGTTGAAGCCACCGGCGTCGCCGAGCCCTACCGGCTGGTGCTGGATGGGGACTACGAGGCTGCGGCAGATCGATTCGAGCGACTTGGAACACCCTATGACGCAGCCCTTTCCCTCGTCGATTCAGGTGAGGCGAGCCTGACCCGTCGCGGACTCGACGTACTCGACCGGCTTGGCGCCGATGCGGTCGCCGCGAAGGTCCGTCGTGACTTGCGGGCGAATGGCGTGACGGTGGTGCCGTCGAAACGCCGATCCGCGACCATGGTGAACCCGGCAGGCTTGACCGAGCGCCAGCTCGAGGTACTCCGATTGCTCGACGAGGGTCTGACGAATACCGAACTGGCGGAACGGCTTTACCTATCCGTGAAGACCGTCGACCATCACGTGTCGGCGATCCTGTCCAAGCTCCAAGTGACGAAGCGTCGCGACGCGGTGAGGCGCGGACGCGAACTGGGCATCGTCAGCTGATCGATGACTGCGCCGCTTGGCTGTATGCCCGGAACGCTGGCCGGCTGAGGGTGTCAAGATCGTCGCTCGAGGCGCGCGTGGTCGAGCAATAATTCGGCCATGCCGCTGGAGTCTACGGAAGCCGTGGGCGACTTCTGGGCCCATGGGCAACGGGACTGACGTAGGTCGGAACGGGTGCCCTGGTGTGAGCTCACCAGCGGGTAGTTCGACGGATTCCGGCGTTGAAGTGGCGCCGCAGTCGCCGATGCCGGTGACTGAACAGCGCGCCGATGCCCGCGGCGACGACTGGGGTGGCGAATCGCAGCCCGGCCCTGAGTCGGAAGGTGAGTCGGTCGTGCACAACGGTTTTTGTGCTGCCGTCGGGTTTCAGACTCCGCTCGTGGCGCCATTGGCTCATCGAGAGCATCGTCGAATCCTCCCGAAACGACTGTCCGGGTTGAAGTTCCGTGATCACGAGGTGGTCGTAGTCGAACGGCAGCACGCCGAAGAGCCGTAGCCAGGATCTACCGATGGGAGTGCCGATGGGCACGTCGTCGATGTTGAGTGATTCGGCGCCGCGCGGCAGCGACATCGTGATCACGGGACGCAGTTCGTCGTTGATGCCGTCCGGGGTGACGATGCGCTCCCACACGTGGGCGATGGGGGCGTCCACCATGCTGCGGCGTTCGATGATCGTCGAGCCCATGCCGATCAATCTAGGCGACTGCCGCCTCGGATTGGTCGCTACGTCGGTCCGCCGTGACGAGGAGCTTGAGTGCTAGTGGCGGGAACAGCAGCACCGAGAACACTCCGGCGGCGACCAGAGCGGCCGCGGTGGTGGGTTCGACCAGCCCCATCCCGTCGTCGACCTCGTCGGCCGTGCGGGCCGCGCTTCTCGACAATGCATCACTAGACAAGATCAGCACGGAACAGCTGGCCGGTCAGTTACCCCTGTGGCAGACGTCGCTGGTGAACCCGGGCTTCGCGGAGTTCGCTCGGAGCTGCGGAGCGACCGGCATCGCCCGGTGTAACGCTTGGCGCACGAGACTCAACGAAGTCCGTGGCATCCCACCAGTAAGGAGACCCAAGATGACCGATGCACTCGACGATTTCGCCGGGCTTCGCGCCCTGTTCATCAACTGCACGCTGAAACGCTCACCCGAGCCGAGCAATACCCAGGGCCTCATCGACATCAGCACCAGGATCATGGAGAAGCACGGCATCGCAGTGGAGGTAGTGCGAGCGATCGACCACGACGTAGCGACCGGAGTGTGGCCCGACATGCGGGAGCACGGATGGGCGACTGACGACTGGCCTGCGCTATTCGACAAGGTTCTTGCCGCCGACATCCTGGTACTGGCGGGACCAATCTGGTTGGGCGACAACAGTTCGGTGATGAAGAAAGTTCACGAGCGCCTATACGGCGGATCCCACCTACTCAACGACGCGGGGCAGTATCTCTACTACGGTCGGGTCGGTGGGTGCCTGATCACCGGAAACGAGGACGGAGTCAAGCATTGCGCGCAGAACGTGCTCTACACGTTGCAGCACATCGGGTACACGATTCCGCCGCAGGCCGACGCAGGCTGGATCGGTGAGGCCGGCCCAGGACCGTCGTATCTGGATCCCGGGTCGGGCGGCCCGGAGAACGACTTCACGAATCGCAACACGACGTTCATGACGTGGAATCTCATGCATTTCGCCCGAATGTTGCGCGCCCAAGGTGGGATTCCCGCCTACGGCAACGTCCGTTCGGGCTGGGACGCAGGGTGTCGGTATGACTTCGCCAACCCGGAGTATCGCTGAGCGGCGAATGGCATTCTGCGGGCTCAATGCCCCTTTCAGGATGGCCAGGCCATATCGGCAGGGGTCACGAAATCGTCCCGGCCAGTGGTTCCTGGCGAACTATACGGCGCGCTGGTTGTTAATCTGGGTCGATGGGAGAACCCGAGTCAGCGGACAAGCCGTCGCTCGCGGCGACCAGCTGGGCACTCCTGGGGATGCTGTCGTACGAGTGGGAACTGTCGGGTTACGACATCCGCAAATGGATTCATTGGAGTATGCGTTACTTCTACGGCAGTCCCGCCTTCAGTCAGATCTACTCGGAGTTGAAGAAACTCGAGAAGCTCGGATTGCTGACTTCTCGGGTGGACAACAGCGGTACACGAAGCCGCCGCCTGTACAAGATCACCGAGAGCGGGCTGGCCGAGGCCAAGCGGTGGGCAAGAAATGCGCCAGTCGAGCCGCCGTCCCTAAAGCATCCTGCGGTACTGCGGATCACGTTGGGGCACCTGAGTAATCCGGCCGCGCTCAAGGAGATGCTGAATGAACACGTCGCCTATGTCGACGAAATGCAGCGTGATGCCGCAAGGGAAGCAAAGTGGGCTGGCGCCGACCCGTCGTGGTCGTACGCGAAGATCGCCTTGGATTGGGCGGAGCGCTACTACGCCTCAGAACGGGAACTGACCCTCAAGCTGATCAAGGATCTCGACGAGGCCGAGGCACGGTTCCCCAAAGTTGGTGAGGATGGGAAGATTCCGTGGCCCGACCCGGCTTATTGGTATGAACTCGAGCGAAGGATCGCAGACGAAGACGACGAGTGATCTCGCCGATTAGCGATTCTTGGCGGCGTCGAGGGCCGCAATGTATCCGTAGACCAGACCCTGCGCAATCGTCGCACCGGCGCCGGGGTACTTGTTCCCAAACGCGTTAGCCGCGGTGTTGCCGATCGCATACAGGCCGTCGATCACGGTTCCGTCCTCGCGCAGGACCCGTGCGTGGTCGTCGGCCCGTAGTCCGCCGCAGGTGCCGAGATCGCTGAGCACCACCTTGACTGCGTAGAACGGCCCCTTGACTAGGGGACGCAGATTGGGATTCGGTGTGATGGTGGGGTCGCCGTAGTATCGGTCGTACGCGCTGCGGCCGCGTTGAAAGTCGGGATCCTCACCAGCGAAGGCATTCTCGTTGAATCGCTTTGCCGTCCCGAGGAACTCGTCGACCGGTATGCCCATCTCGGTGGCCAACTCGGTGAGGCTGTCGGCGCGAACTGCCACACCAGCTTCGTACCAACTCTGCGGAATCGGCATGCGTGGAAACAATTCGGCGGCAAAGACATAGCTATTTCGATACTTCTGATCGAAGACGATCCACATGCTCTCCACCGGAGTTCCTGCAGCTTCGAGTTGAAGAACGCGTTGTCCGAACGTCATGTAGTCGGTGGACTCGTTGACGAAACGCTTGCCATGTTGGTCGATGATGAACGATCCCGGCAGGGAGCGCTCGGCCAACATCACTGCGGGGGCGCGGTCAGGCAGCGGAGCAACGGCGGGAAACCACCATGATTGCTCCATCAGCGCGATGTCCGCGCCCACGTCCTGGCCGATGCGGATCGCGTCGCCGGTGTTGGATTCGGCACCGAGACTGAAATTGCTTGCGAGCGATTCGGATTGAAACTTCCACCGCATGTCCATGTTGTGGTCGAACCCACCGGCGGCCAGCACGACGCCGCGGCGGGCGGACACGGTGAATTGTGTACCGCCGTGCTCGACGACGGCACCGGTGACCGCGCCGTCACGGGTGGCCAGCTCGACGAGTGCGGTATTGAGCCAGATCGGGATACCGGCGCGAACGGCGCCCGCGAACAGGCCAGCCGCGAGGGCCTGCCCACCGGCGGCGTAGCGCCTACGGAGCGCCAGGCCACCCACGCCTTGGGCGAGCCGTTTGGCGATGGTCGGGATGCCCTTGCGTGGCACTCGGCTCATCAGATTCAGCCAGCGGTAGTCTGCACCGGTCGTCGGCATCGGAATCTTGACTTCCATGACGCCAGGACGCAGCGCCGACAGATACTCGCCAAGGATCGCGGTGTCCAACGGACGGCATTCACAGGTGCGCCCGGCAGCCGATCCACCCGCTGCCTCCGGGTGGTAGTCGGAGTACTCCTTGGCCCAGAACAGCTTCATCGGCGTCTTTCGCCGCAACATCTCGACCGTGGCTGGCAGGCTATCCAGATACGCGGCGGACCGCGCCTCTGGCGCCGACTCCGCGACCACCGTGTTCAGGTAGGTACGGGCTCTGTCCATCGGATCGACGCCGCCGCAGTCCTCGATGACGGGACTGGCGGGCAGCCACAACGCGCCACCTGATCGGGCCGTGGAGCCGCCGACGTACGCGGACTTCTCTACGACGAGCACCGAAAGACCCTGCTCGTGGGCCGCGAGTGCGGCTGCCAGGCCCGTGCCGGATCCGACGACCAGGAGGTCGACTTCCGCGTCGTGGATGACGAGGCCCGACGGGATGGTGGTGTGGCTGATGGCGGTCACGACGCTGACGATAGAGCCAGCACCCGAGCGTCGGATTCTGCTGTCCTAATGAGCGGAACGTCGGCCTCTGCTACGGCGGAATGCGCAGTTCAATGGTGACTACAGCCCAGAGATTCCCAGGCTTCGAGAACGGACTGGACCATGACGACGCAACCGCACGCCGACGAGATTCGACTGATCGAGGCCGGCTCCGTACCGACCCGGTTCGCCCGCGGGTGGCATTGCCTGGGTCTGATCCGCGACTTTGCTGACGGGAACCCCCATCAAATCAACGCGTTTGGGCAGAAGCTCGTGGTCTTCCGCGGTGACGACGGCAAGGTCAACGTCCTCGACGGATATTGCAGGCACATGGGTGGCGATCTGTCGCAGGGAACCGTCAAGGGCAACGAGATCGCCTGCCCCTTCCACGACTGGCGGTGGGGCGGCGACGGCCGCTGCAAGCTCGTTCCGTACAGCAAGCGCACGCCACGGCTGGCCCGCACCGCTGCATGGCCGACACTAGAGCAGGACGGCATGTTGTTCGTCTGGAACGATCCGGAGCGTAAGCCGCCGCCCGACGATGTCACGATCCCTCGGATCGAGGGGGCAACCAGCGATGGCTGGACGGAATGGCATTGGTACACGACGGTCGTCAATACCAATTGCCGCGAGATCATCGACAACGTCGTGGACATGGCGCACTTCTTCTACATCCACGGTTCCCTCCCAACGCATTTCAAGAACATCTTCGAAGGGCACGTCGCGACCCAGTACATGAAGAGCGGTGCTCGCCCCGACGTCGAGGACGCTGAGGGGGCCAAACTCCTTGGCACCAGCTCGCTTGCCTCCTATCACGGTCCGTCGTTCATGATCGATGACTTGACCTACCACTACGAGGAATTCGACCAGCGGACCGTTCTGATCAACTGTCACTATCCGATCGACGCCGACTCCTTCGTACTGCAGTACGGCATCGTCGTCGAAAAGAACGCTCAGATGCCCGACGAGTTGGCGATGCAGATGGCGGTTGCCTTGGGAGACTTCGTCAAGATGGGCTTCGAGCAGGACGTCGAGATCTGGCGCAACAAGACTCGGATCGACAACCCGCTGCTGGTCGAGGAGGACGGGCCGGTCTATCAACTTCGGCGGTGGTACGAACAGTTCTACGTCGACGTGGCCGACGTGACGCCGGACATGGTCGACCGGTTCGAGTTCGAACTCGACACGACTCGACCGACCGAGATCTGGATGAAGGAAGTCGAAGCCAATGTCGCCGCACGAATGACTGCATCGGGGACCGTGGGGTGACGATGGTGGTCCGTCCGGACAGCCGCCTCGATGACGCACCGATGGTGCCGGTGACGTGCCGTCGGTGTGGTGCGGGCGTCGAAGCGCGCAAGAGCAGCTGGAATCAGACCAGCGTGCAGTGGACGGCAACAGCGTTGCGACGATGCGAAGAGCGTTGCGAGGCGGCTAGATTGGCTGAGCTCAACGGGTCGGTGTACAACGGGTCGGGATTGTTTCTGGCGTGCTCGGCGCTCAATGGCTCAATCGTTGACGCCGTGCGAACAGGAGCGCTTCCAGTCGTCGATGGCTCTGTTTGAGGAACCCGTGATGATCAGTGCTGCTGCGGCGGTGCGGGGGTAAGGGAGCCCACGATCATCTGCATCGCGACGCGCAATGCCGATCGCAGATGCGTGAAATCGCCGTGTTCGACCCAGTACACGTAAGCGTGGCGACCCGCTTGAATGATCAACTGCGCGGGAAGTTCTCGTGTAAACGGGTCGTCCCCGAGGATGAATCTGTCTTCGAGGAACGAGGTGATGGGGACGCTCAAGTCTTGGCCCCAGTCCAGCCAGCGCAGGCGGTACTGAGGATCTTCAAGGATCATTTTCATCAACGCACGGTCGGTGTCGACCTGTCCGCGCTTGGGAACTTCGGTGCTGAATGCGTCGACCAGTATGTCGACCGCATCGCCATCCGCGCCCGCATCGGCCAACACCTCGATGCTGAGGGTGCCGAACCGGGCGAACAACGGCAGGATGACATCTTCCTTCACGGGGAAGTGCCGATGGAAGGTCCGTGGGGCGATGCCCACGGCATCGCAGATCCGCTCCACGGTCGCCGATGGCGAGCCGTCGGCGAGAAAGATGTCTCGGGCCGCCAGGGCGATCTCTAGCCGCAACTCCTCTGCCCGCCGAGCTGTCAGGGTGACAGCCTTGCCCGCGGTCGTCATGCGATGGCTCCCTCGTCTGACCAGCCCGTACATCGTATCCATCTCGAAGGCACCGCCTTCACTCCCGTCGGCCGATGCTCCCAGTGACCGGGATTCCGCCAGTGATCTGCGTCGCAACACTTCTAGACTCCAGCATGTCAGATTCTGCCATGAAGGCGGAATCTGACACAGGCAACTAACTGAGGAGGCTTGATGTCGACCGCTATCGACGAACCCGGCACCGACGCCGGTGCCAGTTCCGACGGTGCCGAGGAACTGAACTACGACGACTACACCCATGACTTCATGGGCAAGGTCGGAAACATCCAAGACTTCTCCCGCGACTTTCTTCTCGGATTGGCGCGGGTGTTCGAAGACGTCTTGAACTTCATGCCGTACGCGCACGTCAAGATCTACTCGGAGAAGGTCGGCATCAACGCGGCCATGGACGTGGCCGCCGAGGTGTCGCGGGCCGGTATGCGCCAGGTCATGCCCATGGGCCGTTTCATCGCTCCTCCGGGCTGGGATTGGAAGAACGCTCAGTACCAGGCCATCCCGTTCGACGTGCAGACCGAGGATCTGACCAAGCCGGCGTTGATCCGGCTGATCAAGACGTACTGGGATCAATACCTCAAGGGCCACAACTACTTCATCGACCAGTGGACCAAGATCATCCCCGAGGAGGAGGTCTGGTTGGGGTTGCCCGACATGTACCAACTCATCATCGACTACCAGTACCCGAAGCTCGCCAAGGTATTCAAGATCGAACCCGTGCACGTCGTCGACTTCCTCAAGCTCGCCGTCCTGAGCATCGACGGAACCCTGGGGTATGGCGGCGAATACATCGTCTACAACCCCGACCACGTGGTGCTGAACATGCGTCGCTGTGAGGTGCTGCAGAAGTACACCGATGAAGGTCTATATCCACCGGCACGGGCTTGGATGAACTGCACGTTCGAGCAGCGGATCTCGGCGCCGTTCTTTCCCGGCTGCAAGCTGGCAATCAATTTGCCGCCGAAGGACTTCAAGTTCGCTCAGGGTGAGCCGTTCTGCGTGTGGACCTACACTCGCGGCGAGGAGAACCACGCAGCAGCAGCTGCTGCGCCGGATCCGCGGAAGTCTGCCATGGAACGAATTCCGTTGATGGACGTCACGGTATCGAAGTAGTTGGGGCTCAACGCCTCTGAGACGATCCCCGCCGTTGCAGCGCCAACGGCGGGGATGGTGCACCCGCGGCGCTACCCATGAGACGTCCGTTTCCGAAATCCCCTGGCATCCTCGGCCAGAATCTCGGCCACGGCGGTCCAGTCGCGGTCGTCAATGGCGCGAGCGAACAGGATCAACCTCTTTTCCAGATCGCGCTCATCAGTAGCATCGCGAGCCGATCAACGACCATGTTGCAGTTCGCTTTCCGCCTGCTCGGGCCGACTACGGGGCTTGGTTGACCCTAAGCGTGGGCACCGCCATCGACGCGGATTTCGGTGCCAGTGATGAAAGCGCCGTCGTCGGACGCCGCCATCGCGATGACCGATGCGACGGCACTGGGGTCACCCAGAATCTCACTTTCTCTGCCGTGCAGCAGCGGAGTCTGCTTGGCCCACAACCCCAGATCGTATCCCTCGGGCATCTTGTCGAGCGTGGTGTTGGCCAACGCGGTAGACACACCGCCCGGTTGAATGTTGACCGCACGCAGCCCTTGCTTCGAATACTCCAACGCCAACGAGTGCGTGAAACTCAGTACTCCGCCTTTACTAGCCGCGTATGCCGCCATATAGGGGTGAGCGAACGTCGCGGCGGTCGAGGTGAAGTTGATGACGACGCCTCGCCCGGAGGCCAACAACGCGGGCAGCGCCTGGCGGGTCATCAGGAAAGTCCCCGTGAGGTTGATCGCCAGTGTGCGGTTCCAGTCCTCCAGCGTGGTTTCGTGGGTGTTCGAACATGTCTGCACCGCTGCGACATTCACCAGAACCTCGAGGCCGCCCAACTCGGCAACCGCCGCATCGACGGCTGCGATGACGTCATCTTCGCGGGAGATGTCAAGAACAGCGGTCGTCAGCCGCTTGGAGGTTCCCGCGTCGTCGGCGGCTGCCGCGGTGGCGGCCAAGCCTTCAGCCGATACGTCGTACGCGACGACGGTGCCTCCTTCGTCGAGCAAGCGGGCAACCGTGGCCGCGCCGATACCCGAGCCGGCGCCCGTGACGATGACGCGCCGATCAGAGAAACGATCCATGGGCTTCTTTCTTCCTAGGGTTCAGGCGAACTGAAAGGCGCTCAGCGGAGCCTCGTCCGGATAGCTGGCGGGGCCACCGAGGTCGTAGGCGGCGTTGAGCGCTCCGATGAACTGTGGATCGTGCAGCGGCTCACTGGGCACGTCGAGCTTGATGCCCTTGCCCTCGAGGTCGTCGACCATCATGCCGATCGCGCGCTCGACGGTGATGTCGTCGGAACCGTCCATGTTCTTCTTCAATTCGTCCAGGTCGGAGAACACCTCGGCTGACCAGTGGACCAGGAACCGCAGCTCGTCGGTGCCGTGTCGGGCGATGACGTCGTCGCCGTTCTTGAGCAGCCACTGGTTGCGATCGGCCGGATCACCGGCGAAGACGGTGTCGAATTGCAGTCCGGCCGGAACCTGTTGATCTAGTGGGCCGTTGGCCTCCCCTCGGTGCACCATCATCTCGTTCTGCACGACGACCGCGCGGTTGTTGATGGGAGGCAGCACGCGAGCGGGCGGCTTGAGTGGACCGTCGGGCCAGTAGGTGAAGCCGGAGCCTTCGTCGAGCGAGAACCAAGTGATGACTTGTGCCATCTTGATGAGGTAATCGGTGAATAGCCCCGACTTGCCCATCACACTGCACAACCAGGTGGGTGCATTCTCGTGGCGAACACCCCGGAAGCTCGGGGAGTCGAGATGCCCGGGGTCGCGGTTGGCACATGGGCCGTTGATGTTGAACAACATCATCTCGGGCTTGGCATACTCGGCGTTCCAGTAACTCTTGGCATGCTCGATGAATGTCGCGTTGTAGAAGCAGTCGTACAGCTCGGGGTAGAGCACCGTGCCATAGTTGGCGAGGTAGCCGCGGAACGTCGGCGTCAGGAACAGGTCGAGCGACGGTGTGAAACCCTCCGGGAAGGCGCCGCTCATGGTGGCCATCAGCTCGTCAGCCGAGGCGAAGTGCTGGGCAATGATGAGCTTCCACGGCCCTTCGGAGTGGACGACGTCGAGCAACCGCTTGCGTTGATCGTCGGTATAGACGTCGCTGATCTCGCGTGGCGGCGCGACAGGACGCAGGATGTCGGACAGTTCGAGGCGCCGCTCGTCAGTCAGCATGGTGATCTCCTTCGGTCGTGATGGTCCCGATTGTGGAGACCTGCCCAGCCGTCGGCTTGGCAATGGTCCGGTCATCGGGAGACGGGTTCTCGTCGAGTGGGTGAGCGAACTTGGCACGCAGTTGGGCGCAGACCTCGGCCATGGCCAATCGACCGCGTGCGGTGGCGTCCGAGCGCATCAGAAAGCCGTGGTACATCCCCGGATAACGGGTGACGGTGGTTTGGACGCCTGCGACGCGGAGCCGATCGGCATAGCGTTCTCCCCAATCCCGGATCGGATCGCATTCACCGGTGACCACGATCGCCGCGGGCAGTCCGGCGACGTCTGCCGCGTATGCCGGGATCTGATAGCAGTCGCGCGCCCCGGCGGTGCCACGGTCGACGAGTTCGTGCATGTACACGATGTCGTCGTGACGCAGCAGCGGCGCGTCGGGCATCGAGGTGATCGAATGCGCGCCCATGTCGCGGTCGACGCCCGGGTAGAGCAGCACCTGCGCCGCGATGCGGGGTCCCGTGCGGTCGCGGGCCGCCAACGCCACCGCGGCGGCCAGTGAACCACCAGCGCTGTCGCCCACCACTGCCAGTCGTCTCGCGTCGAGGTTCATGTCCTCGGCATGTGCTGCGATCCATTCGGTCGCGGCGTAGGCGTCGTCGAACTGAGCCGGCGGAGGTGATTCTGGAGCGAGGCGGTATTCGACTGCCGCGACCGCAGCGCCACTGCCGTGGGCCAGTTCCCTGGCAAGCGGCTCGAACGAGTGGTTGGTGCCCATGACGAGCCCGCCACCGTGCAGGTACACCAAGACCGGCAACTGGGGCTCGAGGGTCGGCCGGTGGAGGCGGACCGGGATTGGTCCGGCCGGACCCGGTACGACGAGGTCGGTGATGTCCGCCATCGGCGGCATGTCGGGCAGTGGTGCGGACTCGATGCCTGCGCGCACGGCGTCCAGACCGCGGGTGCGCATCGGCGGCACGTCGCCGAACGATGCCACGCGGGCAGCGGCATCGGGATCTAGTGTGGGACCGCCCATTTCAGGTCTGTGCGGGATCGAACCGGCGCTCGGTCCTTAGCTGCGGGGGCTCTTGATTGGTCAGGATGCGACCGCGTTCGGCCATGGCGGACCCGACGTATTCGGGTTGCGTGAGGAGATAGAACCGTCCCTCGGCGGCCTGATCGAAGACCGTCTCGGCCGCCGCCAATGGGTCCATCGCCTCGGCCTTGATGTCGAGCATGGCGGCGCGTTGGTTCTCCGCAGCGCTGGTGTCGCCGGTGTCGACCCCGCCGGCGGATTCGAAGATGTCGGATACCACTGCGCCGGGAAGGACCGCCTGGACGTGGACGTGGTGGCTGTGGCCGACTGACTGAACCTCCAGATTCAGGCACTCGGTCAGCGCGAGCACGGCGTGCTTGCTCATGATGTAGGGCGCCTGCAGGGGAACGACCGCGACGCCGCCGATCGAGGACAGGTTCCACACGTACGCCGGTTCGTCGGTGGCCAACATTGCGGGCACGAAGGCCCGGATGCCGTTGAACACGCCCGTGACGTTGATGTCGACGACGCGCTGCCAGTTGGCGACCGGGGTGTCCCACAGGTACCCGAACTGTTCGATGCCCGCGTTGTTGACCAGCAGTCGCACTTCGCCGAAGCGGGCGTGGACGTCGTCGGCGACGCGCTGCACCGCTGCGGCATCGCGCACGTCGCACACCATGTCGACCGCGGAACCCCCTGCGGCGCAGAGCTCTTCGCGAAGAGCCGCGACGGCACCCGGGTTGACGTCGACGAGCACGACCGTCATGCCGAGGCTTGCCGCGTGGCGTGCCAAGCCGGCGCCGATCCCGGCACCGGCGCCCGTGATGACGGCGACGCCGCCACCGAAGGCCTCGCGCGCGTTCACGCGGGTCGCGCGGATGCCGCTGCGGTCTTGGCCGTGTGCTCGGCGAGCGGGATGGAATCCTCGGCGTCAAGGATCACGTGCATCGACGTGAAGACCAGACCGTCTGAAGTGCGTCGAACGCCGGCGTCAACGACGCCGCTGGACACGGCGAACGGCACGTTGTTGGTGATCTGGTTGACGAACAGATAGAAGCGCACGTTGGTGACATCACCGTCCGTGCCGGTGCGGAAGACGTTGGTAGCATGGTGCCGACACGGATAGGGGTTTACGTTGCGATGTTCGACGAGCCACGCGAGCGTCTCCGCACCGCCGTGAAGTTCGGCCGCCAGGAGTTCCTCGAATGGGCAGTTGCCTGAATCCGATCGGCTGAGGTATTCCATCTCCGCCCCGATACGGCTTTCGAGCTCATTGAAGTGTCCCTGGTCGTAGTGGTACCAAAAGCCGGCGATGAACTCCTGAACCTCGGCCAAGCTGATCTCGTTGCTCATGGCAGCAGTCAACCTGAATTGTGGCGCCGGTAACACAGCCGGTGACCGTTGAGTGGAACACCTGTGCATCGGCGGCGAACGCCCAGAAACACAGGTCGTTGCCAATCGCAGGATCCCAGTCACCGGCCATTCGACGCAAAGGCGCCCGTTCAGTGGACTCACAGGTGATTCGCATCACATTCCTAGTGAAGGCTGCGACCGGTCACAACCCGACGCCCGACAAGGAGCTTCATCGATGGACGCAACCCCCTCTCTCGAAAATGCGGACGAATCAGCGGGTTTCGCATCGTGCGCCGAACGCCGTCAGGCGGAGGCTCCGCGGCGAAAACGCGCCCAGAGCTTGCGTGCCGGCAGTGTGGCCACCCGAGCGGGTCTTTATGGCGGGTTCGCAGTTTCAGCCTGGTTGCTGACCTCGTTGGCGACCGGGGTAGCTGCTGCTGACGAGGGAAAGGCCTCACCGCCGCCTAGCAGTCCGCCGACTTCGCAGGACGGGGCTGCGGGCGGATCGCATGCCGCGGCGCCGGGAGGCTCGGCCACACCGAGGTCGACGAGAAAGCCGATCTTCTCGACTCTGTCATCCGCTTTGCACGCACAACCCGGCGCTACCGCTGCAGTGCGACGTGCAGTTCCGACGCCGTCTCCGATGGCTACGGCAGGCGCTGCACGATCAAACCCGGTATCGAACGACGCCATCACCACGCAGTCGATTTCATTGCGATCGGCGTTGACGCGAGGTATCGCCGTCGCACAGCCGAAAATGACCGAATCGCAGATGGCATCGAAGCCGGTACCCGATTCCTTCGCAGCGTTTTCACGGTCGGTCGTCACTCCGTCGCCGGCCATTACGTCACGTCCGCCCACCCCTCTCGCCGGTGTGGCGCAGTTCGCCCGACGCAACCTGTTCAACAAGTCGCCGGTCGTCACCGACGTTCAGATAAATCCACAGGGCGCGAATGGAGTCATCACCGGAGACATCGACGGCAAGGACCCCGACGAACTCGGCAAGAAGGTGCAGATATCTTCGACCGTCTGGGCAGGTGCCCCGACGCCCGCCGCCTGTGGTTGCGAGCAGGTGCCTGGATACATCCCGTTGGCGTTCACCAACCCCGCGGTCCTTGGTGGCAACCCGGGAGACAATTGGCACGCGCCCAATGCTCTCGACAGCACGACCGTGTACCTGAATCCTGACTATTCGCTTGCCTACTACACAGGCACCGAGACGGGACAGGTCACCATCGACGGCCTGGGGACGGGCAACGTCCACTTGGATTTCGTTGGCAATCTGAATGCGGATGGGACCAGCGAGAAGTCAGTGGCGACTCTGAATCCGGACCTTGGAACGGGTGACCTCAAGGGCGTGGAGGGCACGGTGACGAGCGAGAGCACGCTGAACGCCGATGGCACTGCCAACGGAGTGCTGACGGGGGAGGTGGTGCGTCCTGAGATTCGCTACGTTGTGGTCAGGAAGCCCGAACATGGCACCGTGACGGTCGATGAAGTGACCGGCTCGTTCGTGTACACAGCCGATCCCGATTTCCTTGCCGCTGGTGGCGGGGAGGATTCTTTCCAAGTACTCGCAACGGACAATAGGGCCAACTTGGTCCAGATCTTCAAACCGTACAACGGGGACCCAGTTCAGACGGTCAACCTCACGGTGGTCTGAAGCGGATTCACCTGGTGTGACTGACACCCCTGTCGCCGGGCGGCGGGGGTGTCAGTACCCTCCGAGTGTCGGCGCCCGGGAGGTGCCTATTGCCCGTTGGCGATTAGCGCCCAGACGCGCGACCGGCCTGCAGCCACGACGGCATTGGCTACTTGCGCATCCCAGTAGCTCAGGGAGCCGAATTCGGAGCGCCACGCGAGGGCGGCACGCGTGGACTCGTGCAGACGGTGCTCGCGTGTCGTGCCGATGGCGCCGTGTACCTGGTGAGCGTTGCGTGTCACCACGGACGCAGCGTGTCCAGCACAGGACCGTGCCGTGGCAATCTGGAAGTCGAGGCTCCTTGACTGCCAGCCCTTTTCGACCCCTGTCAGGAGGGCAGCGTCGGTTGCCGCGCGGGCGAGAGCCGCCTCTGCCGCAGCATCCGCGATGAGGTTCTGGACTGCCTGGAACTTGGACAGCGCGCGTCCGAACTGGACACGGGATGCCACGTGCTCGATCGACATGGTCACGGCTCGATCGAGTGCAGCACATACCTGAATCGCCCGCACCATGGCCGACTTTCGACGCAACTCATCCACCAGTTCCGTTGGCACCACATGACCGTGGATCGACGCGGTGTCGACGGAGACGGTGTCGCGCGGTTCGCCGATCAAGTTGGTGCCCTTGCGAATACAGACGGCCGCCGTGTCGAGTTCGGTTACTAGGTACACGTCGCCGGTCTGTTGTAGGACGACGAGCCGATCAGCCTCGCTCGCCCAGGGAACGGGCACAGCGGTGCCGCTCGCGGACGGCGCCAGGTGCACTGTCCGGACGCGGTCGTCGACGGTCTGGCCGATGGCATCCAGCAGCCAGCACGCGAGCAGGTCGTGTTCGGCAATCGGCAGGCGAACGCCGTGACGCGCTGCGGCCGTGAGTAACTCGGCAGCTTCAAGCCAGCTCGCACCGCTGCCGCCGGATTCTTCCGTCCCGGTGAGACGGACGAGTCCGAGGGTGTCCAAGCGTCGCCACAGGATGCGGTCAAGCTCTACGCTCTCCCCAGGGACGACGTGATGGTCACCCTTGCGGTAATCCGCGAAGACGTCGTCCATCATCGCGGTCAGCTCGGCATCCACCGCGCGCGGTGCACGGTCGACCGTGTTCATCGGAGTCCCAATCCCCGCGCGATGACACCGCGCAGCACTTCGTTCGTTCCCCCACGCAATGTGAAGCCCGGGCGTTGGTCGACCCCAGCGGAGACGAGTTCGGCCCATTCGACGTCGGTCGGGACGTCGTCGTCGGTCTGCCGATCGGCGAAGTCGGCGATGTCGCCTTCGAGCGTTGTCCCGAGGACCTTGACGACGGCGGCTGACACGTCGGGGTTCTCACCGCGCTGCAACGCGTCGGCAATCGCGGTCGACATGTGATGCAGTCCTGCGACGCGGGCCGTCAAACGTCCGAACTCGGCGCTCGCGGGGCCCCGTTTCACTTCGGGTAGTTCAGCCGCGAGAGCGAGGAGGGGGAACGTCGACAGGAACCGCTCGGGTCCGCTGCGCTCGAAACTCAGTTCCGACGTCACCTGCGCCCAACCGTCACCAATCTGGCCGAAGATCATCGCGTCCGAGACGAACACTTCATCGAGGATCACCTCGTTGAAGTGATGCCCGCCGTTCATCGAGATGATGGGGCGGACGGTGACTCCTTCGCCATGCAGGTCGACGATGAACTGACTTAGCCCAGCGTGCCGATGCGCCGGATCGACAGGCGCCGTCCGTGCGAGCACGATGAACGCGTGGGCACGGTGAGCACCCGAGGTCCACACCTTGGTCCCGGTCAGCGACCAGCCGCCCTCTACGCGCGTCGCCCGGGTACGCACGCTCGCAAGGTCAGACCCCGAATCTGGCTCGCTCATGCCGATTCCAAAGAAGCACTCGCCACGAACGATGCGCGGAAGAAATTCCGACTTCTGCGCCTCAGTGCCGTACTTGAGCAATGACGGCACGATTTGCCGGTCGGCGATCCAGTGCGCGGCCACCGGTGCGCCCGCAGCCAGCAGCTCCTCGGTCACGACGAAGCGATCGTGGAACGAGCGACCGTGACCGCCGTAGCGCAACGGTACCGTCATGCCCAGCCAGCCACGGTGCGCCAATGCGGCCGTGAAGCTCTCGTCCCACCCGCAAAGCCAGGCATCCACTGTAGGAGTGAAGGCGCCCGCGGACAGTTGCTCAGTCAGAAACGCGCGGACCTCCGCACGTAGGCAGCCGTCCGAGGTCACGACGTCCGCCACTTCGCGATGCGCGCGACGTGTTCCGCGTCGTGATGCGCCAGGGGTTGCATCGCCGCGGCCATGGCCAGCGTCGACTCCAGGGACCCGGTCCGCGATTCCTGCAGCAGCCGTTTGGCCATCCGCAGCGCGTGCGAGGGGTTCTTGGTGATTCGATCGGCCAGAGCCATTGCGGCGCTGAGCAATTCGTCGTGCGGCACGACGGTGCCGACCAACCCCCACTGCAGAGCAGTGGTGGCGTCGATGCGGTCTCCGGTGAAGGTCAGCTCCGCGGCTCGCTCGTAACCGATGGCGCGCTGCAGGAACCAGGTGCCACCGTCACCGGGAACGAGGCCGATCTGCACGAAGCTCTCGGCGAACGACGCCTTTTCGGAGGCGACGCGCAGATCGCACATCATCGCGAGGTCACATCCAGCGCCAATCGCCGCACCATTGACGGCGGCGATGATCGGCACCTCGAGCCGAGCAAATGCCCTCGGAATGCGTTGAATGCCATCGATGTACGCGTAGCGCTGGTCGATGGGATCCAGGCCGAACATACCCCGCCGGTCCGCCATCTCCTTCACGTTGCCGCCCGCGGAGAAGATCTTGCCCTCGCCGGTGAGGATGATCGCGCGGACGTTGGAATCACCGTTGGCGGCGTCAACGGCCGCCTCGAACGCGGCGATGAAGCCACCATCAGTGATGGCGTTGCCGACGTGCGGGAGGTCGATGGTCCAGAGCTGAGTGGCGGCGGCCGTGTCGATCCGCATGGGTGCGGTCATGCCGGCAGCTGCAGCGACTTGATCTGGAGGTACTCCTCAAAACCCAGTCTGCCGAGTTCCCGCCCGATGCCCGATTTCTTGTACCCCCCGAAGGGAGCGGCGGGGTTGTAGGCGCCGCCGTTGATGTCGAGCTGGCCGGTTTGCACCCGGCGTGCGAACGCGATGGCGGCGGCGTCGTCGGCTGCCCACACCGCGCCGGAAAGTCCATACGGGGTTCCGTTGGCGATGCGAAGCGCGTCGGCCTCGTCGTCGAACGGGATGACCGCCAGCACGGGTCCGAACACCTCTTCCTGGCCGAGTTCGGATTCCGGATCGACATCGGCGAAAACCGTTGGTGCAATGTAATATCCGACGTCTCTGACCTTGTTGGCGCCGCCGGTTAGCAGCCGGGCGCCGTCGTGCCGGGCGCGCTCGATGAACCCGAGCACGGTCTCGTACTGCGACTTCGACGCCGACGGGCCGATGCGTGTGCCGGGATCCCATGGGTCGCCAACGGTGTACTTGGCCACCGCAGCCTCGACGATGGTCAACGCGTCGTCGTAGTGCGCGCGCGGCACCAGCATGCGGGTCCAGGCCATGCAGGTCTGGCCCCCGTTGAGGAAGCAGTTTCCGACGCCGACCTTCACCGCGGTGGCGAGGTTGGCGCCGTCGAGGATCACGTTGGCCGACTTGCCGCCGAGTTCCAGCGCGACCTTCTTCACGGTCCCGCCTGCCAACTCGCCGACCCTGCTACCGACGCCGGTCGACCCGGTGAACGACACGAAGTCGACGTCCGGATGCGCGGCCAACCGCTCGCCGATGACGCGGCCGGGGCCGGACACCAGATTCACGGTCCCAGGCGGCAGGCCCGCTTCGTCGAGTGCCTCGACGAACTCGAACACCGACAGAGGTGCCTCATTGCTGGGCTTGAGCACCACGGTGCACCCCGCGGCGATGGCGGGAAGCACCTTGGCCACCACCTGGTAAAGGGGGTAGTTCCACGGCGTGATCGCCGCGACCACCCCGTACGGCTCGCGTACCACAAGCGAGTTGCCGATGCGCTCCTCGAACTCGAAGGCCGCCAGGGCATCCGCGAATCGGTTGGCTACCGCAAGCGGCACCTGAGTTTGCACGGTCTGCGAAATGCGCAGCGGCGCACCCATTTCGCGCGTGATGGTCTCGGCGATGTCGGGCAGTCGCTTTTCCATCGCTGCGATGACGGCGGCGAGGCGATCGCGTCTGTCGGCCACGCTGACGAGTGGGTCGAACGCCCTGCGGGCGGCTGCCACCGCGGCGTCGACGTCCTCGACCGAACCGGCAGGCACGGTGCCGATGATCTGCTCGGTGGCCGGATCGATAACGTCGATGGATCCTGACCCCGACGGCGTCACCCACTCACCGTCGATGAACAGTTGGGTGCGGATGTAGTCGTGCATGTAGTTCTCCTGAGCTCAGGGGACGATGGCGGCGCGGACGTCGCGTTTGGACTCTGCGGCGGCGAATGCCTCGTTGATGTCATCTAGCGAATACTGTGCTGCTGCAAGACGATCGAACGGCAGCGTGTGCTGATGCTGGTCCAGAAACGTTAGCGCGCGCGACAGTACCGCGGGGTCGTACAGCGAGACACCGACCATGGTCTTGTTGGAGAACACGAAGCGCGACGGATCGAATTCAAACGTCTTGCCGACGTTGATGTTGCCGATCTCGACGTAGCGGCCGAACTGCGCGAGCATCTTGAGGCCTTCTTCGATCGCCGACGGATGTCCTACGACCTCGACGACGACGTCCGCACCTTGCCCCTCGGTCAGCTTGCGCACCGCCTTGACGCGGTCCTTCTCCTCGGTCACCGCCGTGAGGTCGATGACGGCGTCCGCGCCGAAGGCCTTGGCCAATTCGAGGCGCTCGGGTACGCCGTCGATCGCGATCACGGTGGCGGCCCCGCGTGCCTTGGCCACGGCGACGGCGTAGAGCCCCAGCGCGCCCGCTCCCTGCACCACGACGGTCTCGCCGAGTTGCAGGTCGACTCGCTCCAGGCCGTACATCACCTGAGACAGTGCACAATTGGCGCCCGCGGCGATGTCGTCGCTCACGCTGTCGGGCACGGTGTAGACGACTGCTCCGGCGGGCAGTAGATAGTAGTCGCCGTAGCCGCCGACGAAGTATGGCGGTTCGTCGGCCCGGCCCAACATCGCCATCTTCAGCTTCGTACACGCATTGCGCCTGCCAGCCAGGCACTGGCGGCATTCGTGGCAGCTGAAGAAGTACGGGAATACGACCCGGGTACCGGTGGTCAGGGGTTTGCCGTTGGAGTCGGCATCCACACCGTCGCCGAGCGCTTCGATTGCACCGACCATTTCGTGACCAAGCACGGTGGGCAGTTGACCACCCAGTCCGCGGGTGGCGAACGTACCGTGCCAGGCATGTACGTCGGAGCCGCAGATGTTGGCGCGGGTGACCCGGATCAAGATCTCGCCAGGGTTGACGGTGGGCAGGCTGACGGTTGCGATCTCGAAGGGCTTGCCGGGCTCGTCGAACCGGGCGATGCGTCCTGTGAACGGAGCCAAGCTCACTGGGGATTCCTTTCGATCACTGATCAAAACGGGTACGGGCATCCGTCGACCCATCCACCCGCACGCTAGTCGGGCATATTGGCTGTCACGGCAATCGTTCCCGCCCAGCGGTCATTGCCGGGCGGGACCCAGATCACACCGGCTGGGCCTCGGTCACTCCATGGCGTCGGCGATCACGTCGTCCACGGCACGCGGGGCGGCAGGTCTTACCAGAGCGGGAAGAAAACCGCATGCTCACCTAAGCTGGGCTGGGTTGTTCGGAGGTAAACTGTTCACGCAGAACACGTTTCAGCAACTTGCCGCTGGGATTCTTGGGCAGCGAATCGACGAAGTAGATCTGTTTGGGTGTCTTGAAACCGGCCAGGTGTTCGCGGCAGTGCGAGATGACGTCATTCTCGCTGAGTGCTACACCGTCGCGGCTGACGACGGCCGCGACCACGGATTCCACCCACACCGGATGCGGTAGGCCGAACACCGCCGCCTCCTCGATCCCGCCGTGCCGATACAGCACTTCCTCGACCTCTCGGCTGGCCACGTTCTCACCGCCGGTCTTGATCATGTCCTTCTTGCGGTCGACGACGTGCAGCAGACCGTATTCGTCGTAGTAGCCGAGATCGCCGGAGTGGAACCAGCCACCGCGAAACGCTTCGGCCGTCTTCGCCGGGTCGTCGAGGTAGCCGAGCATCAAATGTGGGCTGCGGTGCGCGATCTCACCGATAACGCCTGCGGGCACTGGGACGTCCGTGTCGTCGAGGATGGCCGTCTCGACGTTTATCACGGGCCTGCCTGCTGCACCGCCGTGGGCGTCCTGCTCGGCGGGTCCGAGCGCTGAGGCCAACGGGGCCAGCTCGGTTTGGCCGTAGAAGTTCCACAACCTCAAATTGGGCAGCCGCTCTCGCATCTCGGCGAGAATTTCGACCGGCATGGCCGAGGCGCCGTAGTAGCCCTTGCGCAGGCTGGACAGGTCGACCTGGCCGAACACGTCGGAGCGCAGCAGTGAGATCCACACCGTCGGCGGGGCGAAATAGTTTGTCACCCGGTACCTTTCGATGCTGCGCAGCACCAGCTCGGGGTCCGGTCGCCCCACGATGATGCTGGTGGCGCCGAGGTAGAGATCAGTGATCAGGAAGTTGTCCAGTTGCGCGCAGTGATACAGCGGCAGCGAATGAACTTCGACGTCGTCGGATTCCATCGACCCGGCGATGATGGTGCTGACGTAATTTCCCATCAGACTGCGGCTGGAGTGCATCGCGCCCTTGGGGTGCGATTCGGTGCCGCTGGTATACATCAGCCGCACCACCTGGTCGTCGTCGACGTGCGGATGGGGGGCGGGTGACCCGGTGGTCAACCATTGCGCCAAGTCGGCCCAGCCAACGGGCAGGCGCTGTCCGGGCAGCACCAGTGCAGCTCGAGTGGTGACGGCGCCGCCGAGTTGCATCGCCCTTTCGGCAGTGGGAACCAGGTCGGCCTCCACCAGAAAGCCGGTGGCCTTGCTGTGGCCGAGGATGAACGCGATCTCCTCGGCGGTGAGCATGAAGTTGACGGGCACCAGCACCACAGCAGCACGCGCCGTCGCGAAGGCCAGCACCGCATATTGCCAGCAGTTGTGCGCAAGAAGTGCAATCCGGTCGCCTGGGCCGAAACCGTTGTCCTGCAATGCGGCTGCTGCGCGGTCGACGAGGTGGTCGAACTCGGCGAAGCTGAGCACCACGTCGCCATCGATGATTGCCGTCTTGGTGGGGTACTTGCGAGCCGACCGACGGGGGATGTCGCCGAGGCCGTGGCTGCGCGCGTCGGCGATGACGGCGGCGAGGTCGTCGGAGTGCATGATCTGCAGCGTAGGCGGGTGGGGGATTGCCGCAGTGGCTCATGTCCCGCTCAGTAGACAGCAGACGAGTTATCGTCGCGAGTTCCTTCGATACTCTAGGCATGACCGCAGCCACTCAGTCGTCATCCCCGCCGGGCAGCGCCGCCGATCCCGACGTCCTTCGGGCGAACCTCCTGCAGGCCGACCCTGGTGTCCTGGTGGCGGTACTTGCCCAGATGACCGGCGATGCATCGGTCGTCGATCGCTACGCACCAAAGATCGACCACGTTCCGGACCCACCCGAACGGGCGGGCACGACCGATCCGGAGACGGCCAGCGCGTTGGCCGACGAGATCATCGCCTCGCTTGCATCCGGACAGTTCGCCGATGCGGCCGCCGCCCGCGACCGTGACTTCTTCGCGCGGCTGCTGCCAGTCGCACTCGGCAGCGAGGTCGACGACGAGCAGGTCGATCTGCTGTTCGAGCAGGGCGGCTTCCGTCCCTCGCAGCCGACGCTGCCGCGGACCACGTCGATTCCCTCGACCACCACGATGGCGATCATCGGTGCAGGGATTGCAGGTATTGCGGTGGCGCTCGCCGCCGCCGAGGAGGGCGTGCAGTTCGAGATCTACGACCGCAACGACGAGGTCGGCGGTACCTGGTTGACCACTAAGTACCCGGGTATCGGGGTGGACACTCCGTCGGCTTACTACTCGCTGTCGCGGGAAGTGAATCCCGACTGGTCGAACTACTATCCGCAAGGCACCGAATATCAGGCATACCTCGTCCGGCTCGCCGACAAGCACGACTTGCGCAAGAAAATCCGCTTCGCCACGGAGGTGACGGCGCTGCACTGGGACGAGCAGCGGCAGCAGTGGCGGATCGAGGCACGCAACGCCAAGGGGGTGCCCAGCATCGCCTACGCCAGCGTCGTCGTCACGGCTGCCGGCTACCTGAACAGGCCGCGATTCCCCGATGTGAAGGGGCGGGACACGTTTGCGGGTATCAGCGTTCACTCCGCGCAGTGGGATCCGAAACTCGATCTCGCCGGCAAGCGAGTGGCGGTGATCGGCGCGGGTTGTACCGCAGTGCAGATCGTCGACGCCTGTGTCGACGAGGTCGAGCATCTGACGGTGTTCCAGCGTCAACCGCACTGGGTTGCCCCGCGCAGGCGACTGTCCGACGACGTGCCCGAGCATCGCCGCTACCTGGGGCGGGTGCTTCCGTTCTATTCGATGTGGCACCGCACGAAGTCCTACTGGGGCACGGCCGACAACAACTACCCGATCATCCTGCAGGACGACGATTGGTCGCGCGATCACCTGTCGATCTCGCCCGCCAACGACGTGCTGCTGCAGATGTGCCTGGAGTACATCGACCGAACCTTCGGGGCCGGAAGCGAATTGGCGGGCAAGGTCACGCCGGACTTCGCGCCGTACGGCAAGCGGATCATTCGCGATCCTGGCGGCTACTACGCCGCGCTGACCCGTGACCACGTCGACGTCGAAGCCAGCGAGCCCGCGGAGATCAACGCCGACGGGATCGTCACCGCCGACGGCCGCCAGATCGACCTGGACGTCATCGTGTACGCCACCGGATACCATCTCGACTTCCTCTCGACGGTGGACATCCGCGGCAGGGGCGGCAAGAGCCTGCGCGAGGAATGGGGTGACAGCCCGCGCGCCTACAGGGGAGGCACCGTGCCGGGATTCCCCAACCTCTTCATCACTTCTGCGCCGAACTACAGCCCGGGACATGGTGCGGGGGCGAACTTCTCGATGGAGGTACTCGCGCACTACATCATCGAATGCCTGCAGTTGATGGCGTTGCGCGGCGGGACGACGATCGAAGTCACCCAGCGTGCCTATGAGGACTACGTCACGGGAATCGACGAGGCGATGAAGCGTACCGTGTGGTGCCATACGCCAAACGCCCACACCTACTACCGCTCGCAGTCGGGGCGCGTCGTGGTGGCGACACCGTACCGGCTGGTCGACCTATGGCAGCAACACCGCGCCCCAGTCGAAGAGGACTTCGTGCTGACATGAGCCAAAAGCTCTCCGGTAAGACGGCTTTGGTCACCGGCAGCAGTCGCGGTATCGGGCGGGCGATCGCGCGACGGTTGGCGGCCGAAGGGGCGATCGTCGTGGTCACCGCACGCGCATACGCCCCCTCGCCGTCGACGCGGGCGGGTGTCACCACGGCGATTCCTGGCACCATCGCCGAGACCATCGAGCTGATCGAGGCCGACGGGGGCAAGGGGATCGGCATCGCCGCCGACCTCGAGGATCCGGAGCAGCGTGCCGGGCTCGTCGACGCCGTGGTGGAACGCACCGGCGGCATCGACATCCTGGTGAACAACGCGGGTTACGCGGACTACTCGGTGATCGAGGACATGCCGTCCGATACCTTCGAGCGGACCGTCGAGCACTACCTGCGCACCCCGTTCGTGTTGACCCAGAAGGCGATCCCGCACATGCGTCGCCGCGGCGCGGGATGGATCGTCAACATCGGATCGGTCACCGGTCTCGCCCCAGCTCGGCCCTACCGGGAGTACAACAAGAACTCCGGCGACGTCATCTACGCCTCGATCAAGGCAGCACTGCACCGCTTCACCCAGGGGGTGGCCGCTGAACTGCTCGACGACAACATCGCGGTCAACGTGGTTGGACCGTCGAGTGCGGTGCGTACGCCAGGCGCCGACTCGCTGATCCCAGATGCCTTTCCGACCGAACCGGTGGAGTATCTGGCCGAGACCGTGCTCGCCATGTGCCACCTGCCTGCAGCGCAGCGCACCGGCCTCGTAGCGTTCAGCCTGCACTATCCTTGGTCGCAGCAGTTGCCGGTGCACACCCTTGACGGCCGGGAGGTGTTGCCGCCGTTGGAGCCGCCGACGAACGCCAACCCGAACATCCTGGCTGCGGGCCTATAGGCGGGCGCGTGACCGAACCTGTGGTGTTCGTGATCGACCGGGTGGTCACGCAGCCGGGCAAGGCGCGCACTTTCGTCGAGCGATATCTCGCCGAGTACGCACCAGGCGCGCGAGGACGCGGGATGACCCTTCGCGACGTCCTTGTCAGCCCGCCGATCTGGTTCGACGACGCACCCAACACCGTCACCATCACGTGGACCCTGCCCAGCGCGTTGGCCTGGTGGCAGATGACTTGGCAGGGCAGGCCGGATCCGGCGCTCGGCGAATGGTGGTCGCAGATAAGCGAATTGGTGTCCGAGCGGTCACGCTCGGTGGCAGCCCCGGCGCACGCGGTGGACGGACTCGGAGATGTTTAGCGTCGTCCGTTTGCTCGACGTGGCAGAGGGCGACCGCGACCGCGTGTTGGCGCTGGTTCGGGACGCGGCTGAGCACGTCGGGGCGCACCGCTGGGTGGTTGCTCCTACCGATCCACGATCGCGCAACGGCGGCGACATCCTGCTGCATCTGGGGTTCGTCGAGGGATCCCAATGGCATTGTGTTGCACAATATTTCGACGACATCCTGAAGGATCCGGCGATCTCGCGGGTGAACGGCGCAAGCTACGCGGGTAATCCGACGCACACCGGGAGGTCGGGCACTGTGTACCGCGTACTGCTCCTGCGGGTGCTTCCTGGAACCGACCCGGACACCGTGCGGCGTTTCGAATCCGAGCTGCTTGCCATGCCGAAATACGTGTCGACGATGACGGCCTGGCGGCTTAGCCGGGCGGATGAACCGATTGGCGATCGAGCCTGGACGCACGTGTTCGAACAGGAATTCACCGATGCCGACGGTCTGATGGGTCCCTATCTCATGCACCCGATCCACTGGGCCGTGGTGGACCGGTGGTTCGATCCCGAGACCACCGACGTCATCATTCGAGACCGGGTCTGCCACAGTTTCTGTGCCATCACTGAACCCGTGCTGAGTTGAGGAGGACCTCGTGACCGGAACCCATCCCGACCCGTTCCAAGCTGCCACGCTTGGCCCCGTCACGCTGCGCAACAGGGTGATCAAGGCCGCCACCTCCGAGGGTCGCTCGCCGGATGGACTCGTCACCGACGATCTGATCGCCTTTCACCGGGCGTTCGCCGAGGGCGGTGTGGGGATGACGACTGTCGCCTATTGCTGCGTATCCCCTGACGGGGCCAGCGCGCCCGGCCAGATCGTGATGAGCCGGGGTGCGTTGCCGGGGTTGCGCCGGCTCACCGATGCCGTTCACCAGGCAGGGGCTGCAATTTCGGCCCAACTCGGCCACGCGGGCGTTGTCGCGCCCAAGAAGCTCACCGGCGTCACTGCCGTTGCGCCAAGCCGATTCGTCAACCCGACGTCGTTCGCCTACTGCCGCGCAATCACGCTGAACGAGATCAGAACGGTCGTCGGCAAGTTCGCCCACGCCACCCAGGTTGCCATCGATGCCGGATTCGATGCCGTGGAACTGCATTTCGGCCACCTGTACCTGCCGAGCTCATTCCTCAGTCCCCTCATCAACCGACGCAAGGACGGCTACGGCGGCAGCATCGACAACCGCTCCCGACTGGTCCGGGAGATCGCCGCGACGGTGCGGGAGGTCGCGCGCGATCAGATCGCGGTGATCGCCAAACTCGACATGGACGACGGCCTGCCAGGGAGCATCTGGATCGACGAGGCACTGCGCACCGCACAGCTGCTCGACGCCGACGCGCATCTCGACGCCATCGAGCTGACCCAGGGTTCGTCGGTGTTCAAGCCGATGTATCTGTTCCGCGGCGATGTTCCAGTCAAGGAGTTCGCGACGGTGATGCCGCCCGCGATGCGGCCCGGTGTGCGGCTAGTGGGTAAGTGGGCGATGGGCGTCTATCCCTACGAGGACCTCTACATGCTGCCCGCTGCACGGCAGTTCGTCCCCATCATGAAGAACACGAAACTCGTTCTGCTGGGCGGCATCACCAACCGCGACCACCTGGCTACCGGAATGCGCGAAGGATTCGACTTCATGGCGATGGGGCGTGCGCTGTTACGTGAGCCGGATCTCGTCAACCAGATGATCGCCGACCCGGCTGTGCGCAGCCGCTGCACGCACAACAACAAGTGCATGGTCACGGTGTTCGGTCGCACACATTGCGTGCTCGATCCCGAGCAGCGCTACGGCGCGGTCGACTCAGCGGTCAGTGTTGCGCAGACACCAGTTGCGCAACTTCACGGCTGACTTCGGCGCGCGCCCGCTGCGCAAGGTCGAGCATGGGCATCGTCATGAAGCCGTGGATACCGCCGTCGTAGTTGCATTCCGTGACCGGCACCCCGGCGGTCCGCAGTGCCCGCCCGTAGGCGAGTCCCGCGTCGCGCAGTGGGTCGTGTCCGGCGATGACCACGATTGCCGGGGGCAGCTCGTGCAGGTCGGCGTGCAGGGGAGAAGCGTAGGGGTTTTCGCGGTCCTCCGCCGAAGGCACGTACTGGTCCCAGTACCACCGCAACGCCGGCTCGGGATTGTAGAAACCCTTGCCGAACAAGCGAAAGGACTCGGTGTCGAAGTCCGCGCCGATCACCGGGTACAACAATAGTTGTCCGGCGAGCGCAGGCCCGCTGCGGTCGCGGGCCATCAGCGTCGTCACCGCCGCGAGGTTGCCGCCGGCGCTGTCGCCGCCGACGAGGACTCGGGCAGGGTCACCACCAATCGCAGAGGCGTTGGTTGCAGCCCAGGCGGTGACCGCGTAGAGGTCTTCCGCGGCTGCGGGCCACGGATGCTCGGGTGCAAGTCGGTAGTCCACCGAAACGACAACGGCACCAATCCGATTGGCGAGGTTCCGGCACAACCCGTCGTGGCTGTCGAGATTGCAGAAGACGAACCCACCGCCGTGGGCATAGACGAGGATCGGCAATTGGTCGCCGTCGGGCCGGTAGACACGAACGGGGATGCCCCCAGCGGGGCCCGTCACGACGTGATCGTGAACTGCATGCACCGACTCGGGTTCCGCGGGTAGCACTAGGCGGGACGAGATGATCGCCCTCGCCTCGGCGCCCGTCATCGTGTGCACCGCGGGAAAGCCCGAATCCAATTGTTCGATCAGCCCAGCGATCTGCGGGTCGAGGCCGTCCTGCGCGTCGGTCATGCGTATCGCAGGGCCGGGGTATCCACCGCCGGTCGGACGGCTGGCCCGCCGCGCAAGGGGCGCAGTTGCTGCAGTGTGGGTGCGACGAGTTGGGGACCGCCTTCGATATTGCGCCACACACCCATGGCCGTCATCCGTACGGGCGCTGCCAGGCGCTGGTCGAACGTCATCCTGTCGACGGGGCCACACACCGATACCGCCGCGACTGCCTCTCCGGGTCCGCCGATGGGAGCTGCCACGCAGCCGAATCCCGCCAACGACTCCTCTCGGTCAATCGCGAATCCGCGGGCGCGTACCTTGGCCATTTCCGTAGTCAGCTGAACTAGCGAGTTGATGGAGTACTTCGTCCTGTTGGCCGTAAGGTCCACCCCGTCGAGCGACGCGGTGTCGGCCAGCATCGCCTTGCCGACCGCCGCGCAGTGGGCGGGCTGACGTCCCCCTACGCGGGTGGGAATGGCAGCTGCCATGCGGTCGCCGATCTTCTCGAGATACACCACGTCGGAGCCGTCAAGCACGGCGAGGTGTACGACCAGGCCGGTGACCCGGTGTAGGTCATGGAGCAGGGGAACTGCCGCGCGATGCAATCTATCCTGGTGCACGGCAAGCGAACCGAGCTCGACCAAGCGGATGCCGAGTTCGTATTCGCGTCCGCTGCGTCGCAACCACCGCAGTCGTACGAGACGTTCCAGCATGCGATGTGCCGACGAGCGGGGAAGTCCGGTGCGTCGCACGATCTGAGCCAGGGTGAGCCGACCGGGGCCGTCGAACGCGTCGAGAACCAGAGACACCCGGTCGATGACGGCGTTGGGAGTATCCGGCTCAGAGGTGGTCACCGTCGTGATCTTCGACGTCGTCATCGTCGTCATTGCATCTACCTCCGGTACGGTCTGAACCACCTCGGCGTATACCTAATAGGTATATTACGTTTTGTACCATGCGAGTGACCGCGGTCACAACCATTTGTCCGATCCGACCGGGCTACCGAGAGCTTCCAGAGTCGGCGCGCGCTGTGTTCCCGCGATCAGGCGTACTGCAGTGCCGCGGATTCGCGAGTGTGCGTCGGCGCCGGCATGGCCGCGCTGCGTAGCGGGCGGGCCTGCTGCATCGTCGGTGCCACGCCATGCGATCCGCCATCGACGTTGCGCCAGATGCCCATCGCGGTCATTCGGACAGGCGCGATCAACCTGGAATCGAATTTCATCAGATTCATTGGGCCGCACACTGACACTGCGGCGACGGCGTTGCCACGGCCTCCAATTGGAGCGGCTACACAACCGAATCCCGGTACGGATTCCTCCCGGTCAAATGCCGCGCCGTGTGCGCGGACCTTCACCAGCTCGGCGGCTAGCTGCGCCGACGTGCTGATGGAGTACTTGGTCCTGCGGGCGGCGAGGTCGATCTGGTCGTGGTCATCGTGGTAGGCGAGGATCGCCTTGCCGACTGCTGCGCAGTGGGCAGGTTGGCGCCCGCCGACCCGGGTCGGAATGGCGGCGGCCATGCGGTCGCCGATCTTGTCCAGATAGACGACGTCGGTGCCGTCGAGGACTGCAAGGTGTACGACGAGGCCGGTGGCGCGGTGCAGATCGTGCAGAAGAGGACCGGCGGCGCGGTGCAGCCGGTCTTGGTGGACGGCAAGCGACCCGAGTTCGACCAGGCGCATGCCGAGTTCGTAGTCGCGGCCGCTGCGGCGGAGCCAGCGCAGGGTCACCAGGCGCTCGAGCATGCGGTGCGCCGACGACCGCGGTAGACCGGTGCGCCGCACGATCTGGGCGAGGGTAAGACGGCCCGGTCCGTCGAATGCGTCGAGGACCAGCGAGACGCGGTCGATGACTGCGCTAGGGGTGGCTTGTTCGACTGTCGTTGTCATTGCGTCTCCAGGGCTGGTAAATACCTAAGTGGAATATGACTAATAGAAATACCACATCGACGTGTGGGTTGTCACACTATCCGCGACGACTTGACCTGGGACACATCGCGCCGAAGGAAGCGAACACGCGACGAAAGGCCTGCCGATGGGTCATCACAAGCGGTTGACGTGCGGGTATCTGCGACGAATGACGCGTCGGACTTGCGCGCGCAGTTCCGTGCGGATCGCGGTGATCGGGGCTGTGGTCAGCCCTTGGCGACAGACCGGCCAGCGCGGCGTCCGTAGAAGCTGCCGTCGCCGAGTGATACGCCGCTGGCGTAACCCCACGCCGCGAGACCTGCCGTCGAGCGGCCCGCTGCGAACAGGCCGGGAATGGGTTCGCCGCTGACGTGCAAGACCTCGGCCTCTAGCGTCGTGTTGAGGCCGCCCAGGGTGAAGCCGCCGGTGCTCTCCCGCAGGTCGATTGCCCCCAGGGGCGAACCGAGGGGGCGCAGCCACTTCGGCTTCTTGTGCAGCAGCGAATCTTCGCCGCGCGCAGCCCCCTTGTTGTACGCCGCCACCGTAGCCTGCAGCGAACCACGTGGCAGGCCGATTTCGGCCTCGAGGTCAGCGACCGTATCGGCAACCCACGTCGGCGGTCGCATCATCATCTGTGGCGATACGGAGGCCATCGCCTCCTGCTGGCCGGCGTCGTCGATGATGAGATACGCCGTGTTGTTCTGGTGGTAGAGCGTCAGCTGACCGACCCGACCCGGATAGGTGTCCTCCGCGACGTACCGCTGTCCGCGCTCGTTGACCAGCACGCCGCGGACCAACTGCTGCGGATCGATGAAGATGGCGACTTCCGTGGCATCCATGTGGGCCAAATCGGCCCCCAGCGCCTGTGCCATCCGGATTGCCTGCCCGTCGTGCTGTTCGATCGAGGCGGCCGGACGACCGGCGATGCGTGGTGCATATTGCGCGACCATCGCGTCGTTGTACGCGAAGCTTCCAGTTGCCAGCACGACCCCGCGACGTGCCCGGATGGTTACCTCGGTCCCGTATTGGCGGGCCAGGACGCCGACGACGCGCCCGTCGGGATCGACGACGAGGCTCTGCGCCCGCACGTCGTACAGCGCGCGGGCCCCCGCTGCGGTCGCCGTCTCCACCAGCGGTTTCATCAGCATGAAACCGGCGCTGGCTTCGCCTTGCTTCTTGTCGGACATTTGCGGGACATGTCCCCGAGGGGCTGGCGTGGCGATGGTGTTGAACGGATAGGAGTTCTCGCCGCCGGAATACATCAGACCTTGGTCGCCCATCGGCTCCCAGCCGGGCTCGTCGAAGAACTCGGGCTTGAACGTCACGCCGCAACCGACCAGCCAGTCGAAGTGCGCCACGCTGCCCTCGCAGTAGTCGGCGATACGGGCTTCATCGGCGCCCGGCCCCATCGCAACATTGAGGAAGGCCTTCATGTTCTCGACGGAATCATCGAAGCCGCAGGCCTTTTGAAGAGCGGTGCCGCCACCCAGATAGATGAAACCGCCGGCCATCGAGGCCGCTCCGCCCCATGATCCGGTACGTTCGAGCACCAGCACGTCGGCACCCGCGCGGGCAGCCTCGACCGCTGCTGCCGCTCCGGCCACGCCGTAACCGGCGATGACGACGTCAGCCTCGTGATCCCAGGTAGTGACCGACGAGGCCGGCACGGGCACGACCATCAGCGCATGGCCGCAGGAAGATCGCCGAGCCACTGGTGTCCCCAGTAGCTGTCCGCGGTGATTTCCTCTGCGGTGTAATAGGTTTCGTCTACCCGCATGCCGTCGGTACCGAACTCGATGTCCCAATCTCCTGGTGCGCGGACGTAGAACGACACCATCTTGTCGTTGGTGTGGCGGCCCAGGGTCGATGACAGCTGGAAGCCGTCCTTGTTCACTCGGTCCAAGGCTTGACCAACGGCGTCGAGGCTGTCGACCTCGACCATCAGGTGCACCAGACCCGGGTCGCCCACGTGGCTTGCTGGGCAGATGGCCAAGCTGTGATGGCGTTCGTTGATGCCGAGGAACCGTACCCGCACCGGACCGAACTCCGGCGGCAGCGGCACCCTGAACGCCCCGCGCGACCGGAACCCGAGCACCTCGGTGTAGAAGTCGAACGAGCCGGCGACGTCCATCGCCGGTACCACCACGTGTCCCAAGCCCTGGTCGCCGGTGACGAACCGGGCGCCGTACGGCGTGATCACCGGGCTGTGGTCGAGTACCGGACCGTGAAACACCTCCAGCGTCGTACCGGCCGGATCGTCGAACGTGATGACCTCGTCCACTCGACGGGCATCGGCCTCCTCTAGCGACAGTTCCTTGAACGGCACGCCCGCTCCGTCGAGTGCGGCCTTGACCCGCTGCAGCGCTGCGTGGTCGCGTACTTCCCAGCCGACGGTCAGGATCCGGTCGGACTCGCCTGGCGTCACGATGATGCGGGCCGCGCGTTCGTCCATCCGCAGGTACAGCGCGGTGTCGTCGGGACCCTTGCCCTCGGCGAAACCCAGTACGCCGAGGGCGAATTGGCGCCAACGGTCTATGTCGGCGGTGGCGACGGAGACGTAACCCAGGCTCTTCAACTCGGTCATCAGATCATCGCCCGAAGCGGGCCCTGCGGGTCCACGCCCAGCGAACTCAGCGCCGAGGCGTGGTACACGGTGCCTGGTACGTGGATCGCGTGCGCCTGGCCGACGTGCACGTCGCGCCAATACCGTTGCAGCGGCTTGTCCATCCGCGCGGCGTTGCCCCCACAGCGCGCGAAGATTTCGTCGACCGCGGAAACCGCGCGCCAGACTGCACGAACCTGAGTCCGCCTGCCAGCTGCGCGATCTTCGAAAGAAACGTCGTGACCGGAGTCGACCATGTCGAAGATCCGGTCGGCGTTGGCAAGCAACTCTTGGCGGGCCGCATTGATGTCGGCGGCGGCTTCACCGATCGCGTACATCACATAGGGGTCGTCCTTGATGGCGACACCGCTGGAGTTCACGCGTTCGCGTTGATAGTCGAGGGCTGCTCCGAGCGCCCCCTCGGCGATGCCGATGGTCGCCGCGCTGATACCAAGCGGGAACATCGTGGACCACGGCATGAGGTACAGCGTTTCGGTCATCCCGGCCTCGCGCTGGGCCGTGCCGTCCATCACCTTCATCGCATCCATCGTTCGGTAGGACGGGACGAATGCGTCGGAGACGATGACGTCCTTCGAGCCGGTCCCTCGCAGGCCGACGACGTTCCACGAGTCCTCGACGATCTGGTAATCCTTGCGGGGCAGCACCATGTGGAGCATCTGAGGCGGCATCAGTGGTTTGCCGTCGGCGTCACCGAGCATCGCGCCGAGAAAGATCCAGTCGCAATGGTCGGTGCCCGAGCTGAACTGCCACCGCCCGTTGAAGATGTAGCCACCGTCCACGGGCTTCGCGACGCCTTGCGGCGCATAGGGGGAGGCGACCCACGTGTCGACGTCGTCAGCCCAGATCTCGGCGGCGACCCTCGGGTCGGCGTAGGCGAGCTGGTACGGATGCACGCCGACGACGCCGTTGATCCAGCCGGCAGCAGGATCGAGAGCGGCCGTGGCCATGACCGTTTCCGCGAACTCTCGCGGATGCACCTCCAAGCCACCGTGAATCTTGGGCTGCAGTAAGCGAATGTTGCCCGCCGACTTCATCAGCTTGACCGTGTGGTCGGTGAGCTTGCCGATCTTCTCGCCCTCCGTGCCCTGATCGCGCAGCTGGTCGGCGATGTCACGTACTCGGTCGATTACCCGCTCGGTCATCATCTCGTCCTATCGTTCTATGGCTGTACTTGATGGTGTATCGCGGAATACGGCGCGGCGTTGGCGATTCCCAATCAGCGGTCAGCGGAATTCTCTCGGTCGTGCTGGGTCAGAACGCGATGTGAACGTCGTCGGTGACGGGAGTGGCTTGGCACGTCAGAACAAGCCCGTCAGCGAGGTCTTCTGGTTCGAGAATGTCGCATTTCGCCATGCGTACCTCACCGCGTACCACCGTGGCCGCGCACGACCCGCACTGGCCTTCTCTGCACGAGTAGGGCGCATCGATACCCGCTGCGAGCATGACGTCGACAAGCACCTTACGTCGTGGCCACTGCAGCCGGTGACTGATTCCATCGATCTCGACCTGAACCGATGTGGCGTCCTGGGCATCGAAATCATCTGTCGCCGAGGCGACTTCGTCGGTGAAGGGGTCGCCTGCCAGCGATTGGAACACCTCGAGATGAATTCGCTCACGGGGGACCCCAGATTCAGCAAGCGTCTCCTTGATTACTGCCATGAAGGGCGCGGGACCGCAGATGAAGGATTCGAAGGGGCTGGAGGCACCGAATACCGTGCGCGTGAAGCCGCTCAACTGCGCGCGCGTCGGAAGGCCTTGCAGTGACTCCAGCCAATGCAGCACCGTCAACCGACCGGCGTAACGGGCGGCGAGCTCTCGCAACTCGGTGGCGAATATGACCGAGCCCTCGTCGCGGTTCGCATAGCAGAGTACGACTCGACCGGTACCGGCAGCGAGCACCGACTTGAGGATGGAGATCACGGGCGTGATGCCGCTGCCCGCTGCCCACAAGAGGAAGTCCGCGTCCAAGTCGCGGGGTGAGAACACGCCAGATGGTGGCAGTACCTCGATGGTGTCTCCGGCCGAGACGTTGTCGCAGAGCCAATTCGATCCGTAGCCGCCGATGGTGCGTTTGATGGTGACCTTGGGCGCGGGGTCGGTGTGCGGGGAACTCGCCAGTGAGTAACAACGTGCCACCGACCCCGTTCGCTCACTGGGCACCCGCAGCGTGAGGAACTGGCCGGGTCGATATGCGAATCGATCCAGTTGTTCGTCGGGGATGTCGAATACCAACGAGCGGGCATCTGGGCCCTCGTCGATGACATCGGCCACCGTCAACGGCACACCTCTGCCTCCGCCGACCGTTTCGGTGGGGGTCTCGACGTTGGTCATGGCCACAGAGTTTGACTCCCAAGCCGCTGACTCCCACCCGCCGTGTCCGGTGGACGGGAAGCTGCGCCTCGACGTCCGGTCACCGGGAACTGGACCACTGCGCCGAACGTCGAGCGCCTACGGTGTGATCCGTGAGCAGTGGACCGAACGCTCGAGTTGACGTCGTCGTGGTGGGTGCCGGCTTCGGTGGGCTGTACGCGCTGCACAAGTTCCGATCGCAAGGACTGTCGGTGCGGGTCTTCGACGGTGCGCCCGACGTGGGCGGCACGTGGTACTACAACCGGTATCCAGGCGCGCGTTGCGATGTCGAAAGCGTGGACTACTGCTACTCGTTCTCGGACGAACTTCAGCAAGAGTGGACCTGGACCGAGAAGTACGCCACACAGGGCGAGATCCTGGCCTATATCAACTGGGTTGCCGACAAGCTCGACCTACGTCGTGACATTACTTTCGACACCCGGGTGATGAGTGCGGTGTTGGACGAGCAGACGCTGCGCTGGACCGTCACGACCGACGCGGCGGAATCCGTGGAGGCGCGGTTCGTGGTGATGGCCACCGGGCCGCTTTCGGCCGCCATCACTCCAGAGTTTCCTGGCTTGGCGTCCTTCGCGGGGGAGATCTACCACACTGCGCACTGGCCGCACGACAAGGTGGACTTCACCGGCAAGCGCGTCGCCGTGATTGGCACCGGATCGTCTGGAATACAGTCGATTCCGATCATCGCCGAGCAAGCACAGCAGCTGTTCGTATTCCAGCGCACTCCCAATTACAGTGTGCCCGCCGGCAATCGGTTGCTAGACGCTGACGAGATTGCCCAGATCAAGGCGAACTATGCCGAGCGACGCAGAGTGTCGTGGCGCAGCGGCGGTGGGTCGCCGCACGTAGCTCATCCGAAGTTGACCATGGAGGCGACGCCCGAGGAGCGGCAAGCGGCCTTCGAGGAGCGCTGGGCACTCGGCGGCGTGCTGTTCTCCAAGACCTTCAGCGATCAGATGATCTCCATGGAGGCGAACGAGGAAGCACGCCGGTTCTACGAGGACAAGGTCCGTGCGATGATCGACGATCCTGAGGTCGCCGAACTGCTGATCCCCGATGACCATCCGATCGGGACGAAGCGAATCTGTACCGATACGAACTACTTCGAGACGTTCAATCGCCCCAACGTGAAACTCGTGAGCGTCCGAAAGACTCCCATCGAGTCGATCGACGCGACGGGTATCAACACCACGGAAGCGCATTACGACGTCGACGCCCTGGTGCTCGCAACCGGGTTCGATGCAATGACCGGTGCGCTCGCCAAGATCGACATCGTGGGCCGGCGGGGGGAGAAGCTGGTTGACGACTGGGTCGACGGGCCTCGCACCTATCTGGGCTTGGGCACCGACGGGTTCCCAAATCTGTTCCTGGTGTCCGGTCCCGGCGCGCCAGCGGTGCTGGCGAACATGGTGCTGCACGCCGAGGCCCACGTGAACTGGATCGCCGACGCCATCGATCACCTCGACAGCCATGGCTACGCCGCGATCGAAGCGACGTCGGATGCCGTGGACGGCTGGGTTGCCGAATGCGCTCAGCGCGCTGACGCCACCTTGTTCACCAAGGCGAACTCCTGGTATCTGGGCGCGAATGTTCCCGGTAAACCGCGGACGTTCATGCTCTTCATCGGAGGCTTCGGCGTCTATCTCGACATCTGCAACGAGGTGGCTGCCGCCGGATACAAGGGATTCGATCTGCTGAAGGCGCCGTAGTGACAGGGTCTTTCGCCAAGGTCGTTCTCGTCACCGGTGACGGGGGCGATGCCGGGGCGACGCCGATGGTCGAGTCGACCGGGGCTCGCTGGTGAAGACGTACGCGGTAACCGGGTCGGCTTCCGGCATGGGTGCGGCAGTGGTCAACCGACTTCGGTCGGATGGACATCGTGTCATCGGCGTTGACCTTCACGACGCCGACGTCACCCATGACTTGTCCACACCGGCAGGTCGCTCCCGTGCGGCCGCAGAAGTCTTGTCCCATGCTTCCGGTCATCTCGACGGTGCAGTGCTTGCCGCTGGCATCGGGCCGCGGCCAGGCGCCGAGAACGTGGCGGGCATTCTGTCAGTGAACTACTTCGGGGTCGTTGACCTGGTGACGGCATGGCGTCCCGCTTTGGCTGCGACGAGTACCGCCAAAGTCGTTGTCGTGGGCAGCAATTCGGCAACGACTATGCCGATGTTGCCCCGGCGTGCGGTACGGGCCCTGTTGCGTGACGACCTCGACGCCGCGGTGCGGGTGGCACGCCGGTACCGTTCGGCGGCATCGCCGATGGCGTACGGTGCATCGAAGCTCGCCGTCATGCGCTGGGTGCGCCGAACGGCGGTGCAGCCGCAGTGGGCCGGAGCCGGCATCAGACTGAACGCGATCGCTCCAGGGGCAGTGGACACGCCACTGCTCGGTGAGCAGCTTGCCACCCCACGCGAGGCGAAGGCGATCAGATCATTCCCCGTGCCGGTGGGCGGATTTGGCAACCCCGATCATCTCGCCGGGTGCATGCGGTTCATGTTGTCAGACGCGGCCGACTTCCTTTGTGGCAGTGTGATCTTCGTTGACGGTGGATCGGATGCGTACTTCCGATCCGACGACTGGCCGCAGCCAGTCTCGGTCACGGGAGTCCCGCGTTATCTACAAGGGTTGCTGGCATTTTCACGCGCACGCCGCCGATTGTGAATTTCACAACGCAACGTTCTCACCTGACGCACGATCGATCTAGCCGGCGGTTGCTTCTTGCTCTCGCTTGATCTCGAGGGCGATGTCGATCAGCTGGTCCTCTTGGCCACCGATCAGCTTGCGCTGGCCGGCTCGGTGAAGGAGCTTGTGTGCGGGTACGTCGTAGCGTTCGGATTGGCGGATGGCGTGTTTGAGGAAGCTCGAGTACACCCCGGAGTAGCCCATGATCAGCGCGTTGCGGTCGAGCAGGCACTCCGCGGGCATCGCGGGGGCGACGACCTCTTCGGCGGCGTCGGCGATGTCGAAGAAGTCGATGCCGGTCTTGACGCCGATCTTGTCGAACACCCCGATGAGTGCCTCGACGGGGGCATTGCCCGCACCAGCGCCGAAGCGGCGGCACGAACCGTCGATCTGCTTGGCGCCCGCGCGGACCGCCTCGATCGAGTTGGCGACGCCCAGGCCGAGGTTCTCGTGGCCATGGAAGCCAACTTGAGCGTCGTCTCCGAGTTCGGCGACCAGGGCGGCGACGCGGTCCGCGACGCCGTCCAAGACGAGCGCACCTGCGGAGTCGACGACGTAGACGCACTGGCAGCCGGCATCGGCCATGATCCGCGCCTGCGCGGCGAGTTTCTCCGGCGGGATCGTGTGGCTCATCATCAGGAAGCCCACGGTTTCCAGGCCGAGTTCACGCGCGAGGCCGAAGTGCTGGATCGACACGTCGGCCTCGGTGCAGTGGGTGGCGATCCGGCAGATGGAGCCGCCGTTGTTCTGCGCTTCCTTGATGTCTTCCTTGGTGCCGACACCGGGAAGCATCAAAAAGGCGATCTTGGCGCGCTTGGCGGTCTGGGCCGCGAGCTTGATCAGCTCCTGTTCGGGGGTCTTGGAGAAGCCGTAGTTGAAGCTCGACCCGCCGAGTCCGTCACCGTGGGTCACCTCGATGACGGGGACGCCGGCACCATCGAGGGCAGCAACGATGGCGCCGACTTCATCCTTGGTGAACTGGTGGCGTTTGTGGTGCGACCCGTCGCGCAGGGACGTGTCCGTCATCCGGACGTCCCACATCGGGTTGAAGTAGATGTCGTCGACACCACTCATGATTGGCCTCCTGTCGCGGTGGTGGAAAGACTTTCCTTGGCGATCTCCTCGCCCACCTTGGTGGCCGCGGCGGTCATGATGTCCAGGTTTCCCGCGTAGGGCGGCAGGTAGTCGCCCGCACCCTCCACTTCGACGAACGTCGTGACGAGGGCTTGGCCGCCCGAGTGCATCGACGGGTCGTCGAACTGCGGTTCGTTGAGCATCCGGTAGCCGGGCACGTAGGTCTGCACCTCGGCGACGACGTCGCGGATCGACTGAGCGATCGCGTCGCGGTCGGCGTCTTCGGGAATCGCGCAGAAGATGGTGTCGCGCATGATCATTGGCGGATCGGCCGGATTGAGGATGATGATCGCCTTGCCGCGGCTGGCGCCGCCGATGGTCTCGACGCCCTTACTGGTGGTCTTGGTGAACTCGTCGATGTTGGCCCGGGTTCCAGGCCCCGCCGACGACGACGACACCGACGCCACGATCTCGGCATAGGGCACCTCCACGACGCGACTCACCGCGTAGACGATCGGAATGGTTGCCTGCCCGCCACAGGTGATCATGTTGACGTTCGGGGCGTCGAGGTGCTCGCGCAGGTTGGCAGGCGGGATCACGGCGGGACCGACGGCCGCAGGCGTCAGATCGATCGCGCGGATACCCGCCTCGGCATACCGCGGCGCGGCATCGCGATGGACGTAGGCACTGGTGGCCTCGAAGACCAGGTCGGGCTTCTCATCTCGGGCCAGCAACCAGTCGACGCCTTCGTGGCTCGTCTCCAACCCGAGCTTTCTCGCACGGGCCAGGCCCTCACTCTCCGGGTCGATGCCAATCATCCAACGTGGCTCCAACCAGTCCGAGCGCAGCAGCTTGTAAAGCAGGTCAGTGCTGATGTTGCCGGACCCGACGATCGCCACCGATGCCTT
>Ga0105248_10000180_pt1 | contig 73620 bp, 70 predicted proteins | sample KBSS34metaG_FD_81524 | JGI IMG/M metagenome (GOLD analysis project Ga0105248, IMG submission 81524) | Switchgrass rhizosphere microbial communities from Kellogg Biological Station, Michigan, USA - KBS S3-4 metaG | ecosystem: Host-associated > Plants > Roots > Rhizosphere > Soil | place... | reverse complement strand
ACGACTCCCTGGAGACGATCGCGCACGCGGTCGGCTACACCTCGGTCTACGCCTTCAGCCGCGCGTTCAGCCGAGCTCGGGCCATGCCGCCAGGCCAGTACCGCGCCCGGACGCGCCAATCCGCTCGCCGCGGCGGTCCCCCATCAGCTCGCCCCTGAGCTGACCAGCCGCCGGACTCGGGACTTTCCCACTCCATCTTTCCGAAACCAGCTGGTCCAGCACCATCCCGACCAGCAGCGCCAACGGGCTGTCCCCGGGGCCTGCGGCAACGCCCCGGCCGAGGTGCACAATAGTCGACCGCACGCAAGATCCGGCACGCGATGGGGAATACATGTTCGATGTGATCATCGTCGGTGGCGGGCCGACTGGAATGATGCTGGCGAGCGAGTTGCGCCTGCAGGGCGCCACGGTGCTCGTGCTGGAGAAGGATGCCGAGTTGCCGCCGTTCGTGCGGTCGCTCGGGCTGCATGTGCGCAGTATCGAGGTGCTGGATCAGCGGGGGCTACTGGACCGGTTCCTCGAGAACGGCAAGCAGTACCCGATCATTCCCGGCGGCGTCCGGGGATTCTTCGCGGGCATCGAGAAGCCCGCTCCCGCCGGGCTGGACACCGCACACGGATACGTGCTCGGCATTCCGCAGACGCTCACCGACCGGCTGCTCGCCGAGCACGCGGCCGAAGTCGGAGCCGAGATCCGGCGCGGGTGTCCAGTGGTCGGGCTGGAGCAGGACGACGACGGCGTGACCGTGCACCTTGGAGACGGGGCTGCAATGCCGTTGCGGGCGCGGTTTGCCGTCGGCTGCGACGGTGGACGCAGCACGGTTCGGAAACTGCTCGGGGTCGGATTCCCCGGCGAGCCGTCGAAAATCGACACGCTGCTGGGCGAGATGGAGGTGACGGCGTCCCCGGACGACATCGCGGCGGTGATGACCGAGGTACGCAGGACCGAGAAGCGGTTCGGGATCGGGCCGTCGGACAAGCCGGGAGTATTCCGCGCGGTCGTGCCGGCACAGGGCGTGGCCGAAGACCGTTCGGTGCCGCCGACGCTCGAGGAGTTCAGGCAACAGCTGCGCAGGTACGCCGGCACCGACTTCGGCGTGCACTCTCCCCGCTCGCTGTCGCGCTTCGGCGACGCGACCCGCCAGGCCGAGCGCTACCGGGTCGGACGGGTGTTCCTGGCCGGGGACGCCGCGCACATCCACCCGCCGATGGGTGGACAGGGGCTCAACCTCGGGATCCAGGACTCGTTCAACCTGGGCTGGAAGCTGGCTGCGGTCATCAACGGCTGGGCGCCGGGCGACCTGCTCGACAGCTACGAGTCCGAGCGGCACCCGGTGGCGGCCGACGTGCTGGACAACACCCGTGCACAGCTGCAGCTGACGACCAACGAACCCGGGCCGCAGGCGGTTCGGCGGTTGGTGGCGCAGCTGATGGACTTCGACGACGTCAACCGTTTTCTGATCGAGAAGATCACGGCGATCGGTATCCGGTACGACTTTGGTGAGGGCCATGCCCTGCTCGGGCGGCGGCTGCGCGACGTCCAGCTCGGGCATGGGCGCCTGTTCGAGCTGATGCGCACCGGCAGCGGGCTGCTGCTCGATCAGACGGGGCGGCTCTCGGTGGACGGCTGGGCCGAGCGCGTCGACCACGTCGCCGACATCAGCGACGAGCTGGACATGCCGGCGGTACTGCTTCGGCCGGATGGGCACGTCGCGTGGGTCGGCGACGATCAGCAGATGCTCGAGGTCGCGCTGGCCAGGTGGTTCGGCGCCGCAAGAACTCCTACGGCCCGGTGAGTGAACCGCCCGGTTCTCCGGTGCGGACCTCGGACCACGAGTCATCGGTGGGGCGGTACTGGACTTGGGTGCGCTCGTCGTGCCGCAGTCGTGGCTGTCCCGGCGTCGAGGCCGCCCAAGCTCGGCATGAGCGTCTTCGCCCCTCACGTTGCGGACGCTGACGGCAGGCCCGCTCACCTTCCGACCCCCGTTCGGCGGAGGACGATGAACCAGACCCAGATGGCGGAACCCGCGTTGACGCTGGTCGTCCTCTACTGTTCCGACGTGACGGCCTGCCGCGAGTTCTACGGGTCGCTGGGTCTCCCGTTGGACCGGGAACAGCACGGCAGTGGGCCCACGCACTTCGCCGCGCGGACCTCCGGGGGGACGGTGCTCGAGCTATATCCGGCCGACGGCCGCGAGTCCACGGGTCCGATCCGAATCGGGCTGGCGGTCGAACACGGGAGCATCACTCTTCCGCTCGCTCCCGGAGACCACGTCCTCGAAGATCCGGACGGCCGACGCGTGGTCGTCACGGTGACGAAGCAAACCGGGAGGGCGAATGACTGACCGGTACAGCCGGCCCGAGGTGGATCGGGCCCCCGCCGATGTCGATCAGGCGCTGATGGTCAGGTCTGGTCCTGACCATCGGCGAGGGCGAACGCCTTCTCGACGTCCCGCTGTTCCGGGAGTGGGCCGGGACCTGACGTGCGCGCTCGACACCTGCCAGGCGCGTCACCGTAGCCGACGGCACTGCGGCGATCAGCACCCCGCGGGCTGACCCAGCCGGCTCAGGTCGCGCGCGGACACCTGGTGCCACTATTGACCCATCGGTCATTAAGTGCGATTGTTGACCGCGTGGTCAACAACGAGGTGAACCGAAGGACTCGCAGGGCCCGATCCGCCGACCTCCCGGCGGCGTTAACAGTGGTCCGCGTCTATGTCGCGCTGACCGTCTCGACACTGGTCGCCCTCGGCGTGATGTCAGCTCTCGCGCCACGCCTGGCAACCCACGAGGCGTGGGGGCATGCCGTGATCGTGGCCATCTTCGCGATCCTGCTACGACTGCGGATGCGGGCCGCTCGAAGAGGCCGCGGACCGGCCCTGCGCGCCGTGATGATCATCGCTGGTGCGCTCTTCGCGGTGAACGTCGTCGAGGCAGCCCTTCCCCACGCGTTCCCAGCATGGATGCGCATCGAGATGGCCGTGACCGCCCTGATCATGGCTCTGCTGATCGGCCTACTCACCGGCCGCGTCCGCCAATAGTCAGGCGTACCGCGCGGAACCGTGCTCTCCTGCCATTGTTGGCGGCGTGACTACCGCTCGGGACACAGATCCACCCCGCGCCGCACGACGGAGGCTCAGCGAGGAACAACGGCGGGCACAGATCCTCCGGGCGACCATCCAGGTAGTGGCCCATCACGGCTTCGAGGCGGCGACCGCGAGCCTGATCGCGGAGCAGGCCGGAGTGTCCAAAGGCCTGATCTGGCACTACTTCGCCGACAAGACCGATCTGATGAAGCAGGCGGTCGTCGCGGTCGTCCGGCTGATCCGTGATGAGGTCGCCGCCACCGTCGATCCCTCGACCCCGGTTCCCGACGCGATCCGGACCTACATCCGCACGGTCGCATCCATTCGCCGGGAGCGACCGGACGAGTTCCGGGCCCTGGACCGCATCACCCGCCGACTCGAGGAGCCCGACGGGAGCCCGGCCTTCAGCCAGCACGACTACGAGGAGCTCTACCAGGGCCAGCAAGCCCTGTTCCGCCGCGGGCAGGCAGAAGGCGCCTTCCGCGACCTCGACACCCGGGTCATGGCGATCACCTACCAGGCCGCCGTCGACGCGATGCTGTCCTATCTCGACAGCCACCCCGACACGGATGTCGATCAGTATGCCGACGCGCTCGCCGACATCCTCCTCGCCTCCCTGGCCCGGCGACCTGGCCGATGAGCACGACCGCCAACGGGTACCGCGTCGAGCAGCCACAGCGACGACAGGGCGTCACGACAGGCGAGCGTGGTCTCCTTGGCCGGCTTGTTACCCAGGCCGGGAGTCGCCGCATCCAGGATTTCGAGTAGGCCGTCGTCGTCGACGTGGCGGCGGCATAGTAGGCGAGCCAGGCACGCAGTGCCGTCGGTCGCCGGATCGGATAGCCCTGTTCGGGGAACTCCCGTTGAACGACGTTGTCCAAATACGCGTCCAGCTCGGCCCGACGCGCCCGCGGCGGCAGGCCGCGGATAGCGGGAAAGCCCGATGCCGTGATCTCCTCGACATAGTCCGTCAACCGAAGCGAGGTCGCACCGCCAATGTCGCTGTTTCCGTCGAGGAGCGCAGCGAGGCTGACGGTCGGCGTGTCGACGTCCCGTTCCGCCATGCTCAGTGGGCGCATCCGCAACGGCACGATCCGCCCCGCGCCCGAGTGGACAACCGCCCCTCGCGGCGCCGAGCTGCCCGCGATGATGAAGTGACCGGCCGGCGAGCCGGCGTCGACCGCGCGCCGCACGTGGTCCCACACCTCGGAAAGACGCCATTTTACTCTACCAACGACAGATGTTCTAGTCTTTCTATCACGAGGACGTCTCAGATCGACTCGACGATGATGTCTGCGCGGTCGAGTGTGGCGGTGTAGGCGGCTATGTCATCCGGATCGCTGGTGAGGATCTGGGCCGGGCCGTGCAGAGCAGCCGCTATGACGACCAGGGCGTCGATGACGTCCGGCCGTTTCTTCGCGGAAAGCCTGGCGTCGGCGAGCATGGCCCCTGCCCGTTTGTACGAGTCGAGGGTGAAGGTCCTCGCGCAGGCGACGCAGCCAGCGGGGACGCTCGTCGCGCCGCGTATGGGTGGCGCACCCTCCCGAGTCTGCGGCACGGTGCAGTCCTTCAGGTACTGGCCGAAGGCACGTACGGTCTTCGGGTCCGGTCGCCACGCCTGGGCGAGGACCGGGCCGATGACAACCGGCCGGTGCGGCGCCGCGCGCAGGCCATGGTGGAGCAGCCGCGCCGCGGGGCTGTCCCGCAGGAGCGCCACGAGCATGCCGGCGTCGTAGACGACGGTACGGGCGATCACGCGACGCCCGCGGCGTCCGATCCAAGCGCGCTGCCCAGGACCCGGTGGACGAGGGCCCGCTCGACCACCGTCAGGGCGTCGAACGAAGACGGGCGTCCCGAAGCGTTTCGCCCATCCCGGGTAGACGCGTCGGGTGGCCGCCGCTGTGGCGTGTCCCCTGATACAGCGGCGGCATACTCCAGGCAGCCAGAGGAAAGGCTAGGTCGCAGGAGACATCGGCGAGTCCGGCCGTTCTCCAGCGGCCGCCACGTTTCATTATCGCCGATGCACGGATCGGAAACGATGTCCGGTTTACTCCTTGACTTCGATGAAACGTGAGGACACGCTCGACCTGCCACTCGATGGGGAGTAAAATGAAAGCAATCGTCGCGACTGATCAGGTCGCGGAAGCAGCCGGGATAAAGCTGGCGGAGCGGCCTGAGCCGACGCCGGCGATCAACGACGTCGTCGTCGAAGTCCACGCGTCAGGCTTCGTCCCCGCGGAGTGGCAGTGGCCCTCGACGTGGGTCGATCGCTCCGGTCACGATCGAGCCCAGGCGATCATCGGCCACGAGTTCGCCGGAGTGGTCACCTCTCTTGGCTACGGCACGACAGGGCTCTCGCCTGGCCAGCGGGTCTTCGGTATCACTGACTGGCACCGCGATGGAACCCTGGCCGAGTACGCGGCCGTGGAGGCACGCAACCTTGCGCCGCTGCCGGGAAACGTCGACTTCACGGTGGGTGCGAGCCTGCCGATCTCCGGCCTGACCGCATGGCAGGGCCTGTTCCAGCACGGCCGTCTTCAGGCAGGACAGAGCGTCCTCGCGCACGGCGCCGCCGGCGCGGTCGGATCCGTGGTGACGCAGCTCGCCCGGGAGTTCGGCGCCTATGTCATAGGTACCGGGCGGGCGGCGGACCGCCAGGCGGCGCTCGACTTCGGCGCGAACGAGTTCCTCAGCCTCGACGACGAGGATCTCGACGGCATCGGCGGGGTCGACGTGGTCTTCGATGTCATCGGTGGCGACATCCAGAGGCGCTCGGCGAGCATCATCCGGCCTGGCGGGACGCTGGTGTCGGTGGTCGGGCCCGCCGAGGCCCGCCCTGTCGACGGTCTCGCGGTCGACTTCGTCGTCGAGTCCGTTCCGAGTCAGCTGGTGGAGATCGTCGACCGGGTGCGGGACGGGCGCCTGCGCACGCACATCGGAACCGTCGCGACCCTCGAAGACGCCATCCCCGCGCTCAACCCGACCGGGCGGCGCAAGGGCAAGACCGTCATTCGCGTGCGCTCCTGAGCTCAACATCGGGTTCCCAACGGCCGGTGATGCACAGCCTCGAGACCGGTCGCCGGCGCCAGCAGCGCCAGCGCGCCCTCGTCGGGGCTGCTGGCGTCGGCCTGCAAGGTCACGAGACGCTGGCCGTCTACGGCGGTCAGGATCTCCGACGTCAGTTCGAGCCGGCCGACCAACGGATGGTCGAGGGCCCGCCGGCTACCGCGCTTGACCCGGACGCCGTAGTGGCGCGCGACAGCCAGCCGAAATCGACGCTGCTCTGGGAGAGATCTGCGACCAGCTCCTGGAGCCGGGGGTGTACGGCGCGGGTGTTATGCGCACTTGACGCAGGTCCGCGCCGCCGGCCGGGCGTCCAGGCGTCCCGCCCCGATTGGCTGTCCGCATCTGGTGCACGTCCCGTAGGTGCCGGCGGCCAGGCGGGCGAACGCCGCCTCGATCTCCGCCGCCTCCCCCGCGGCCTGGCGCATCGTCGCCCTCAGCTGCTCACGCTCGAACGGCATCGACGCACCCTCGATGTCGTGCTCGTCGTCGGCGCCAACGTCGGCGGAATCCTCGAGCAACCGGGCGAAGTCGAGTCGCAGCGCTGTCAGCCGTCCCGCCGCGCGAGCCCGCTCTACCACGAGCCGCTCGAACGCGGCAGATCCGGACGCGGCAGATCCGGACCCGGAAGACCCAGGCACGGAGAGCCCGGACGACATGGGCCTATCGAACCACGGGTGCATGAGCCGCGGGCCTGCTCGAGAGCAGGCCCGTCAGCTCCAGGTGGTGGTCCGGGGCGTCAGGTCGGTGACGCCGGCCAGCTGACCAGTCGCCGCCGATGCGGCTGCCGCGCCGTCCGGTATCGCCGGGCCCGATGGTCACTGGGCGACGCGATGCGGACCGGATGCCACCTCGGCCATCGCCACCGTGGATATCGGCCGTGAACATGCCGTGGTCGGGGTGCTGCCCGCGCCGGGACGCACGGCCGCGGGACCGCTTCGGCGGGGTAGGGCTAGGCCCACCAGCGAAGACGGTGTCCAGACCGCTCGTGGAGAGGTCTGGATGCGACGACCATGGTGGGCATGACGCTGAGTCTTTCTTCGACAGCGCCGCGGATGAGCAGAGCTTGGGTCGTTCTCGAGGCGAGTGGCGCGGCGGCAGTCTGCGGCATCACCTGGCTGGCCTGGTCGCTGAGCGGGCGCGGGTATTTCTGGCCGCGCTGGGTGTGGTTCGGTGTCGCGACCGCCCTCACCGCCGAGTTCCTGGTACGCACGGTTCTGGGCGTAAGGCCCGGGCGGCGGCGGTGGTTGGCATCGGGTCGCGCGGCGTCCGGGCTGCTCGCGGCGGTCGACGTGGTCGTCTGGCTGCTGTCCGGCGGCGGGTTCTTCTGGCCGATGTTCATCATCGTTCCGCTCGCCGGCGCGGTCGGCGCGCACACCTGGATCGTCGGCCGGCTTCCGAACGAGCGGGAAGAGGAGCTGACCGAGCGGGTCGGCACCCTCGCCCGTTCCCGTCAGGTGGCGCTGGACGGGCAGGCCGCGGAACTCAAGCGGGTGGAACGGGACCTGCACGACGGAACGCAGGCCCGGATAGTCTCGCTCGCACTCACCCTGGGGATGGCCGAGGACGTCATCCACAAGGACCCGCAGGCCGCGGCGCGGCTGCTGGGCGAGGCCCGCTCCACCGCCAGCGGCGCGCTCGATGACCTGCGCGCGGTGATGCAGCGCATCCACCCCGCCGTACTCAGCGACCGGGGTCTCGTCCCCGCCGTACGGGCGCTCGCACTCGATCTGGCGCTGCCGGTGACCGTCACGGGCGAGTTCCCGCCCGGTCTGCCGCCGCCCGTCCAGTCCGCCCTGTACTTCGCGATCGCCGAATGCCTGGCCAACGTCGTCAAACACAGCCACGCCACCGTCGCCGGGGTGACTTTCGGCGCCGACGGCTCCGACCTCACCGTCGTCGTCAGCGACGACGGGGTGGGAGGCGCCGATCTCACCCGGGGGACGGGGATGCGCGGGATCATCCATCGGCTGGAGACCGTCGACGCCCGACTGGACGTCGCGAGCCCCCGGGGCGGCCCGACACGTGCGACGATCACCTTGCCGGCCACCGGATCCGCACGGTCCGGGACCACGGAAGGAGTCGAACGCGAGCAGTGACCCAGCCGAGAGTAGTTCTCGCCGAGGACCTGACCCTGCTTCGCGACGGGCTCGTCCGGCTGTTCAGTGACCACGGATTCGACGTGGTCGCCGCGGTTGAAAACGGCCCGACACTCGTCCGTGAACTCCTCGCACTACGCCCGGACGTCGCGGTGGTGGATGTCCGGCTTCCACCGAGCTACACCGACGAGGGCCTGCGAGCGGCGCTCGCCGCCCGCAGGCAGATTCCCGGGCTGCCGGTGCTGGTTCTATCCCAGTATGTCGAGCAGCTCTATGCTCGCGAACTGCTGGCCGACGGCCAAGGCGGGATCGGCTACCTGCTGAAGGACCGCGTCTCGAACATCGGGCAGTTCATGGAGGCGGTCCACCGGGTCGCCGCCGGCGGCACCGCCCTGGACCAGACCGTCGTCGCCAAACTGCTCGGCAGCCGCCGCCGACCGCTGGAGCGCCTCAGTCCACGAGAGCGTGAGGTACTGGCGCACATGGCGCAGGGACGCTCGAACGCCGCCATCGCGGCGGCAATGGTGGTCACGGACAAGGCCGTCGGAAAGCACATCACCAGCATCTTCACGAAGCTCGACCTCCAGCCGTCCGAAGACGACAACCGGCGCGTGCTGGCCGTTCTCGCGTATCTCGAGGGATGACTGGCCACGCGGCCGACGCGTGCTGATCCACGCCGACGGGTCTGCCGTGGCCAGCCGGCCTCGCCGTCGTACTGACGCCGCTCGGGGTCGGCGTCCTGGCCATCCGGCGCTACGCCACCACCGGACCGCTCGGACGCGACGGACTCGCGGTGGTCACGGGAATCCTCGGCTTCTTCGTCCTGGGCGACGCGCTCCTCGGACTCGCCGGCCGCTACGACCTGGCCCTCAGCGCCGTGTTCTCGTCTGGGCACTCGCCAGGCTGCGCCGCCGCGTTCCCGCGGCCGGCGCCGGACGAGCGCCGTGAGATCCTCTGGCGGATGACCGGTCTCGATCACACCGACCCGTCGGACCGGCCGCCGGCCCTGGCCACCGGCGACGCCGGTCACGCCTACCGGTGCATACCGCCGGTCGAGATCGCGGTTCGCCGAGCTCTGGGGCGATCAGACGCATGACGACGACTAACCTCACGACCGAACGCCTGGTTCTGCGGATGTGGAGCGAGGAGGAAAGGACGGCCGTGCTCGCGGTCGCCGTCACCGCCGACGGCAACGGCAACGCCGACGGCGAGGGCGAGGGCGAGCGCGACGGGGACGGCGCCGGCGTCACGGCGCGTCGACCCGCGCACTGGGCCGACGACTTCCCCGACGAGGGTGACCGGATCATCGCCGAAGGTCTCGGGCGCTTCCCCGGCTGGATGGGTCCCCATGGCCACCGTCAGATCGTCGAGCGGGCCAGCGGCCTGGTGATCGGCGGAGTCGGGCTGTTCTGGCCGCCCATCGAGGGCGAGGTCGAGATCGGCTACGGCATCGTGCCGTCGCGCCAGGGCCGCGGCTACGCGACCGAGGCCGCCATCGCGCTGACGGACTTCGCACTCGCGCTTCCCGAGGTGCGAACCGTGTACGCGAACGTCGACCTGCCGAACCGCGCCTCGGTGCGGGTCCTGGTGAAGGCCGACTTCCGGCACTGGCGGACGGAGGGCAGCACGGCCTCCTTCCGCCGCGGCGCCGCGTCCGACCGGTGAGCCGCGTCCCAGCGACGGGTGAGCCGCGTCCAGCGAACGGTGAGCCGCGTCCGACGACGGGTGGTGGCCGCCCAGCGGTGACGGCGGCCCGCTCCGCGAGCGGTCAGGACGCCCAGGCGTGGGTGCGCAGCGGGACGACTCTGGGGTTGCGTTCCTCGACGCAGTAGCCGTACTCGACCCGGCGACGCCAGACCGTCAGTCGGCAGCTGCCCCCCTCGACCGTCCAGGTGCGCCGGCCGGCCCGGTCCTCGATCTGGACGGGCAGCGGGGTCAACGGCTCGGCCGCGCGCCGGTGCGCCCAGAGGTGCGCGGCCTCCCAGTCCGGGAAGGTGCCAACCAGTTCGCCGTCTCCGTCGAAGACCAGGTAGGGGCGGGTCATCGTCGTCACGCCTTTCGGGACAGGGTGCCGGTCCGCGTGGCGCCCGAGCGGGGCCGTCGGTGCCGGAGCAGGCGCCGTCGGTGCCGGAGCAGGCGAAACCCGGCGACGCGGGGAACCCACCAGCTCCGGACCGGGACGGCTTCCTGATCGCGACGTCGCGATCGGCGCTCGGACGAGGACCAACACCGCAACGGTCGAGGACGGCGGCGGCCGCCGACCTCGCGTCGAATGTGCCGTTCCCCCGTCAAGCCGCCCGCACGGCGGCTCGTCCGGGGCGTGGGTCTGGAGAGGGACACGAGCCGCCCGGCGGGAGGCCGGCCGGTGCGCGCGCGCACGGCGTGGCGACGGGCGATGGCGGCTACGCGCCGCACACGGCGAGGCGAGCCCGGGCGGTGCGAACGATCTTCCCGGCTGCCGCGCGGGCCGCGTGTCCCGGCGTGGTACGCGCGGCCACTGAGCTGGCCGGCTCGCCGGTTCGCGGTTGAGTTCACCGCCACGCTCCCCCCACGCATGTATCCGTTGACAACTTCTCACGCTTAGGCGTCCGCCTGCCACTCAAAGTGAGGACAGATCGGAAGCATGGCGCCCGCCGGACGCATATGCAAGAGCTTCTGTAAGGGTTTTGCTACGGGATGCTTAACGGCGCGCAAGGACGGTGGCGAACCGGTGGCCAGACGCAGCGGAGAGTCAGAACCGATCAATTCAGCACGGACGAGCCCGGGACCTGCGGCGGGGCGCCCGATCGTCCCGCGCAGCGGCGGCCAGCCGCCGACCGAGACGTCCTGCACGTCGTCCGCGCCGCCCCGCGCCACGACCGCCACCGGCGAGCCAGAGACCACGCCCGGACCTCGTCGACCCGGCGAGCCGGCGGCGACGGAAGGGGTACAGGCAGGCACGATGCCGTCAAAGCCGAAACGGCCGGCGAAACTGGGCCGGCCGCGCGCGATCGCCGCGTCGACCGCCACTGGGCGCCCGTCGACGCCGCCGATGACCACGGCGCCGGCGGCGCGGACGCCCGGTTCAGGGCCGCGGTCGGCGCGGGGCGCCGAGGACCGGGACGCGGACGCGATGCCGGCCCGCCGGCAGCCGGCCGGGTCCGCCGGCGGGCCGGCGGCAGCCCCGTCGTCGATCCCCGCCGTAGCCGGGCCCGCGGACGCGCACGAGACGGACCGGACCGGAGGAGACACCACGATGGCGACGAGCGGCGGCCCGACGGTGCGGCGCAGACGGCTGGGCGCCGAGCTGCGGCGGCTGCGTGAGGCGGCCGGCGTCTCCGTCGACGAGGTCTGCGAGCTGCTGCGCTGCTCCGTCTCCAAGGTCAGTCGGCTGGAGAACGGCCGCGTTCCCGTCCGGACCCGGGACGTGCAGGATCTGCTGAGCCTGTACGGGGTCCACGACGACGAGCGCCGCGAGGCACTGCTGGCGCTCGCCCGCGAGTCCCGCCGGCACGGCTGGTGGCACGACTATCACGACGTCGTGCCCGCCTGGTTCGAGATCTACATCGGTCTCGAGGGCGACGCGGCGTCGATCAGCGTCTACGAGTCCCAGCTCGTGCACGGCCTGCTGCAGACGGCGGACTACGCCCGGCAGGTCATTCGCGCCGAGGCGCCGGAGAGCCCGGACGACGAGGTCGATCGCATGGTCGCGCTGCGACTGGACCGGCAGAGCCGGCTGACCGGGGACAACCCGCCCCGGCTGTGGGTCATCCTCGACGAGGCCGTGCTGCGTCGCACGATCGGCGGCCCGACGGTGATGCGGGGCCAGCTGCGGTGGCTGCTGAAGCAGGCGGAACTCCCGAATGTCACGATCCAGGCACTTCCGTTCTCAGTCGGCGCACATGCCGGACTCGGTAGCACATTCTCCATCTTGGGCTTTCCCAACTCCGGCGACCACGATGTGGTCTACATAGAAGAAGCGGCCGGAAGCCTCTACCTCGAACGAGCTTCCGAAATTCGGCGCTATAGAGTCAAGCTCGACTACCTGATGGCCTCTGCGCTGAGTCCGGAGGAGTCGATTTCAATGATTGCATCAATAGCGGAGGATATGTCGTGAACACATATGAGAAGCCGTCGCTCGCCGCCGTCGACGTAGCCCACCTTCCCTGGCGCACGAGCAGCTACAGCAACGGCGCGGGCGGGATGTGCGTCGAGGTCGCCGCCGTCGGCGGTGGCATGGCCGTGCGGGACTCGAAGAACCCGACCGGCCCGGTGCTGGCCTTCTCCGCCGCCGAGTGGGATGCCTTCCTCGCCGGCGCGCGCGACGGCGAGTTCGACCTGCGCCTGTCAGGCCGCTGAGGCGTCGCCCCCTGGCCTCGAGCAAGCGACGAGCCAGGGACCGGCGGGGCAGCACGGACCGGGTGGCAGGCCGGGGGCGAACATCGCGGCGCCTCCCCCGTTCACCAACGGCGCCCATGCCCCGGTCCCGACGCATGCCGCGCGAGTCCGGCGCGGCGGGGCAGGCCCGGCTCCGGCTGTCGGGCCCGCTCCGCCGCGCCGGCCGCGCCGCCGCTGCACCCGCGCGGCCGCGCCGATCGCCCGACCGGCCGCCGGCCCGGTTGTCCGCGAGGCCGCTGTCGACGCGGCGCCCGCCCGCCGTCCACCTGATCCCGATGCAATCGGCGGATGCACGGTCGAGTGCACGCCCCCGGTGCAGGCGCCGAGCCGCGCCATGGGACGCTTGACGCGTTCGTTGCCTGAACCACGGCCACCCGCCCATGAGCGCCTCTTCTGAGAGGGCGCGACGGCCTCGGCCACCCGGTCGCGGAAGACCCGTTGTCGGAACGGCGTTGTACGCGCGGGAACGAAGTCGCGGCACCGAACGTCCCAACACGGCCGTTTTGGCTCTTGCAAGCGCGCCCACTGACGCGCACTCTTGTAGAGGTTCGGTCGGGCTGCGTTGATGAGACGTTCGCCTGGGTTGTGTCAAGCGGTGTGATATCGCGGCCAAGACAAGTCCGTGCCGCCGGTTCGACGCCCCGCCACGCGGCCCGCTCGACCGACGCAGCAGGGCACGTCGTCGGCAGGCATGACAGGAGCTACCGCCGTGATCGCGATGAGCTGGACCCGCGCGACGACCGCGCAGCGGCCCGCTCTGGCCCGCGGTCCGCGAGTACCCGTGTCGGCGGCCGCCCCGATGGTCCGAGCCGCGGCCGCCTCGAGCCGCTGGCTGTCGCCTCCTCGCGCCCGCGTGTCCGCGGCGCCCGGCCAGGCGCGGTGCGCCGCACCGATTCTCGGTCCGCTGGCAGCGCCCCCCTCGTAGCGGCGGCCGCGGACCGGCCAGATGCCAGCACAACTTCCCGGCGGCGTTAGCGCCACTCCGCTCGCAGCGTTGCGGCGGCATCCCCACCCGCAGGTCAGTTCCTCCGTCCATCCCTTCGTTTCCTCGTCCGTCCCCGGAACCGGGAGGTGATCGCCGTGGCCACCGCCACGACAAACCTGCTCAACACCCCACTCGAGGATCCCCGCGCCGAGCGCGTCCGCCGTGCCGCCCTGTCGTCCTACGTCGATGGCAAGATCACGTACGCACAGGCGAACGCACGCGTCCGCAAGGCCATCGAGCGCTTCACCAGCTGACGCCCGCCAGGCGGTGACCGGCCCGGCGGCCCTCTCCGCCGGCCGGCCACCGCCCAGGACGACCGAACCGAGGCCCCCGCGGGGCCAGCGGCGGTCGGGGGGGTCGGGGGGTCGGCGACGCTCAGCGGGGCGCAACCGTGCTGGACACGGAGGAGGACAGCGTGCGGAGGTCGCTTGGGGAGCGAAGCGAGTAAGGGGGCCGGAGCGCGCTGCCCTGACGGGGCGAACCAGCAACGCGGAACCAGAGATACAGCTGACGGCCGGGCGCCCGGGCGATCGGGGGGTGAACCCGGGCGGCCGGCCTGTCCTACTAATAACAGTCAGCGCACGGCCGGTCACGCTTCGCCCGCCTGCTTGTCACCTGCGCAACCGGGATCCCCCTCGCACGGCATACGCGCTGATTGTCCGTGGCGGCCCGTCTCGGCCTCGCTCGCCCCGACCGCGGCGGCCCGGTCCCGCGCCAGCCCGGCGATGCCGGCGGCGATGAGCACCAGCGCCAGCACGAAGGCCACGAAGTGCCCGCCGGCCGGCGCCGGCTCGTCGAACATGGTCAGTCCCAGCACGACGGGGAGGAAGGCTGAGACGCCGCTGGTCACCGGGAACGCGACCACCGCCGCCTCGCCCTGCAGGCCGCGCTGCTCCAGGCTCACGGCGAGCACCGAAAAGACGATCAGCAGGTACGGCGCCGGGGTGCGCAGCAGTTCGAGCAGATAGCCGCCCAGGAAGCTGCCGCTGCGACGCTCGTCGAGGACGAGACCGAACTGCCGCGTCGCGAGCGTCGCGATCGCATACGCCGTCCCGGCGGCCACGCCGAAACCCATCGCCGCCGAGGCGACCCGGTGCCGGCCCGCGGCTCGGTTCGCCCCACCGGCGGCCAGCAGCGAGAACGCCAGTCCGACGGACAGGAACAACAGCATCACGCGCGTGCTGGCGAGCGAGCCGACCTCGCCGTGCTCCTCGAAGGCGTAGGCGAGCAGGCCGATGCCGACGACCATCACGCAGATGGCCGCCGCGCCGAGCCGGCTGAGGTGCTCGCGCAGCGCCCGCCCGGCCAGCAACGTGAAGACGATCATGTCGAGCGCCATCACCGGGCCGATCATGGCGACGGGTGCGACCGAGAGCGCGTACACCTCGAGCACGAAGGCCACCATCTCGACGGCCAGACCGCCGAGCCACAGCGGCCGGCGCACGAGCCGGGCGAGCAGGCCCAGCCCGAGCCCGGTGCCCGCCTGCTCCCGGCGCGCAGCGACCGCCTGGACGAGCGGGGCGACGCCGTACAGGGCCGCCGAGCCGACCGCGGCGGGCAGCCCGTAGGCGATCGCGGCGCTCACCGGCCGGTCCCCCGTGCGGCTGGCCCGCGGGCACGTGCCGCCTTCGCCGCGTCGCCGGTGCCAGGCGTCACCGGCCAGGGGTGAGGCCGACCTTGGCCAGGGCGACGCCGAAGGCGCGTTCCCAGTCCTGCGGCCCGCGCGCGACCCGGCGCGTCGGCGGCCGGACCCGGTCGAGCGCGACGAGCGCCGAGCGGGCGAGCGAGCGGGGGTCGCGGCCGGCGATCTCGGCGCCGCCCTTCTCCAGCTCCCCCTGCAGGTTGTCGCGGCCGTGGCCAGGCACGACGTCGAGCAGCAGCAGATCGCGGCCGATCACCCGGGCCTCGCTGCAGGTGTCGCCGGACGAGGTCACCACCAGGTCGGCGGCGGCCATGAGGGCCGGGATGCGGTCGGTGAAGCCGAACGGGATGACCCGGTGCTCCCGCTCGGCCAGGGCCGCGAGCCGGCGGGCCAGCTTCGCATTGTGGCCGGCGACGGCGAACACCCAGACCCCGGCGGCGGCGAGTGCCTCCGCCGCCTCGACGAGCGGGCCGAGCCCCCACGAGCCGGACATCAGCAGCACGCAGCGGCTTTCCAACGGGATGCCGAACGCCAGCCGGGCGTCACGCTGGGTCGGCGCCTCGTAGAACGGCGCGCGGACCGGCGCCGGCACGACGGCGACCTCGGCGGACGGGTGAAACCGGCGCACATAGCGGACCGCCGTCTGGGAAGTGACCAGGTACAGGTCGGTGTTCTGGTGCACCCACAGCCGGTGTGGGCAGACGTCGGTGCAGAACACGACCGTGACGAGGCCGGGGAAGTCGGGCTTGATCCGGCTCGTCGCCGCGGCGCCGGTGGCGAAGATGGAGACGACCAGGCTCACCGGCTCGGTGGTCAGCTCGTCCCGCATCCGCGGTACCAGGAAGCGGCTGGAGACCGAGTCGATGGCCCTCGCGAGCTGACCGCCGGTGCGCAGCTGGTTGAAGTGGAACGCGTCGTACAGGCCGGGTACGCCGAGCATCCCGCGGAACACCGCCTCGCCCAACTGACCGCCCGGCCCGCCGAGCATCCGCAGGCTGTCCAGCGTGCGGACCCGCATCTGTCGGGCCTCCAGCGACGCCGCGCACGCCTGCGCCATGACGTGATGGCCCATGCCGAGCGAACCGGTGAGCAGCAGCGCGCCACCGCTCGGCCGGGGCCGGGCCGACGGAACGGGCAGGCCGCCGGCGCCGGTCCACGGCTCGCCGACGTCCGTGCGACGTGCGCCCAGCGGGACGCCCCGGGTTCCGCGCACGCCCCGTGTGCCGTGGACCTCGGGGTCGGGCGCGGTGGGCACGTCCTGAGGGCGGAAGGGCACGGTCGGGATCTGGGCCGGGTCACCGGGGGCGCGCGCGAGGCCGCCGGGGCGCCCGGGCTCGGCGGCCGTCACCGGTCCCCCGAGGTCGCGGGCAGGCCGGTGGTCCGGGTGGGCGGCGCCGCCTCGTGGGCACGCTGCCCGGCGGCGGGGCTGGGGGGCGACGTGAGCTCGCCGTCGTCCGCTTTGTTGGCGCGGTACCACTCGACGTACTGGCGAACGCCGTCCCGGAACGTCGTGGTCGGCCGCCAGTCGAGCAGGCTGGCCGCCCGCTCGGCCGACACCTCCCTGCCCCGGTAGTCGCCCGGCCGCGCCGGCACGTGCTCGATCGTGACGCCCGGGAAGTGGGCGCGGACCGCCTCGGCCATGTCGAGCACACTGACCCGTTCGGCTCCCTCGAGCGCGATCGTCGCGTTCTGCGCCGCCGGGCTGGTCAGGGCGCGGACATGCGCGTCGGCGAGGTCGCGGACGTAGACGTACCGACGGAACTGCTGGCCGTCGCCCGCCACCGTCAGCGACTCGCCGGCCCGGGCCCGCGCGACGAAGCGGGCGAGCACCAGCTCGTCGCGCATTCCCGGCCCGTAGGGAATGCCGTAGCGAAGGATCGTGAACGGCAGGCCATAGGTCTGCCGATAGCTGTGCAGGAGCAGCTCGGCCGCCAGCTTCGTCGACGTGTAGACGTGCCCAGCCCGCTCCAGTTCGATGAAGGCGTCTTCGGTCAAGCCGGCGCCGGAACCCGGCCGGCCATGGGTTTCCGGCCGGTCGTGGGTTTCCGGCCGGCCGCCGGCCTCCTCGGGAACCGCGCCATAGACCCAGACCGTGCTGGCGAACAGCACCCGGCGCAGCCCGCAACGACGAGCGGCCTCGCAGACGTTGCCGGTGCCCTCGACGTTGAGCCGCACCGTGCCCACCGGATCGGCGAAGGCGACGTCGACGTTGGACATTCCGGCTATGTGAAACGCCGCCTCGCACCCGTCGACCGCGGCGACCATCGCGTCCAGATCGAGGACATCGACCGCGTGCGTGTCGGCACGCGGGTCGGCATTGCTCACATCGAGGTCGAGCACGCGAACCTCGTGGCCCGCGTCGAGGAGCCGGTCGACGACGTGCGCGCCGATGAATCCGGAACCGCCAGTAACCGCAACTCGCATGTCTGTGCTCCAAAGAGGAGAGCCGGCACCGCGACGAGAGGAACGGCCGGCCGGCCGGGACCCGACGTCCCGGCGGCGCGCCCGGTGGGCCGTCCGATCCGGCCCTGGCAGCGACCCGACGACCCAGCCGCCGGCCGATCAGCCCGCCAGGGTGAGGGTCCGCAGCGCCGCGGACAGCGCCGCCATAACGTGATCCGCCTCCGGATCGGTCATGTCCGAGTGAATCGGCAGGCAGATGTGCCGGGCACAGAGGTCCTCGGCGACGGGCAGTGCCCCACCGGCGTGCTGTTCAAAGACGGGCTGCTGGTGGAGGGGCGCCTCGTAGACCTCGCCAGCGAGTCCGACACCGTGCCTCTCCTTGAGCTCCTTGCGCAGGGAGGAACGATCGACTCCGGGCCCGGGAACCACTATGTACTTGTAGTAGTTGGAAATGTCCGCCGGCGGCACCTGAATACGCCGGATGCCGGCGATCTTGTCGATCACCGCGTCGTACCTGGCGGCGATCCGCGCCCGGTTGGCCAGAAACTCGGGCAGCCGCCGAAGGTGCACGAGGCCGGTGACGGCATGCAGCTCGCTCATCCGCCAGGCGTATCCCTCGCGGATGTGCACGTTGCCGAGAAATCCGGCCTTTCCCTGGTCGCGGTAAAGGAGCGCCTCGTCCCGGATCCGTTCGTCGGCGGTGAGAATCATCCCGCCCTCACCGCTGGTGATGACCTTTGTCGGGTAGAACGAGAATGCCGCGGCCGCGCCGAACGACCCGGCGTGCCGGCCCGCGCGGGTCGAACCGTGAGCATGCGCCGCGTCCTCGACGAGCACCAGTCCGCGCTCGGCACACAGCGCCTCGACGGCCCCGACGTCGCGCGGGATGAGCCCGCCGATATGCACAATGACGACGGCCTTCGTGTCCTTCGTCAGCGCGGCGGCGACCGATTCGGCCGACAGCGCCAGGGTGTCGGGGCTGACGTCGGCGAACACCGGGCGGCCGCCCGCGCGCAGCACGGCGAAGGCGGTGGCGGCGAAGGTGTTGGTCGGCAGCACGACGTCGGCGCCGGCGACGCCCACGGACCGGAGAATGATCTCCAGCGCGGCCGTCCCGCTGTTCACCGCGACGGCGAACGGGGAGCCGTGCACGCGCGCGAAGGCGTCCTCGAAGTCGCGGGTGTGCGCCCCGAGCGTGAGCTGCCCGGTGGCCAGGATCTCCGTCGTGGCCGCCGCGATCTGCGCCCGGTCGGCCTCGGAGAAGACGATTCTCGCCGCTGGAACCCGCACCCATTCCCCCCTGTCTTTCCGCTGGCGCCATCCGAAGTGACAAACACCGCATGACCCCAAAGACGACCGTCGGTGCCGAGCGGCTGGTCCCTGCGCGAATCCGCCCGGGGAGTCCGTCGCCGCACGATCGGAAGCGCCCGAACATCCGGGCCGATGACCGCCTCGTCCATGCCTGATGTCGTCCGCGCCACCACCGTCAGCAGACGTTAACCGCTCTCGGCCAATCCGGCCCGCCGTATCCGAAGAACCAGATCGGAATACCTCGCGAGCCGCCACCCATCACCGCCGGGAGTTCCGCCTTCTCCCCATCCGGCCGCCCCCATCACCACTCAGGTCACCCACTGCCGGCGTGCACACCTCGATTCCGCCCGCGCCCACCGACACCGCGGGAGAGCCACGAACCGCCCATACCCGATGTTTTCGGCATACTCTGGCCGCCTTGTCCGGCGCCGGCCGGCGCGGCGACGCGGCATGACACCGACCACAAGGAAACGGGACGGACTCGGGCATGGCGGAGTTTGACTAGCCGGCGCGGACTCCCGAAAAGCAGAAAGCGCCCCACAGCTCACCGAAGAACTCGGCGCAGGGGCGCTCTGCCAGAAAACGTGGACACCCCGACGTCCACGACTCCTAACGTACGGGGGGAACGCAGGAGGTGCGACCGTCGGGGTGTGACATCAGCCTACGTCCCCCACTTGTTCAGGGGGGAGGGGACCAAAGTCCCGGCTTCAGACCCCCACATCGCGGCCCAGTATCTAACCCTCCGAACATTTAATGTGACCCTCAGGCGTCTTTCAGCCAAAGCCCCAGCTCACGGCCCGGAAGCAACCGGTAAGCCCGCCCACCGCGCCCGACAAGACCCTGTGTGACGGTGTCGGACCTGTTGGAGGGCGAAAACAGACCGATGTTTCGGTGTGCCGGGCCGCTGCGAGCAAGTGCGCGCCACGCACTGCCATCTCGGCGTCCTGTCCGCGAAGCCCCGACTCATCCCGGCAGTACGCCCACAACGGGACCACAGACCGCGAAGCGCCGGCCAACCACAGTGGAACCGTGCCAGTCGCACCAGATCGGCCCAGACCGCCGAGAATCCGGCCGCAGAGAGGCGTCACCGCCCGATGGAGCTGACCGAGCTCGAGCAGCAGAGCCTGGACGAGGTCCCCCACCCATCCCTGCCGCCAGGCAGCAACCTCTACGGCTCGACGAAGATCTTCCCGGACTACCAGGCCGAGAACGGGGAGAGCTACCTGACGCTGATCCACGGCCTCGCCCACGAGTCGTCGGTCAGCTTCGTGGCGATCCTGCAGGCCACGCGCGCGCTGCGGAAGGGCTTCGAGTCGGTCATCTACTTCTACGGCCCGGGCGCGATGAACGCGATGGCCACCCGCGGTTTCCCCTACACCGGCGACTCGGCGTTCGCCGGCGAGCACAACATCAACAACCAGCTGGAGACCTTCATCAAGGAGGGCGGGAAGGTCTACGTCTGCCGGTTCGGCCTCTCGATGCACGGTCTGCGCGAGGAGGACCTGATCGACGGCGCGATCCCCGCGCACCCGCTCGACATCCAGGACTGTGTGATCCACTACGCCCGCAAGGGCGCGATCATCAACTCGACCTACATGTTCTGATGACGCCGCCGTCCGTCCCCGCCACCCCGCTCGACCCCGCCACCCAGACCAGCCCGACCACCTCGACCAGCCCGGGCGACCCGACCAGCCCGGGCGACCAGACCGTCGCGCCGACCCCCTCCGACCGGACCGGCGCGGCGCTGGAGACCAGGATCGGCCTCGCACTGCACGGCGTCCGGCTCACCGCGCCGGTCCGGCGGACCGGCGGCGCCGGCCCGAGCGACGACGGCCACGTGCTGCTGGCCGGTCGCGGCGCGGCGCTCCCGATCGTCGCGACCAGCCGCTACGAGGTGGCCGCGGGCCGGCTGCACTACGACGGGACCGACCTGGGCGTGTCCGTCGAGCCGGTCCGCCGGCCACGGTTCTACGACCTGACCACCGCGGACGGCGTCCCGTACGAGCGGATCGCCCGGCTGCACGGCACCGACGTGCTCGCCACCACGGTGCTGCAGACGTGCGTGCGCTACCAGGAGGCGGACCGGTGCCGCTTCTGCGCGATCGAGGAGTCGCTGCGGTCCGGCGCGACGACGCGGCACAAGACGCCGGCGCAGCTCGCGGAGGTCGCCGAGGCCGCGGTCCGGCTCGACCAGGTGCGCCAGCTGGTGATGACGACGGGCAGCACGGCGGCACCCGACCGCGGCGCCCGCCTGCTCGCCGAGGCGGCCAGGGCCGTGCGCGCGGCCGTCCCCGACCTGCCGATCCAGGTCCAGTGCGAGCCTCCGGCCGACCTGGCCACGATCCGCGAGCTGCACGCCGCCGGCGCCACCGCGATCGGGATCCACATCGAGTCGCTCGACGACGCCGTTCGGGCCCGCTGGACGCCGGGCAAGGCGACCGTCCCCCTGCGGGCCTACGAGGAGGCGTGGACCGAGGCCGTCGGCGTCTTCGGGCGCAACCGGGTGTCGACGTACCTGCTCGTCGGCCTCGGCGAGGACCCCGACGAGCTGGTCGCCGGTGCCGAACGGCTGATCCGCCTGGGCGTCTACCCGTTCGTCGTCCCGTTCCGCCCACTCGGCGGCACGCTGGCGGCCCGCGACGGCGCCCGCGCGCCCGACCCGGGCATCCTCACCGACGTCACCCGGCGGGTCGCGGCGGCTCTGCGCGCCGCCGGGATGCGCGGCGCCGACCAGGGCGCCGGCTGCGCCGCGTGCGGTGCCTGCTCGGCGCTGCCCGAAGCGGGTGGCTGACGCATGGCACGAGACCCGGCGACCGGCTGCGGCTGCGGGTGCGAGGCGTTCACGACGACGATCGGCGCCCGCCGCGAACCCCGCCTGCACACCATCGGCCCGCCGGCGCGGCCCGCACGCGAGGGATCGGCGCTGCTCACCGCCACCCCTCACCCCGTCGGCGCGCCGCGCCCGGTGGACACGCTCGCCGTGTGGGGCGACCCGGGCCCCCTGGTGCGCCGACCCCGGTACCTGATCGAGCAGGCGCGAGACCCGGCCACCGTCGCCGCCTACCGGCGGCTGCGCCGAGCGGTGTTCGTCGACGAGCAGGGCCTGTTCGACGGCCCTGCCGGTGACCTCGACGACGCCGACGACGACGAGCGCACCGTGGTGCTGGTCGCCCGCGCCCGCGGCGGCTCGGGGACCGGCACCGGCACCGGCGAGGTGATCGGCGGAGTGCGGCTCGGCCCGGCACCCGGCTGGGGCGGCGTCGACATCGGCTGGTGGCAGGGCGGCCGGCTCGCGGTGGCCGCGGCCGCCCGCGAGCACCACGCCGGCGTCGGGCGCGCGCTGGTGCGGGCGGCCTGCGCGCACGCCGAGGCCGCCGGGGCGCTGCGGTTCGACGCGACGGTCCAGCCGGGCCGGGAGCGGTTCTTCGGCCGGCTCGGTTGGATGACGGTCGGCCCGTCGACGGTGCGCGGCGCGCCGCACGTCCTCATGCGCTGGCCGATCGACCGGGTCGCGATGCTCGCCGCCACCACGAAGGCGCCGCTCGGCGCGCTGCTCGGTGGCATCCGCCCCGGCGGCGACGGCTTCGTCGGCGACGACGGCGCGCCGGTGCCCGGCACCGACCTGATCGTCGCCTGCGACGCGGTCGTGCCGACGATGGTCGACCGGGATCCGTTCTGGGCCGGCTGGTGCGGGGTGCTGGTGAACCTCAACGACCTCGCGGCGATGGGCGCGAGACCGCTCGGAGTGCTGGACGCCGTGTCCGCGCCGACGGCGTCGCGGGTGAGCCGGGTGCTCGCCGGACTGCGCGCCGCCGCGGACCGCTACGACGTGCCGATCCTCGGCGGGCATACCCAGGTCGGGATGCCGTCGGCGCTGGCGGTCACCGCCATCGGGCACGCCGACGCGCCGATCCGCTCGGGCGCCGGCCTGCCCGGCCACGCCGTGACCGTGACCGCCGACCTCGCCGGGCGGTGGCGGCCGGGTTACGCCGGTCGACAGTGGGACTCCACGTCGGGCCGGCGCACCGCGGAGCTGCGCGCGATGCTGTCGCTCACCGGCCGGTACCGGCCGGTGGCCGCGAAGGACGTCAGCATGGCCGGCGTCGTCGGCACGCTCGGCATGCTCGCCGAGTCCAGCGGCTGCGCGGCCGAGCTGGACGTGGCCGCGGTGCCACGTCCGGCCGACGTCGCGGCCGGCGACTGGCTCACCTGCTTTCCCGGCTTCGCGATGGTGACCGCGGATGTGTGGGACCGGCCGCTGCCCGCCGGCTCGCCGGCGGCCTCGGCCCGCTGCGGGCGGCTGCTGCCCGGCAGTGGCGTCTCGCTGCTGTGGCCGGACGGCGTGCGGACCCCCGTGCTCAGCGGACATGTCACCGGCATGGGCCCGGCATGACCACCCCGGGCAACCCGGTCCCCTCGGGCGGTGGTTCTGCGACGGCCGAGCGCGTCGTCATCGTCGGCGCCGGCGCGGCCGGCCTGCTCGCCGCGGTGCTGCTCGCCCGCGCCGGCCGCCGGGTGCTCGTCGTCGACCGCGAACCGGCTGGCGTCCCGCAGGCGCGAGTCGTTGTCCCGCAGCGAGTCGGGGCGCCGCAGCGAGTCGGGGCGCCGCAGCGAGTCGGGGTGCCGCAGCGAGTCGGGGTGCCGCAGGCGCGGCACTCGCACGCGTTCCTCGCGCGATTTCGCGGGGTGCTCGCGGCCCGGGCGCCCGACCTGCTCGACGCGCTCCTGGTCGCCGGCGCCCGCGAGATCCGGCTCGCCGAGACGGCCCCGCCGCAGGTCCGCGCCGGCCTCGGCGGCCTGGCCGGCGCCGTCGACGAGCTCGTCGTCCTCGGGTGCCGGCGGGCACTGCTCGACGCAATACTGCTCGAAACCGCGCTCTCCGAACCAAAGGTGACGATCCACCTCGGCCGGCGGGTCACCGGGCTGCTGGTCGCACCGGCCGGCCCAGGGACGCCGCTCGGCGCCCGTCGCGGGGCGCCCGCGATACGCGGTGTGCGGCTCGACGACGGCACCAGCCTCGAGGCGGACCTCGTGGTCGACGCCGCCGGAGGGCGCTCGCCCGTACGCGACCTGCTGGCCGCGGCCGGCGCGCCAGGACCGCCCGAGCACACCGCGGACTGTGGGATCACCTACTACTCCCGCTTCTACTCGCGCCGTGGCGACCGCTCGCTCGCCACCGCGCTCAACCGGGGCCACACCGTCGGCGCCGCCTTCGACCGCTACTCCTGCCTCGTCTTCCCCGCCGACAACGACACGTTCTCGGTGACCTTCGGCGTGCTGCCCGAGGACGCCGCGCTGCGGGTCCTTCGCCATGACGCCGCCTTTGACGCCGCGGTCCGGTCGATCGACCTGCTCGCGCCCTGGCTGGACGCAAAACCGGGTCCCGGCGCGCGGACCGCCCCGCTTGGTCCCGTCGCCGGGATGGCCGGGCTGCGCAACCGGTTCCGGCCGTCGGTCGAGGACGGCCGGCCGGCGGCGCTCGGCCTGCTCGCCATCGGCGACGCCGCGCTGATCACCAACCCGGCGCACACCCGAGGGACGACCCTCGCCGCCCTGGCGGCCGGCTGGCTGACCGATGCCGTCGTCGCGTCGACCGATCCCGCCGAGCGCGCGCAGCGGCTCGACGCGGCGTTGCGGGCAGAGGGGCTCGCCTGGTTCCACGACTCGTGCGCACAGGACGCCGCCCGGCTGGCCCGTTGGCGGCCGCCGCCGATCCCAGGTCCGCGCCAGCCCGCGCCGAGCCCGGAAGCGCCCCGCCGAGCCGACGGGTCCGACCGGGACGGCCCGGCGGCCGTGACGAACGGCGAGGCGTTTCTCGCCGCCGGGCGAGATCCGGTCGTCTGGCACGCGTTCACCCGGCTGCAGAATCTGCTCGCGATGCCGGCCGACCTGCTCACCGACCCGGACCTCGTCGCCCGGGTCCGGGCGGTGCACGCGTCCGGCTGGCGGCCCGCGCCGGTCGCGGGACCGCGCCACGACGAGCTGGCCGCGATCGCTCGGGCCGCGGTGGATCAGGCGAGTGACGGCGGGCACCCGGACTCGACGGCACGCTCGTGACCATGCGGCCGGGAGTCCTGCGGGTCGCGCTGCTCACCTACTCGACGAAGGCCCGCGGCGGGGTGGTCGCGACGCTGTGCCTCGCGGAGGCGCTCGCCCGCGCCGGCCACCTCGTCGACGTGTGGACGCTCGCCCGCGGCGGCGACGCGGGCTTCTTCCGACCCGTCGACGCGGCTGTCCGGGTGCGGGCGGTGCCGTTCCCCGACCGCGCCGGCGAGAGCGTCGGGGAACGGGTGCTGCGCTCGATCGGCACCCTCGGCACGGCCTTCGGCGAGGCCGCGGCGGGCGATCCCCCAACGCTCCGGGGCGGTCGCGGCGCGGCGCAGGCACACGGCTACGACATCGTGCACGCGCAGGACTGCATCAGCGCGAACGCCGTTCCCGAATGCGTGCGCACCGTCCACCACCTGGACACCTTCCGCACGCCGGAACTGGTCGCCTGCCACGAGCGGGCGCTGCGCCGGCCCTTCGCACATGTCTGCGTCTCGGCGGCGGTCGCGGCCGAGCTCGCCGCTGGCTGGGGCATCACCGCGACCGTGATCCCGAACGGCGTCGAGGCGGACCGGTTCGCCACCGCGGCCGGCGACAGCGCGGCCGTTCGGGCGGCCCGCGCCGCCTGGCGCGGCCGACTCGGCCGCTACGTGCTCACAGTCGGCGGGATCGAGCCGCGCAAGGGCACCCTGGACCTGGTCGAGGCGATGGCAGTGCTGCGTGGCCCCGGCAGGCGACCGGCCAACGGGCGACAGGCCACCGGACAGGCGCCCGCGCTGGTCATCGCGGGCGGCGAGACCCTGTTCGACTACCGCGACTACCGGGCCGAGGCGCTGGCACGGGCGGCCGAGCTGGGAGTCGAACCGGTGCTGCTCGGTCCCGTGCCGCACGCCGCGCTACCCGCGCTGGTCGCCGCCGCGGACGCGTTCGCGTTCCCGTCCGTCCAGGAGGGTTTCGGCCTGGCCGCGATGGAGGCGCTTGCCGCCGGGGTTCCCGTGGTGGCGCGGGATCTTCCGGTGCTACGTGAGGTGTTCGCCGGCGCCGTGCGCTTCGCTGGGACGCCGGCGGACCTTGCCGCCGAGCTCGCCGCCGCCCTCGCCGAACCCGACCAGGCCCGCCGGTCCGCCGGCGTCGCGCTCGCGGGCCGACACCGCTGGGACCGGGCCGCGGCCGCCCACGTCGACCTGTACCGGGCGCTGCTCGGCGGCGATCTCCCCGCCGCGCCGTCCGGCACGGCGACGACGGATGACACCGCCAGAGACCCACGTCACCCGGACGACCGGACCTGTGGCGCGGACGACCGATCGTTCGGATCAACCTCTCGGCCAGGTTGACCAAGACTTGTCGGCGTTAGGCTGGCCAGGCAGGATAGGTCGGTCCGGGTCACATCAGGACCACGGGCTGCCGGCCACGCAACCCTGGCGACACCGACGAGCCGAATGGCGGACAGCGGGAGATGGACGAGGAAGCACCGTTCTGGTTCGACCACGCGCTCGATGACCGGCCCGAGCACTTCGAGGTCGAGGTCGAGGGCGCGCGGATCAGCTATCGGTGTTGGGGTGCGCCGGACCTGCCGGCCATCGTGCTCGTCCACGGCGGCGCCGCGCACGCCGGCTGGTGGGACCACATCGCCCCCATGATCCCGGACGAGTACCGGGTGGTCGCCCTCGATCTCTCCGGCCACGGCGACAGCGACCGGCGGGACGACTACGCGCTGTCCACCTGGGCCGCCGAGGTGGTCGGCGTGATCGACGACGCGGGCATCGCCTCCCCGCCGATCGTCATCGGGCACAGCATGGGCGGCTGGATCACGATCACGACCGCGGCCGAGCACCCCGACCGGGTCGCCGGGATCGTCCTCATCGACTCGCCCGTCAGCGAGTACACCCCGGAGGAACGCGCCGCCCGGGACCGGACGGCGTTCGGCCCGCTGCGGGTGTACGCGACCGTTTCCGAGGCGCTTGCGCGGTTCCGCACCGTTCCGCAGCAGTCGCACACGCTGCCGTACATCATCGAGAACATCGCCCGGAACTCGATCGGCTCGGTCGAGGGCGGCTGGACCTGGAAGTTCGACCCGGCCGTGTTCGGCAACCGGACGCCGTCGCCCGAGGTCCTGCATAAGGTGCACTGCCGGGTCGCCCTGTTCCGGGCCGAGAACGGCCTGGTCACCCACGACATCGGCGGCGAGATGTACAACCTGCTCGGCCGGGTCGCGCCGGTGATCGAGATCCCGCTCGCCGGTCACCACGTCATGCTCGACCAGCCGCTCCTGCTGGTCACCGGCATCCGCACGATCCTCGCCGACTGGGAACACTCGTCCCCCCAGGAGCGCACCGACTAGCTTGTCCCGGGTTCGGCCGGCTCAGCCGGCTGGGCCGGCTCGGGCGGCTCGGCTGTTGGGCGTCCGCGCTGCCGACGGCGAACGACGTCAGATCGCGGTGCGGTCGTCCAGGCGCCGGCCGGGGGCGATGCCCCGGGCGGTGGCGTCGACCGAGAACGACGCGACCAGCGCGCCTTCCTCGGTGTAGAACCGGCATTTCGAGCCGCGGCACTGCGCCCGCACGCCGGAATCGGCCAGGACCAGTCGACGCTCGTGGTCGGCTCGATGAAGCTCCACACCGCGTCGTGCCCCTCGACGAGGTGGTCGTCCGCCCCATCCTCCGGCGCGTGCCACTCCATAGGGGTAGACGCCCGTTCTCACTGGCCGCGACGCCGTTGCCGGTCTCGACACCTTCTGTGACTATATGCACACGGCTGAACAGGCCGCTGACGCGCCGAGAAGACCCCGCCGGTATGGCGAGGAGGGTGCGCCGCGCCGCTCGAGATCCGCGAGGACCGCTCGATGGACGAACCGTGTGATCTCAGTAAGCCTATGGGCTCATCCATTCGACACACATCGACAGCAAGCGATGGAAGTGTGTCGAGCCAGTGAGCCTATAGACACACTCATCCGACGCAGATCGGGGTTCGGCGGTCAGGCCGAGGCGCGGGTGACCAGCGCGGTGGGCAGGATGACCTCGGCCGGGTCGGTCCACGGGTCCGCGATCCGCGCCAGGAGCAGCCGGACCATCTCCTGGCCCATCAGCTCGACCGGCTGCCGGACGGTGGTGAGCGGCGGGTCGGCATAGGCGGCGAACACCGCGTCGTCGAAGCCGACCACGGCGACGTCGTCGGGAACGCGCCGGCCCGCCGCCCGCAACGCGCGCAAGGCGCCCATCGCCATCAGGTCGGAGGCCGCGAACAGGCCGTCGATGTCCGGGTGGTCGGCGAGCAGCCGGGCCGCCGCCCGCTCCCCGCTCTCCTCGGTGAAGTCCCCGACGGCGACCCGGGCCGCGGACAACTCGTCCGCCACCTGGCGAACTGCCTCGGTGTAGCCACGCAGCCGGTCGATGCCGACGCTCATGTCCGCCGGGCCGGCGATCGTCGCGAGCCGGCGGCGCCCCGCGGCGAGCAGGTAGCCCGCGGCGTCGCGCGCGCCACCGACGTTGTCCGCGTCCACGTAGTCGACGGAGTTGCCAGCGAGCAGCCGGCCGGCCATGACCAGCGGCACTCCGGCCGCGCTGATGGCGGTCGGCAGGATGTCGTCGCCGTGCAGGGAGATCAGCATCACCCCGTCGACGTGGCCGTTGCCGACGTAGCGCAGCGCCCGGTCGCGCTGGGACTCGCCCTGGGCTTGAAGTAAGACGAGCTGAAAATCGGTGGGGCTGAGTGCCTGGTTGACTCCGCGCAGCACACTGGCGAAGAACGGGTCCGCGAAGACCGTGTCCGGTCGTTCGTGCACGATCAGGACGAGCGTGTCGGTCCGGCGGGTGACGAGACTGCGGGCGGCCCGGTTGGGCACATAGCCGAGCTCCGCGATCGCGGCGGTGACGGCGGTCTGCGCCTCCGGCGACACTCGTGAGGAGCCGTTCACCACCCGGGACACCGTCGCCCGGGAGACTCCGGCCAGCTCCGCGACCTCCTCGAGGGTGGGCGCGCGGCGCTGGACGGCCGGTGCCGTGGTCTCCGCCGTCGGATCGGGTTCGGCCGGTACATGCGCGGCGCTGCGGGAGGTGCGGGGATGCGCGTCGGCAGCAGTCACAGGTTTCCGTTCGCGGCGCGGTGCTCTCGAATGAGGCGGGAGTACCAGAGCGCGCTGGTCTTCGGAGTGCGGACGAGGGTGTCGAAGTCGACGTGGATGACGCCGAATCTCATCTTGTACCCCTCGGCCCACTCGTAGTTGTCCAACAGTGACCATACGAAGTATCCCCGCACGTCGACCCCTTCCTGGCTGACCTCGCGCACCGCGTCGAGATGCAGGCCCAGGTAGCGAAGCCGCCCGGGGTCGGGCACGCTCCCGTCCGCCGCCGGCTCGTCGAGGAATGCGGCCCCGTTTTCGTGCATGTACCAGGCCGTGCCCGGATAGTCGGCGGCCAGCCGGCGCAGCAGCGCGGCGAAGCTCCGCGGCCGGATGGGCCAGTCCAGCGCCGTCACGTCGTCCGTGGACTTCACCCGAGTCAGATTGTCCGCCGCGACGAACGGGATCGGTGTCGGGTCCGGATCCGGTCCCGAGACGACGATGTGCGGCGAGTAGTAGTTGACCCCGACCCAGTCGACGGGCGCCGAGATCCGGGACAGATCGCCGTCGACGATGGGGAGTTCCGCGCCTACCTTGGCGAAGTCCGCGATGACGTCGGCCGGGTACGAGCCGCGCAGCAACGGGTCGAGCCACAGCCGGATGGACTGCCCGTCGACGAGACGGACGGCGTCGCGGGCCGCCGCCGAGTCCTCCGGCGACTCCGCCGGGATGAGGTTCAGCGTGATCCCGACGTCCGCCACCCCGCGGGCGCGCAGCGCCTCGACGCCGAGGGCGTGCCCGAGCAGCAGGTGGTGCACGGAACGAACCGTCGCGTGGGCGCTCTGCACGCCGGGCGCGTGCCGGCCGGTGAGATGACCCTCGAACGCCGAGCACCACGGCTCGTTGAGCGTCGACCAGTGCTTGACCCGGTCGCCGAGCGCGGTGGCGACATGGTCGGCGTACTCGGCGAACCGGGCGGAGGTTTCCCTGTTGGCCCAGCCGCCGAGGTCCTGGAGTGGCTGGGGCAGATCCCAGTGGTAGAGCGTCAGCCAGGGGTCGATCCCGGCGCCGAGCAGCTCGTCGACGAGTCGGTCGTAGAACGCGAGGCCAGCCGGGTTCACCGGGCCGGATCCGGTCGGCACGATGCGCGGCCAGGAGACCGAGAACCGGTAGGCCTCGAGGCCGAGCTCGGCCATCAGGGCGACGTCTTCCCGGTACCGGTGGTAGTGATCGACGGCCACGGCGCCGCTCTCACCACCGCGGGTCTTGCCGCGGGTACGGGCGAACGTGTCCCAGATGGACGGGCCACGGCCGTCCTCGCTCGCTGCGCCCTCGATCTGATACGCCGAGGTGGCCGCGCCCCAGAGGAAGTCCCTGGGCAGGCCGCCGGCGATCCGCGCCGTCAGCTCGTCGGTCTCGGTCAGACCGGCCGCGTCGGAGGCGCCGGCGGTCGAAGCGGTGCTGATTGTCATCCCTTGACCGCGCCTTCCATGATTCCACTGATGATCTGACGGCCGAACACTGCGAAGATCAAAAGAACCGGTAGGGTGCCGAGCGCGGTGCCACCCAGGACGAGGGTGTTGTCGCGGTAGTAGCCGGCGGCCAGCGTGCTGAGCGCGACCTGCACGGTGGGGTTCTGCGGCGACAGGACGATGAGCGGCCACATGAAGTCGTTCCAGGCCTGCATGAAGGTCAGCAGCCCGAGCACCGCCATCGCCGGACGCAGACCGGGCAGGACGACGTGCCAGTACAGGCCGAACGTCGAGCAGCCGTCCATCCGGCCTGCCTCGAGCAGCTCGTCCGGAATGGCCTGCTCGGTGTACTGCCGCATGAACACGACGCCGAAGGCCGTCACGGCCGTCGGAGCGATCACCGCGATGAGATGGTTCGCCCAGCCGAACTTCTGCATCTCGATGTAGAGCGGGATGATCCCCAGCTGGACGGGGACCATCATCGTGGCGATCACGATGGCCAGCAATGCACCTCGGCCGCGGAACCGCAGCTTGGCGAACGCGAACCCGGCCAGCGAGCAGAAGAACAGGGTGCACAGAGTGATCGAGCCGGCGACGAGCAGCGAGTTGACCAGCGCCTTCTCGAACTCGACGGTGTCGAAGACCCGGCGGGCGTTCTCGAAGAAGTGGCCGCCCGGCAGGATCGGCGGCGGCGTCTGCCCGACGACGTCGTTCGTCCGGGACGGGATCATGAAGGTCCAGTAGACCGGGAACGCCGACAGCACGACGACGATGAGCAGGAACGGGTACCGCAGCAGGCCGCGACGTTCGTCCGGTGCGGTGGGGGTGGTCGCGGGGCGGCCGAGGCGGCGTCGACCGCCGGCGTGGCCGGCGGCCTCGGGGGAAGCCTCGTCGGCGTCGGTGGCCTTGTCGATCGTGACGCTCATCGGGCCCCTCCCGGCCTGCTGTCACCGTCTGTGGCCGTCGGGCGCGGGGCTGGGCGCGTGACGCGGCTACCCCCGCCTCGGCCGAGGCGTCTGGTGCGGGCGATGCGGGCTCCGCCGATGCGCGCGCTGCTTCGGGTGACGACGTACGCGAACGCCGCGAGGATCACCGTCATCAGGAACATCAGCCAGGCGACGGCCGAGCCGTAGCCGAAGTGCCGCAGCCGGAAGCCCTCCTCGTACAGGAACAGCGCGAGGGTCTGGAACTGGCGGTCGGTGCCGCCGCTGACGCTTCCCGGCGAGATGTCGAAGAGCAGCGGCTCCGTGAAGAGCTGGATCTGGCCGATCAGCGAGACGAGCGCCGTGAACGCGATCGTCGGCCGCAGCGCCGGCAACGTCACGTGCCAGAGCTGCCGCCAGGTGCCGGCACCGTCGATCGCCGCGGCCTCGAACTGTTCCTTGGGGATGGCCTGCATGGCGGCCAGGTAGATCAGCGCGTTGTAGCCGGTCCACCGCCAGACCACCATCATCGAGATGGCGATCTTCGACGACCACTCGCCAGCCTGCCAGTCGATCTTGTCCACGCCCACCAGGCTGAAAACCCAGTTGAACAGGCCGAAGTCGCGGCTGAACAGCTGACTGAACACGATCGTCACCGCGACGATCGAGGTGATGTTGGGCAGCAGGACGCCCATCCGGAACAACGTTCGGCCACGCAGCCGGGCGTTGAGGACGTGCGCCAGGATCAGCGCGAACGCCAGCTGCGGCACCGAACACAGCAGCATCAGCTCGAACGTGTTCTTGACGGCGTTCCAGAAGAACTCGTCGTGGAGCAGGTCGATGTAGTTGCGCAGACCGACCATCTTCGCGTCATCCGGCCTGAGCAGATCACGATCGGTGAGCGACACCCAGAACGTGTAGGCCATCGGGAAGAGCCCGAAGACGAGGAACATCATGAAGAAGGGCGCGACGAATCCATAGGGCGCCGTCACACCCGTCACCCGCCGCACCGCGGCCCGTGCCGCGTTCGGCCGCCGCGTCGGCCGCGTCGGCGCAGCGTCCGGCCTGGGCGCCGGGGGTGCTGTCGTGGTCACCGGTTCTCCTCCTGCCTGGTCGCACGGCGGCTGATGGTCACGGGTCGGAGGTGGGCCGCCGGGGAGATCGTGAACGACTTCGCCCGTCGACGGCGGGGGCTGGCCATCGGGGTGGCAGCCCCGATGGCCAGCCGTCTTCGCCGGTGGTTGGTCCCAGGGGCAGCGGGACCGGATGGTTCGCACGTGACCTGAGCCGTACGGTCGGGCGGTCCGGTGGCCCGGTGGCCCGGTGGCCGCGCCGGCGGACGGTCGCAGTGGTCCGCCTGGTCGTCGGGGGTCTGGGGTCTGGGGTGGAACGGCTGCCCGGGACCCGATGGGCGGGGCCCATCCCGGAGGTCGCGGCCCCGGGCAGCCGGCTTGAGAGCTTCCGCCGCCGGCGACGGCGTCGGCGCGTACTCCTGCGGACCTTCGGTCAGGAGTCGAGACGGTCGCCGCGCCGTGCCGGTGGCGGGGGCAGGATCAGCGGGCGGCCCGCTCCGCCTCGGTCAGGGCGTCCTTCCAGGCCGTGTCGGGATCGGCCTTGCCCTGTTCGACAAGCTGGATGCCGTGTTCCTCGATCGCCTGCCGGATCGCGCCGTGCTTCGGACCCTGGTACTGGGGGACCAGCTTGAGGGCCGACTCACCGAAGATCTTGCCCGTCGGCGCGTTGTTGAAGAACGGATCGGTGAAGCCCTGCACCGTGGCGTCGTTGACGGCTCCGATCGTGGACGGCATGTTGCCGACCGCCTTGAAGACCTTCACCTGGTTCTCGGGCTTGGTGAGGAAGTCCATCAGCTCGTAGGCGAGCTTCTGGTTCTTGCTCTGCGCCGGGATCACCAGCCAGGAACCGCCCCAGTTGCCGCTGCCACCGGGAATCGTCGCGACGTTCCACAGGCCCTTGGTCTCGGGCGCGTTGGTCTTGATGTAGCCCGCCATCCAGGCCGGGCAGGTCAGCGTCGCGAACTTGCCCTGCTTCATCGCCGTCGTCCAGTCGTCGGCGAAGGGGACGAGCTTGCCGGACAGGTTGTCGCCGATAGCCGTCATCGTGTTGTCCCAGGCCTTCTTGACGGCCGGGTTGGTGCCGACGATGACGTCCTCGGTACCCGTCTTGTAGTAGGCCTCGCTCTGCTGGAACATCTGCGCGTTGTAGATGTTCTGGCCGGCGTCGAAGAAGGTGGCGCCGGTGTTGGCGTCACGGAACTTGCCGCCGGTGGTGAAGAACTGGTCCCACGTCGGCCACAGCGCGCTCACGGCCGCCGGGTCGGTCGGGAGGCCGGCCTTCTGGAACAGATCGGTGCGGTAGCACATCGCCAGGCCGCCGACGTCGGTGCCGAGGCCGAGCTGCTTGCTGCCGTCAGGGGACAGGAACGCGTTCCACTTGGCTGCGGGGTAGTCGGCCTTCCGGCTGGACGCGCCCAGGTCGAGCAGGTTCGCAAACAGGTTGGGCTCGGACTTGAACTGAGCTACGAAGCCCTCGTCGACGCCTTCGATGTCGGCGGCACCGGATCCCGCCGCGAGGTGGTTGACCAGGGCGTTGTGGTGGTCGTTGTACTCGGAGACGGATTCGACGATCTTGACTCCTGGGTGACTAGCCTCGAACGCTGCGTAGAGGCCGGCCTCCTTGTAGCCGAAAACGCCGAACGTGTTGATGTGGAGCGTGGTCGTGCCGTTACCGCCTCCGCCTCCGTTGTCGTTGCTCCCGCCACACGCTGCCGCCGTTAACGCGGTGGCCAGGGCCATAACCCCAGCCACGACCGCGAAGCGGCCACGATGTGCCCTCATGAAGCCCTCCCTCTGGCTTCACGCTCACCGCACTGATCGCGTGTGAGCGCTCTCATGGCTTCGAAACCATGACCGGCCGTTGCGCCACTGTCAAGTGCCGGTTGCTCTTTGGTTTCAAAAGCACGGTGAGCAATCACTCGACTACTCGAGGAGGCGGCGCCGGTCGGCGCGCCGAAGGCTGGACGTGACCGGGGGCACCATGCAACCCTGAGTCGCACGACGCCCCGCCGCGGAAGTCCGGGGACTCCCTCCCCCGTACGTCCAGCCGAGGCGGCCAACTCATTTCGCGCGCCCACGGTCGGCCCCGGTTCGCCGGCGGCATTGGCCGCGGTTCGCCGTACCGCGCGGTGGAAGGGAAGAGGGAGCCCATGTCCACGATCGAGCTTCGCGACGTCACGCTCAGCTACGACGTCCGACCCGTTCTCGACCACATCGACCTGGTCGTCGAGGACGGCGAGTTTCTCGTCCTCGTCGGCCCGTCCGGCAGCGGCAAGACGACCGCGCTGCGGATCGTTGCCGGGCTGCTGCGACCGAGCTCCGGCGAGGTGCTCGTCGGCGGGCGGGACGTCACCCGCGTCCCGCCGGCGGACCGCGACCTCGCGATGGTCTTCCAGAGCTACGCTCTGTATCCACACATGACGGTGCGCAACAACATGGCGTTCGGGTTGCGGCTCGGCGGCATACACCGCCGGGAGCGCAACGATCGGGTCGAGCGGGCAGCGGAGATCCTCGGCATCACGGATCTGCTCGATCGTCGCCCGAAGGCGCTGTCCGGCGGCCAGCGCCAACGAGTCGCGATGGGGCGGGCGATCGTTCGCGAACCACAGGCGTTCCTCATGGACGAGCCGCTGTCGAACCTGGACGCGAAGCTACGCACCCAGGTCAGGGCGCAGATCGCGCGCATACAGCGCACCCTCGGGGTCACGACGCTTTACGTCACGCATGACCAGATCGAGGCCATGACCATGGCCGATCGCATCGCCGTCCTGCACGATGGCCGGCTCCAGCAGCTGGGCACTCCCGAGGACCTGTTCTCCCGCCCCGCCAACGTTTTCGTCGCGGCGTTCATCGGCAGCCCACCCACGAACCTGATTCCCGGCACCCTCACGACCGAGGAGGGACAGACCGCGTTGCGGGTCGGCGGGCAGACGCTGATCCTGCCCGCCGACATCGCCGCGGCCGTCACCGCCTCCAGCACCCCCGACATCCTGGTCGGCGCCCGACCGCACGATGTCGAGGTCAAGCCGCCGGACGGTCCCGCGCTCGCCCTCGAGGTGGACATCGACCTCGTCGAGCGGCTCGGAACCGAGACGCTCGCGCACGGCGAGATCGTCACGGGATCGGTCACCGGCGCGGCGGCCCAGGCCGCGCACGCGATGATCACTGCGGACGACGAGTTGCCGTCCGACCCGGAGAAGCATCGGTTCACCGCGGCGCTCGACCCGCGGACACCGGTCGCGACCGGCGGTCGGGTGCCGTTCTACGTCGCCGCCGAGCGCCTGCACCTGTTCGACGCCGAAACCGGCGTCACCCTGCGAGCCGCCACGCCGTCGCTGGCCACCGCCGCCGCGCCCGCCGCCTAAGGGCGGCGGCCGGCGTGCCGGATCATCCGAGCGCCGACGGCGGCCATCGCGACGGACACGCTCGCCAGACCGATCTCGCGGCCATGCCCGTGCGCGAACCGATCGCCGACCGGGCGGCCGCCCCGGTCGGCGGAGTCGGCCTCGCGATGCGGGTCGCCCTCGGCTGCGGCGAAGAAATGATCACCGGGCGCGGGTGGGTGGTCCGGGGGGTAGGGGTCGTAGTCCGCCCCGCCCCCCGTCCAGTCACTCACCGTGTTCGCTGCCCGGGCTCGTTCCGGCCGCGAGCGACCGGCGCCTCGATGGCGCCGCGGGGACCGACCGCGGGCTTCTTCGCCGTGCATCTCACGAAGGCGCGGGCTTCCACCCGTTTCCCACTGGCCGTGGCTGTTCGCGGCGGCGAGCCGGGCGCCGGCCGCGCCCGCGTCGCCGTTGCCCGTATGCCCCTCACCGAGGTGGCCGCTGCCCCGCAACGTCAGTCGCTGCCTCATCCCGCTGGCACCGGCGCCCGCCCGCACCCGCACGGACGCGGCGGCGTCCCGCGCGCCGTGGACCTTGCGACCAGCGATCCGACCCGGGCTGTAGCGCTCGGTCAGTTCGTCGATCTCGGCGCTGATCCGGTCCCGCGTCTCCTCGATCTCGGACCTTATTTCCTCAGGCCGCTCGCCCACCGCACGTCCTCCTTCAGCGTCTCGACAGTCTGGGTTGGTGCGGGATGCACCTTCTTGACCGTCCGCAGGGCCACCAGACCGAGCACCGCGGCCGACACCAGCAGGATTCCCGCGACGATCAGTGCCGCCCAGCCAAGGGCCATCACCTCCGCGAGACCGAACATCGCCGCCAGCAGGAGGAACAGGACCGCGAAGGCAGCGGCTCCCGCGGCGCCACCGAACATGCCGGCACCCTTGCCCGCTCGGGTCGCGGACTGCCGCACCTCCGCCTTGGCGAGATCCACCTCCTTGCGGATCAGCGTCGAGATGTCCGCCGCGACTCCCGAGAAGAGCTGCCCGGCCGACGGGCGGGCGCCCCTTCCTCCGTCTGCACGGCCACCGTCCGAACGACCGCCATCGAGGCTCGGCCGCACCGGCGAAGCCCCTGCGGTCGAACGATCGGTCGGGGTCGCGAGGGCACCGGTCGACGGCCCGACGGCCGTCCCGGTCAGGGGGGCCTTCGTCGGTCGTCCCGCGGCCGGGGCGGTGGCCGCGGCGGGTCCGGGCTCCGTCCGGACGGCCGTCGTGCCTTCGGGGCTTCGGGCGGAGGCGCGGATGCTGTCCGGCATCTCCCCCACGCGGCTGATGATCGGCCCGCCTAACGGCCGATCGGTGGCGTTGGCCCCGGTCACCCCGGACGCCTGGGAGACCGACCGGGCGGACACCTGCGACGGCTCCGGATGGGTGCCGGCGAAGGGCTTGCGGTACGAGTCGCCACCGTGCGCCTCGGCCGGGTCCTCGACGAGCCCGACCCGTCCAGCGTCGGCCCGCCGCTTCGTGGCGGAGCGCCCGGACAGGTCCATCGGGCTGCTGCCTCGCTCCATCGGGCTGCCGCCTCGCTCCTTCGGGCTGCCGCCTCGCTCCATCGGGCTGCCGCCTCCCGACAAATCGGCGGAATCGACGTCAGCGGCCGGCTTTGCGGGCGACCCCGCCCTACGCGCGGCGTCCGATTTGTCGCTCCCGATACCCGGCTCGTCGGGGTATGTAGGTTCGTCGAGATCTGGATGCACCGTCCCGGTGGAACTCGACCGTTGCGACCTCGTCATGCTGCCTCCCTGCGTCTCGTAACTCGAGAGGAGACGGGCGCGTGGTCGATGCCCGGCAGACGAGGAGTTAAGCCTCGTCGACATCGCGCCTTCGCTGCGGTGCCAGGCCCGCTACCTGCCCAAACGGGCGCGAACCTGCACGGCCGGTACCCTGGCTGCCGGCCTCGGCGGAGCCGGCGCCGGAGCGGGCGTCGGCGCCGGTACCGGATCCGCCGCCCGTGCCGGATCCGCCGCCGCCGGTGCCGCCGCCGCCGGTGCCGCCGCCGCCGGTGCCGGTGCCGGTTGGCCGGGTGGGAAGGCGGTGCGCCCGGCGCAGGTCGTCGGTCTGCCGGTCATGCCCCAGCCACCGTTCCTCGCGCCTGAGAGCGGCATCAGCGGTGTCCTCGTCGAGCGACCGCGCCAACCGGATTTCCTCGCGGGCCAACGCATATTCGTGGTATCTCGCCGCCATTTGCTCAGCCACGTCGTCCGCCCGGCCACGACGCGCCCGGGCGTTGCGGTTCAGCTGGAACGCATCGACGGACTCGTTGGTCTCGCCCTCCCACATCGCAGCCCGTTCCGCCCGAGAATACGACGTTCTGTCCAGGCTGCGCTTGAACAACAGCGGAGCAAGGTCGATACCAAGAATCAGCAGGCTGAGCAGGATACGCCACGCTTTGACGGAGTTGTCGGCGGACGTCAGCCGCCAAAAGCCCTTCTCCCGCATGAGCAGGTCGTTCGAGGCCTTGATCTGTGCCCATTCGGTGTCGGCGTAGGCGGCGCGGCGCCGGTCGCGGCTCGTCCGGAACGTGTCCAGCTTCGCCTGGGCGGCGTCCCGCTCGAGGCGCAGTTTGGGCACCTGCACGGTCGCGGCCTGGAGCTCGCCGAGTTTCACCTGGTAGACCGGGCCACGGCCGCCGAGGCATCCCGTGCCGCCGGTGAGCTGGCAGTTCACCTCATCCGTCTTCGTTGTCACCAGGTTCTCGGCCGCCGTGAGCTGCGCCCGCCGGTCGGCGAGATCCGTGCCCAGCCGCGCCTCCGTCGTGCGCTGGCCCTCGTCCCAGGCGAGGAGCACACCGGACAGCTCTTCCTGGCGCAGCTCGGCCACCCGCGGCTCGATCGACGAGTCGAAGAAGCGCAGCAGCAACGACTCGCCCACCAGGATCGCGCCGCACACCGCGATGAATATTCGGATCACCCCGGTGGGTAGCCATCGGCGCGGCTGGACGGTCTCCTTGTCACCCCTTCCCTGGACTCGCAGCGGCCTGACGGTAAGCAGCACCGAACGGTCGATGAAGAAGATGAAAGCCGCGTAGAACAGCCCGTACGGCAACGCCGCCCACACCGAGGTGCCAAATCCGAAGGCAGCAACGGACGCGCCGGCGTAGGCGGCCAGAGCCCCGGTAAGCAACATCAACGCGCCAGCGCTGGTGAATCGGGACCTGTCCCGTTCGAGGACGGCCCGGTGGTCGGCTCCGGTGCAGCCGATCAGCAGGTCCGCTGCCATCCGACGGACGGCGGCCCGTGGGCGCCGCGTCGGCGCGTATCCAGGATCATGCTGCGGCTGGACGTCTTCTTTTGTCTGGCCGGCGCGCTCGGACGCCGCGCGCGAAGCGGACGAATCCTCGACGAACTCCCCGCTGTCCAGCCGTTCGCCGCCGGAATCCATGCCGGCACCCTAACGGCGATTATCACTCTCCGCATTCAGATCTTGACGCAACGATCACGGGCGGCCGCCGGGTCGCGCGCCGGGCGCACCACGGCCGCGACCGCTCGTTAACGTCTGCGACGAGGGTGGATCGCACCGGCCACGCCAGGCCGCGCGTACTGACGGTCTGGTCCACCATGCTGTGCGGCACCGGTTAGAACACCGGCTGACGAGTGGAGGACGGACCATGGGCCAGATCAACGTCGTAGCGGAGCGATCTCTCGACGCCGCGCCCGGCCGCGTGCTCGAGCTGGTGTCCGACTACGAGGGGACTCGTCCGCAGCTGTGGCCCGCGAACATCACGGACTACCGGGTGGTGGCCGGCGGCAAGGGGGCGGGTACGCAGATCGCGTACCGGCTGCACGCGACCAAGAAGCGGATCCGCGACGTCGCCGCCGACGTGACGGCGCCGGATCCGGCGACCGTGGTCGAGGCCGACCAGAACTCGACGCTTCGGACGGTCTGGCACGTCGTTCCGCAGGGCACGGGCAGCCAGGTCACGGTCACGACGACCTGGACGGGTGCGGGCGGAGTCGGCGGCTTCTTCGAGGGCATCTTCGCGCCGATCGGCGTGCGCAAACTGTGGAACGCCGTCCTGGACAATCTCGCCACCCGCGCCTGACGCGCTTGCCCGACCAGGCCGGTTCGGGCGCTACCAGACGCGGGCGAGGACGTTGGTGACGTAGCCCGTCATCCGGTCCAGCTTGGGCTTGTCGTCGGGATTGCTGGCCGAGAGCTTGCCCTGCGCCCAGTCCGCGGCCCAGGTAGGGACGTTGTGCGCGGCGATCACGTAGATCCAGTTCTTCGCCCACCGGTCCGCGTCGATCCGGTCGCGCATGGCGTGCGCGGTCGAGTCGAGCGCCCAGAAGGGGTCCAGCGCGTTGTCCTTCGTGATCTCGGGCAGCGTGGTGTTCCACTGGCAGAGGCCGAAATCGGAGTTCGTGTAGTAGCCGATGGCGCCCGGATCCCAGTTGCTCTCGATCGTCGTGATCCCGCGCAGCAGCCCCCGCGGAACGGTGTACTTCAGCGCGTAGCGATCCGCGATCGGCATGAACAGCGCGTAGGACGTCTCCTTGTGCACCAGGCCGAGCGGGCTGCGCTCGCTGGCCGGGACGTACATGTCCCGGTTGATCGTCGGCTGCTTCTGCTGCTGAAAGGCGATCAGCGCCGACCGGGTCATCTGGCCGAACACGCCGTCGGTCGGAATCGGCGTCTTGGTCGCCTGATGCCAGTTCAGGGCGCGCTGGATGGCCTTCACGCCGGCTTTGACCGCCGCGACGTCGTCGGCGGTGCTCTCCGCCGGAGACCTCTCGCCGGCGCCGAGACCGTAGTAGGGCCCGAATCCGTCGCCCGCGGCGTTGACCGTCCCGCCTCGGCCGTCGGACGGCCAGCCGCCCCGGCCGACGCGCACCCGCTCCGGTGTCGTCACGCTTGCCCTCACCCTCGTAACCGCCGCCCGGCCAACCGCCGAAGCTCCGCGGCAAGGGTAGGGCGCCTCGCCTGCTTGGCCGCCGCATTTGGGCGAATCAACCAGGTAGCCCGTTCCGCACCGCCTCGCGAGGTCCGTACCGGCGAGAGCCCACCGAGGGCACAAAGACACGGTCCCTGTCACGACGACGTGCGTCGTCGTGACAGGGACCGCTAGGGAACCATGGCCACGCCTTCGTGACCGATGGGGTCCTGATCAGCTTGATCACGAATCAAGCTGAGCTGGTTGGCTAGTGCTTGCTTCCGATGCCGTGGCGAGCGAGGGTCCGCCCGATCCGTCCGCCCAGGCCCTCACTCCGAGCCTCGTGCCGGCCACTCGCCGCGCCGTCAGCCTGCGCGGCATCGCTCGGGTAGACGTCGGTGTCGGCGTTCGTGCTGGCCGTGCTGGCGGGAGCGGCCGTGTTCGTGGAGGCCGTGCGGCCGTCACGGTCCTCGACCCGGTTGACGCGCGGGCTCTCGGTCCGGTCAGCCGCGGTGGGCCGGGTGGCCTCGGTCGGGTACGCATCGCGCTGCGCCGTCTGGTCGACCCGCTCGGAGCGCCGGATGCGGCCGGTACGACCCGTCGGCGCCACGGCGGCCGACTCGTCACGATCCGTGCGCCCGGCGGCCACCGGCTCCGGCTCGCTCTGGCGACGCCGACCACCCAGGATCCCGCCACCCGCGCCGCTGCGGGCCTCGCGGGCCAGCATCCGACGCTGGACGTACATCTGGGCGTGCTCGATGTCGCGCAGGCTGCGCACGCTCAGCCGTCCCTGCGCCGTCGAGGCGAAGTACAGAATTGCGGCGCCGAGGCCATAGAAGAACAGCAGCCAGGTCGTGGCCTGCCGTCCGGCGCTGCCCATCGGGAAGCCGAGGTCACCCAGGTGCCACGGCGTGGCCAGCGTCGGCCCGATGATGAACCAGGTACCGGCCGCGATTCCCAGCCAGGCACCCAGCATCGTCGTTCCGCGGTTCGCACTGCCTGCGAGCATCAGCCCACCGACGAATGCCGCTATACCGGGCAGTACCTCCAGCCAGAACCGCGCCGCCGTCCAGTCCCAGGTCTGGCTCCCGCCGAACCCGAAGTCGAAGGCGGGTCCGATGAACGGGATCAGAGCGCCCCAGACACCCATGATCATAAGTAGCAGACCGGTGACGGCCCCGCGACTACGCGGGATCCGCCAGCTTCCTCTGGCGCGATTGATTCCGGCATCTCCAGTGAGGCTCATCGGCCGGCTCCCTCCACATCGGTTCAGCCGGTCGGTGCCCCAAATCCCGACTACTAACCGGATCCACCCGAACGAGTAGGACAACCAAGCCCGGCCAGCCCCCCCCGACGATCACGTGCGGGTCGCCGGCTGTCCGGGCGGGCTGCCGCCCCCACCGCCTCGTGTCCCAGGCCGCCCCAGTCCCCGCCCAAGCCGCCCCAGCCCCCGCCCCAACCTCCGCGAGCCACGCCCCCACCCGCCGCGAGCCCGCACCGGCCGAGCACACGCGAAGCCACCAGCACCAGGGTCGGCCCGGGTACGATCAGCCCGCGGGCCGTTAGCTCAATTGGCAGAGCAGCCGGCTTTTAACCGGCGAGTTCAGGGTTCGAGTCCCTGACGGCCCACCACGCTCCGTAGATAGCCTCTGACCTGGACAAATAGGTTGCACCTATCGATCGATGCAAGCGCCGGTGGTCCGCAGATGCAGGTCAGCGGGATGCAGGGACGGTTCGTACAATGCAGGGGCTTCCGGACGGCCGGCTCCGGCGGTGACTATGGGTGCTTGGGGCTTCGCCAGCGCGGGTTCCGCCGTGGCGATCTGGGCCACCCTCGATGATCTTCTCGATCTGCTCGGCCGAATCTCGCCCATCGCCGGCACCAGCTGAGTGGCGCCGCGTTGATCAGTGCCTTGGGGTGCGCGGGAGTACGAGTAGCTGTCCGGCCCGGGTGCCGATGTGGAGGGTCTTCGGTCGATGTGAAGCCTTGCTGCTCGTGGTAGCGAGCGAGTCGTCCGTCGCCGCCGGCCCAGCAGTCGGCCCGCGGTTGTTCGGCGCCGCGGGAGTTTGCCTCGCGGATGACCGCAGCGAGCAGATGCCGGCCGACCTCACGGCCCGCATGGGGACGGAGGTCACGAATGCTTCGAGGTAGAGCTCAGGCCGGTCGGCGGCTGGCGCGTGAGCGATGCCGAAGCGGGCACGGGTGCTATTTGCGTCCCCGGGCGACGTGTTCGCGTACGGCGGGTATCGCTTCGGCGGCGAAGCGTTCGAGCACGTCCGGGTCGTCGCTGGCCAGGATGAAGATGCTGACGCCGTCCTGGAGGGTCATCTGGGCCAGTGCTTCCGGGGTCTGCTGGTCCGGGAAGATGTTGAGCAGACGGGTGATCTCGCGGGGGTCGCGGCCCGCGGCCCGTGCGGCGTCGTCGATGATCGCGTTTCCCTTGGGCAGGCCGCCGGGCTCCATGACCGGCAGCGACGGCAGCCAGCCGTCGGCCTTGCGTCCCACCAGGTCCTGCATCCTCGGCTTGTGGGCGCCGAGCCAGATCGGGATCTCGTGTGCGGGCGCGGGTCCGCGCTCGGCGCCGTGGACCTGGTAGAACTCGCCGTCGGCATTGAGGGTGCCGGGCATGTCGGCGTCCCAGATCCCGCGGATCACGTCGATGGCCTCGCCGAGCGCCGCCACGCCCTGCAGCGGCGTCAGCCGCCGTCCGCCGGCCGCCTGCACGGCGTCCCAGTAGAAGCCGGCCCCGATCCCGAGGCTCGTCCGTCCACCGGAGAGCAGGTCGAGGCTGGCAGCCGCGCGGGCGAGCACGGCGGGGGGCTGGCGCAGTGGCAGGTTCAGCACGTTGGCGGACACGCCGATGCGCTCGGTCCGCGCTGCCACCCAGCTCAGCAGCGTCCAGGTATCGAGGAAACTCGACTGGTAGGGATGATCCGGAAGGTGACGAAGTCGAAACCGAGCCGCTCACTGTGCTGCGCCAACTCAACCGGACGGCGCGCCGGGGAGTTGGCGGGAGAGATGAACGTTGCGAAACGCAGAGGATGGCCGTAGTCAGGCACGGGTGTCTCCTTCAGTCTTTCGTGTGTGGCCAGCCACGATGAGATGTTGTCGCCGACCTGTTTGATGACGTCTTCGCCGGTGCCGGACGCGGGCAGTCCCGGGTGGTCGGAGTCGATTGCCCGCAGGTCGGATGGCGCAGGGGCCGCCGACATCCCGGGCAGACGGAACCCTGCCTGCCCGGGATGGCCGCCGGGTGCCAGTGCGCGGCGCTAGAACTGCGAGCGGGCTTCAGTCCGGGACGTTGACGCCGAGGCTGATGTTGAACCCTGCGCCATGGCTGGCCAGGCCCATCAGCAGCGGGCCCGCCGCCTCCAGCCAGCGCGCCGCCGCCAGGTCGCCGGCATCCAGCGGGCGCAGCCCGAGGCTCTCGATGAACGCCGACACGCTCGCCTTGGCGTCCGCGTCGTCGCCGGCGATGAACACGTCCAGCGGGCCGCCCTGGGCCAGGACGTGGCCGAAGACGGTGTTGAACGCCTTCACGACGTGCGCGCTGGCCGGGGCGGCCTTGGCGATCTCCTGCGCGCCGGACGTGCCGTCAGGGGTGACCAGCGCGGTGGCGTCGGCGTTGAAGCTGTTCGAGATATCGATGACGACCTTGCCGGCCAGCGCGTCCCCGTACTGGGCGAGGACCTGCGCGGCGCTGGCGTAGGGCACGGCGAGGATGACGATGTCGCCGGCCGGCGCGGTGCCGAATGTCCCGGCCGTCGCGCCGCCGCCGAGGGCGGCGGCCAGGTCCTTGGCCTTGGCCTGGTCGCGGCCGATGACCTCGACGGCGTTGCCGCCCTCGACCGCGCGGGTGGCTATGGCGCGGGCCATGCCGCCCAGGCCGACGAAGCTGATGCCGCTCATGGACGGGTGCTCACTTTCTGTAGTCTGGGATGAACTTTTTGCTTAAGGGGATCGGGGGTCGGTTGCTCGGCCGGATGGCGTCAGACGTGACTGAACCCGCCATCGACGACCAGGTTGGCGCCGGTGATGAAGCTGGCGTCCGCAGAGGCGAGGAACAGCGCGGTGGCCGCGATCTCCTCACTGGTCCCCAGCCGTCCCAGGGGGATGGCGGAGGTGATCTGCTCCCGGAATTCCGGGGTGACGGTGCTGAAGAGCGCGGTGTCGATCGAGCCGGGACTGATGACGTTCACCCGGATGCCGCGGTCCTTCAGCTCCGCAGCCCAGGTGCGCGCGAGTGAGCGAACGGCTGCCTTGCTGGCCGAGTACACCCCGGCGCCGGGGATGCCCTTGGTCGCGCTGGTCGTGCCGTTCAAGATGACCGACGCGCCGTCGCTCATCAACGGCAGCAGGTATTGAACGGTGAACACGGTGCCCCGGAAGTTGACGGCCACGAGCGTGTCGAACGAGTCCGGGGTGATGCTGCCCAGCGGGTCGGATACCGAGCCGACGCCGGCGCTGGCGAACAGGACATCGACTCGTCCGTGATGCTCCCGCACGGTCTCGGCCAAGCGGGCGAGGTCGTTCAGATTTCCTGAGTCCGCCTGCACGCCCGTTACATTGTGGCCGATGGCGGTGACCGCCTCGTCCAGTTTGTCCTTGCGTCGTCCGGTGATGAACACGTGTGCGCCTTCAGCCACGAACAGCTTGGCCGTTGCTAGCGCCATCCCAGACGTCGCTCCGGTGATCACTGCGACCTTGCCATCGAGCTTGGGCATGGTGAACTGGCCTTTCTGTCCGTTGTGGTTCGTGTTTTGGTGGTTGGCGCCGCGACCCGTCCTGCCACCGGGGCGCCGCCCGCCACGGGCTGTCAGATCAGTCCGCCGGCGATCTCGTCGAGGGGCTCGGGCTGGCCGGCCTCGTGATGGAGCCGGGTGCCGCCGCGGATCAGGGCACTGCAGAGGAGGGCGGCGGCCCAGAAGACGCCAGCGGCCCACCAGTAGCCGACGGTGAACCCGTGCACGGTTGCGCCGACGACGGCAGTGCTGCCGTGGCGGGTCAGGTAGTGGCTGGTGGCGGTGGCGACGAAGGTGCTGATCAAGGCGACGCCGAGCGCCGCGCCGAGCTGCTGGGCGACGTTGTTGAGCGCCCCCGCCGTACCAGCGTCGCGGGGATCGACACCCTGCTGCCCAACCGCGACTGCCACGATGGCGGCCGACCCGATGCCGGTCCCGACCAGGACCAGCCCCATCCAGCTAGTCCACCGCCTGCAACCGATGGACCGTGCCGGCCCCGGCGGGATCCGGTCTGCGCGTCAGTAGGTAAGCGGTCGACGGTTCCGGAGGTCTTGTGCTGTCGCCGGAGTCCGTCGGGCGGTAGCCGCCGTTTCAGGGTGTGCGGGGGCCGGGCGCCCCACGCCCGCTCCGAGGGTGGAGGCGGGCGTGGGGGCGACCGTCAGCCGTTGGCGACGATCCGGATGGGGTCCAGGGTCGCGGTCACTCGCTGTGATCCTGGGAGGTCGAGCATCGACTCGTCGACGCCGTAGTGCTTGGCGGGTTGGCCGGGTCGAGGAGGAACAGGCTGGCGACGGGGTTGCGGAGGAGGTTCTTGTATTTCTGCCGGGTGGTGACCATCGATGTCCGCAGGGTCGAGTCGTCGAGGAGGTCCTAGACGGCGGTCGACTGCGGCCGGCCGTCCGTGCCGATGGTGGTCAGGACCGCGGTCAGGGGCCGGGTGAGCAGGTCCAGGTGTGAGTCCGGGATCTGCGCGGGTGTTGGGGTTGTCATGGGGCGATGAACTGGAGGTCGAGCTCGATTTTGATCTTGTCGCCGAGAGCGAGTTTGCCGGCGCCGAGGGGCATGTTGAAGTCGATGCCGTAGTCGCTGCGGCGGATCTCGGTGGTGGCGGCGAACCCGGCTCTGGTCCGGCCGTCCGCGGGGTGGACGTCGACGCCGTTGAACTCGACCGCCAGGCTGACTGGCTGGGTGATCGCGTTGATGGTCAGTTCGCCGGCGACTTGGTAGCCGTCTGCGCTTTCGGTGACGGATAGTGACCGGTAGTGCATGGTTGGGTGGTGTTCGACGTCGAAGAAGTCGGTGGAGCGTAGGTGGGCGTCTCGGTCGGGCTGGTTGGTGTTGACCGAGGCCATGTCGATCGTGGCGTCGATGGCGACGTCCGCGAGGGTCTCGCCGATGGTGAGTGTGCCGTTGAACAGGTCGAACCGGCCGCGGACGTTGGTCAGGCCGAGGTGGCGGACCTGGAAGTAGACACCTGAGTGTGCGGGGTCGATGGGCCAGACGCCGGCAGCGAGCGGTAGCCCGCTTCCCGTTTCAGGGAGTGCTGGCGCCGAGGGGTTGGACACGGATGGAGTCGTCATGGCGACCTTCCTCGAAGAACATCAGGGGTTACAAAAAGTTAGTTGCCGCTGAAAATATAGCAACGGTTGACGTGGGGTGGCCGTCAGTACCATCGGTGGATGGAGCCGGGCGAGCGGGACGCGGTGAGCTGTCATGCGCTCACGCCGGTGTTCGCGTTGCTCGGGAAGCGGTGGAGCGGTCTGATCATCGGCACGCTGTTGGCTGGGCCGGCGCGTTTCTCGGAGATCTCCAAGCTGGTGCCCGGTGTCAGCGAGCGGATGTTGTCGGGGCGGCTGAACGAACTCGTCGCGGCCGGTCTGGTGGCCCGTGAGGTGATCGAGGGCCCGCCGGTCGGTGTCCGCTACCGGCTCACGGCCCGCGGGGAGGCGCTGCGCCCGGCGCTGGCGGAGCTCGAACGCTGGGCGACCGAACACCTGATCGCCGGCACCGCCGACGCCCCGCCCAGTAGCCGGGCAGAGCCGGTGGAACTGTAGGGACCCGCCAACGAGCCGCCTGCGGATGGTCTCGCCTAGCGCGGTCAGGACGCATCGCGGTGCGAGTGGTCATCGAGGCGGGAACCGTCGCGTCGGATTGCGCCGCGGCCCGTGGGCTGCGGCCCGATCAGGCGTCGGCGAGCCGCGTGTGGCTGGTGTGGTGTCAGAGGCCGTTCACGCGCTCGGCCCCGTCACGGTCGGTGGTGTGTAGCTCCCAGTAGAGCGGAGTGATCTGCTCGGGTTGGGCCGTCGGGAGGCCGGGGATGACGGCCATCGGCGTTGCCGGTGTCGATGCTGTGCACCTTGATCACGATCTGCGCGCTCGAGTTCGCCGGGATCTCCTCGTCGAGGCGGACCGTGCCCGCGAACTCGGTGAACGAGCCGCGGACCTTCGTCACCATGGCGTGGCGAGCCACGAAGCCGATGCGAGTGTGGGCCGGGTCGATGACGTACTCGCCGGTGAGATCGGAAATGGCCTGGGCGGTGTCGGACATCTGCCGCTCCTCGCGGTGGGGCGGAATGTTGATTTCTCAACCAACTTACGGCTGGTTAGATGATGCGTCAACCATCTGCGGGGCGCGGTCTTCTCGGACGGCGTGCAGTCCGCTCAGCGGTCCGCCGCCCACCTGCATCAGGCGTCCCCTCTCCAGTGGGCCGAGGTCGACGGGCGCGAATCCGAAGTCCTCGACAACGGAGCGGAAGAGATCCTTCGAGGTCCCGTCGTCGCCGGCGTAGAAGAGGATCCGGCGGCCGGCGTCGGTGACGGGGTCGGCGGCGATGTAGGGGCCATACATGTTGTCGAAGGCCTTGATGACGTGGGCGCCGGGGATCAGTGAGGCGACCAGTTCGCTGCCTCCGATCTCGAGGTGGTCGGCGACGAAGGTGGGGGTCAGGCTGGCCCACTGGTTCGTGGCGTCGATGACGATCCGGCCGTCGCGGGTGGGCAGGTTGCCTACCGCGTCGCGCACCCGTGTCCAGTGCACGGCGAGCACGACGAAGTCCGCGGCTCCCGCCTCGGCGACGGTGCCGGCCGACGCGCGGGGACCGAAGGCGTCGACGACGGCGTCGAGGGTGCCCGGACCGCGACTGTTGCTGAAGACCACGTCGTGACCGGCCTTGACCACGTGGCCGGCGATGGCGCGCGAGACCGTTCCCGCGCCGATCATCCCAAACTTCATGGTCACTCCTGTTGAGTGGGCGCGTGGGCGCAGCCGGGATCCGGGCGTGCCCGGCGCGGGACGACCCCGCCGGATGGCGTCACGCGCCGGATGCGATGGAGATGTGGCTCTGGCCGTGCAGGCCGACGATGCTCACGATGTGTTTCCCGGAGCGCCGAGATCTTGGTTGACTGGTCGACCGTAGTGACTCTTGGTTGACGAGTCAACCAGCAGGTACTATCGCCGCATGCCGACGGAACCGACCTGGCTCAGCCCCCGTGAAGACCGCGCCTGGCGGGCCTTCATGCACGCGCACCACCAGCTCGCCGTCCGTCTGCGCCGGCACCTGCTGGAGGACTCCGGTCTGACCGAGGCCGACTACGAAATCCTCGCTGTGCTCTCGGAGCACGCCACGGGCAGCCTGCCCGCTCGGGAACTGTGCGCCCTGCTGCAGTGGGAGAAGAGCCGCCTCTCCCACCAGACCCGGCGCATGCAGGAGCAGGGGTTCATCGTCCGGGAAACCAACCCAGCCGATGCCCGCAGCTCCATGATCCGCCTCCTGCCCGCTGGACGCCGCGCCATCGAGGACGCCGCGCCCCAGCACGTGCGCAACGTCCGCCGGCACTTCATCGACCTGCTCACCCTCGCCGAACTCGACATCCTCGCCGCCCTCAACGAACGGATCCTGGGTCACCTCGCCGAGGACCCGTTCCCCGAACACTCCACCCCAGACGAACCCGCGCTCTCGCCCTGAGCGGCGTGACCCTTCCGGATCACCGCCACGGCATCCTCATCAAACGATCAAGGACCGCAGTCAAGGGAGTAGGTCCGAGTTCCCGCGCGGGACTCCTCACAGCGTCAGCGTGGATCGTTGCCAGTGGCGCCGGTACGAGTGCCGCCAGGCTCGGAGCTCTCCTGACGATCCGTCATCCGACATCTCCCCGAGAGTTGACCGCACCGACCATCGACCGCGGTGTCGTCGTTCACCCCGAGGATGCCGGCCCTGAATGCTGGTAATTCTTCGTTAAATGCTGGCTCTGTCCGCAGGGAGCCGCCGAACCATGTAGCTGGCACACGCCATGGAGGTCTGACCGATGCGGTTCATCGTGTATGGCGCTGGCGCCATCGGAGCGGTGGTGGGCGCGAGGCTGGCCCGGGCGGGCTGTTCGGTGGTGCTCGTGGCCCGGGGCTCCCATCGGGAGCGGATCAGGGCCGCAGGCCTGCGGGTGGAGAGCCCGGACGGTCCCAGCACGCTGGATATCCCGGTCGTCGGCCATCCCGGCGAGGTGATCCCCGATGCTGACGACGTCGTCCTGCTGACGATGAAGAGCCAGGACACGTGCGCCGCGCTCCGCGACCTGGCCGCCGCGTTCCCGCGGGACGTGCCAGTCTGTTGCCTGCAGAACGGGGTCGACAACGAACGGCAGGCGCTACGCCTGTTTCCGCAGGTCTACGGCGTTTCGGTAGCCTGCCCGACCGCCTTCCTGGAACCGGGCGTCGTCTGTGCCTACTCGGCGCCGGTCCCCGGGTTGCTGGACATCGGCCGGTATCCCGCCGAGTCGTCGCCCGACCCGCGCGCGGAGACGATCGCGGCCGCTTTCCGGGCCGCCGGGTTCGCCTCCGAGGTGCGGCCGGACATCAGCGGCTGGAAGCACGGCAAGCTGCTGTCAAATCTGAGCAACGCGATCGAGGCCGTGTGCGGGCCGCCGGCCCGGCACGGGCCGATCGACGGCCTCGCACGTCAGGAGGCCCGCGACGTGCTGGCCGCGGCCGGTATCGACTATCGGCTGGAGGATCCCGCTTCGCCCCGGCCCCTCCGCTGGAGCAGGCGGCGAAGTGCCTGCTGCTCATGGTCAAGGTCGACAGGACGACGCGGCGATACGTTCTCGCGGTCGTCCCCGGCAACCGCAAGGTCGACCTCGACGCCGTCCGCGCGCGGTACAAGGCCCGGTACGTCGGATTCTGCGACCCGTCGACGGCCGAGCGGCTCGCGCGCGCCGTTCCCGGCACCGTGCTCCCGTTCGTCCTCGACCCGGAGGTCGAGCTCGTCGTCGATGCCGCCGTCCTGACGCAGCCCCGGCTGTATTTCAACGCCGCGCGCCTCGATCGATCCGTCAGCCTCGCCACCCGCGACTACCAACGCATCGCCAGCCCGGCAGTGCATCCGATCGCCCAGAGCTGAGCCCTAACCGCCGACGCCCGGTTCGGGTCGCCCGGCCCACGTCGCCGCGGGCCGGGCCAGAGGCACGGGCGCTGCCGCCGAGGTCCGCCATCGCCCGAAAATGGTTGGCGGCCGGTCCTGATCGTGCACGATGATGCCGCCGTTCGTGGTGGCGCGATGCCGCGTGCCCAGCATCGACTCAGGGAGACCCATGACCGCCATCGCCGCCGGTTCCCGGTCGATCAGCGCCACGCCGCAGGTCCGCGTGGCGGCCGGCGCGCTGCGCGGCACGCTGGAGTCGGGTGTGGCGGTCTTCCGCGGCATCCCGTACGCCGAGCCGCCGGTCGGCGAGCTTCGCCTCGCCGCGCCCCAGCCCGCGCGCAGCTGGGACGGCATGCGTCCGGCCGTCGCGTTCGGTCCGCCTCCGCCGCAGTCGGACGTGTTCGGCGGAGGGTCGTCGGCTGCGACGCAGACGAGGGACGACTGGCTGACCGTCAACGTCTGGTCGCCCGACCTCGACCCGGCGGCCAAGCTGCCGGTACTGGTATGGATCTACGGCGGTGGCTACACGATCGGCGACGCCGGCCGGCCCGAGTACGACGGCGGCCAGCTGGCCCGAGACGGCGGCGTGGTGCTCGTGACGTTGAACTACCGCCTCGGCGTCGAGGGCTTCGCCCAGATCGACGGGGCACCCGCCAACCGCGGCCTGCTCGACCAAGTCGCCGCCTTGGAATGGGTCCGCGACAACATCGCCGCGTTCGGCGGCGACCCGGCCAGGGTCACGCTGTTCGGCGAGTCGGCGGGTGGCGGGCTGGTCGCCGCCCTGATCGCCATGCCCCGGGCGCGCGGCCTGTTTCGCCGCGCCGTCGTGCAGAGCATGCCGGGGACCTTCTTCTCGACCGAGCTCGCCGCGGACGTCGCCGCCGCCTGCGCCGACGAACTGGGCCTGCGCCCCTGTCGGGACGATCTGGCCACGGCGGATCCGGCCCTGCTCGTCGTCGCCGGGGACACGGTCGCTGCCACGATCACCGAGCGGGCGAAGCGCTGGGGGCTGCCCGCGCGGCGCTCGATCCTCTTCGCGCCCGTCGTCGACGGCGACGTGCTGCCCGCGACGCCCTGGCAGGCGGTGGGCGACGGCGCCGCTCTCGGAGTCGACCTGCTCGTCGGCCATACCCGCGACGAACAACGGCTGTTCAGCCTGCTCGAAGGCCAGCTCGGCCAGGTGACCGCGGCCGACGCGGACGCCACCCTGGAGCTCTTCGCGCCCGGCCGGGACGGAGCCCGCCACTACCGCGAGGCGTATCCGGCGGCGAGCCCCGACGAGCTGTACGAACGCGTCCTCTCCGACTGGCTCTTCCGGATGCCCAGCCTGCAGCTTGCCGAGGCGCAGATCGCGGTCGGCGGGCGGGCGCACGTCTACGAGCTGACCTGGCCCGCGCCCGGTCTGGGCGGCGTGCTCGGCGCCTGCCACGGCCTCGACGTGCCGCTCGTGTTCGGAAACCTCGGCAGCGGGTCGCCCGCCATGCTGATCGGCGAGAGCCCGACCGCCGAGGCCGTCGGGCTCTCCGCGCGGATGCGCGCCGCGTGGACCGCCTTCGCCGCCGATGGCGATCCGGGCTGGCCCGCCTACGAGCCGGACCGCCGACTCAGCCAGATCTTCGACACTCCGTCCGTGGTGGCCGCCTATGCGGAGGAGAGCAGCCGGCTCATCTGGCAGGACCATCCCTTTCCGGTCCTGCCGCTTCTCGGCGAATGACGTCAGAAGCGCGTCAATGCCAGCGCTCGACAACCTCACCCCGCCCACCATCCCCAAGATGATCGCCGGTTGTGTCCCCCGCTGGTCGTCGAGAGCGTCATTTCGCAGCCACGCGGGGCGCAATCGACGATCATGAGCGGCAGCATTCGGCGGCGGCCCTCGCCGGAGGCCGGCGGCTCGACGGCCCGCTCGGCGGACGAGTGAGTCGTGTCCTCAGGCTCTGGCGTAGGGCCAGCTGGCGGTCCGGCCGGCAGAGCCCGAGTCGTAGACGAGCGTCCCCCGCGCGGGTGCCTCGATGGTCACGTACCCGCTGACCTGCCCTTGGGCGGCGAGTACGCCCGTGTTCAGCGCCGGCTCCCGGCCGCCGGCCACGATGGGCGCGTAACGGTCGCCTCGCGGCCCGACCACGCTGAAATGGTTGTAGACCATCCCGTCCGAATTATCAGGTAACTACGGATTTATAGCCAGATTTCGCCGCGCCGCCACCGTCGCGTCCGATCGCTGCGACGGCGCCAGCTGATCAGCGAACTGGGTGGACCGCCACGTCCGGCGCCTCCGGCGCGACCGCGTCACCGGCCAAAGAGACGTCGGCCGGGGAGACGTCGGCCGCCGGCCGCGCCGCGGGAACGTCCGGCCGGGACCGGCCCGGCGCAAGACCCGCGACCAGGGCGCCCACGCCGGCGACGGCCGCCGCGACGATCTCCGCGTCTCGGAAGCCGTGCATGAAGGCGGCCGGCGACTCGTAGCCGCCCCGGGCGGCGAACACCGCCGCCAGCACCGCCACGCCGAAGACGCCGCCGGTTTCGCGCAGCGTGTTGTTCGTGCCGGCGGCGAGGCCGGACGAGCGGACCGGCACCGAGCCGACGACGGCGTTCGCCACCGTCGGGAAGACCATGGAGATCCCGATGCCCGACACGGCGAGCGGCGCGATCAACGAGCCGTAGCCGACGCCGGGCGTCGCCTCCCAGCCGAGCCACAGCAGACCGCCACCCTGCAGAAGCAGGCCGCCGAGCATGAAGGGGCGGTTGCCGAACCGGTCGGACAGCGTCCCGGCCAACGGCGCCACGAGCAGCGGCATCCCGTTCCAGACGAGCATGCGCAGGCCGGCGCCGAGCGGGTCGTGACCGAGCCCGACCTGGAACATCTGGGCCACCATGAACAGCGAGCCGATCAGGGAGAAGGCGAGCAGGAACGCCACGGCGTTGGCGGTCGCGAAGCCGCGGTGCCGGAAGTACCCCAGCGGGATCATCGGGGCCTGGGCGCGGCTCTCCCAGCGGACGAAGCCGGCCAGCAGCACGGCGCCGGCGACCAGCGCGCCCACCGTCTGCGGGTCCGCCCAGCCGATCGACGGCGCCCGCACCGGTGCCCAGGTCAGCGCGAACAGGCCTGCGGCCGCGAGGACCAGTCCGACCAGATCGAGCCGTGGCCGGCCGCCGTAGCTCTCGGGCACCCGCAGCAGGCAGAGCGAGATCGTGACCAGCCCGACCGGGACGTTGATCCAGAAGACCCACTGCCAGTCGAGGTACTGGATGATCACGCCGCCGAGGACCGGCCCGGCGGCGACGCCCAGTCCGGTGATGGCCCCCCAGATCCCGATGGCCGCGCCTCGCCGCTCCTGCGGAAAGGCGTCGCTGACCAGGCTCAACGACAGCGGTAGCACGGCCGCCGCGCCGATGCCCTGCACTACTCGGGCGGCGATGAGCGTGGACGTGTCGCCGGCGAGGGCGCAGGCGATCGACGAGGCGACGAAGACCGCGAGGCCGGTGACGTAGACCAGCCGTTTGCCAAACCGGTCGCCGAGCGCCGACGCGGTCAGCATCGCGCAGGCGAAGGCCAGGTTGTAGCCGTTGATCGTCCATTCGAGATCGGACAGGTCGGCGTGGAGGTGCGTCCGCAGGGCGGGTAGCGCGGTCGAGACGACCACGACGTCGAGCGAGGTGACGAACGCGCCGATCGACGCGAGGATCACCACCCAGGCCACGGATGACCGGGCGGCTGCAGGCGAGCTTGCTGGCATCGGATCCCTTTCCCTCCGGCCATGGCGGCGCCACGGCCCACACAAGGGGGACCCGGGTCGCGGCGGAAAGGAATCGGCGGCCGCCGATTGCCAGGCCGGTCCGTTTCGGTCAGGTCGGTGGTCTACATCGGCATGACGAACATTCACGTGATCCGCTACACGACCCGACCCGAGGCGGTGCAGGCGAACACCCGGCTGGTGGCCGGCGTGTACGACGAACTCGCCGCGTTGCGGCCCGACGGCCTGCGTTACGCCACCCTGCTGCTGCCGGCGGCGGGCACCTTCCTGCACGTCGTGGCGGACGAGGCCGGCGCCAGCCCCCTGCCGCAGCTGGGCGCCTTCCGCGAGTTCCAGCGCGACCTGGCCGACCGCGTGCTGGCGCCGCCGCTGCGGGAGGCGGCGACCGTCGTCGGCGCCTACCGGTTCGGCTGACCGGCCGCGCTCGAAGCACGCAGCTCCGGACCAGGACCTGCCGACGTCCTCGCCGCCGGCAGGTCATCCGGGTCGTCGCCGAGGCCGAAGCGGGCGAACAGCGCCGGATCGGTGAAGTTGGTGACCCGGTAGACCTGCCGGCCGTCCGTCGCCAGCACGACGACGCCGAACGGCCGGTACGGGGAGCGGGCGTTCTCCCGTCGGTAGGACAGCGCGGCCGGCTGCCCGCAGGCGATCGTCGGAATCATCCGGTAGCGGCCCGGCACCGTCAGGGCGTGGCCGATCAGGTGCGCCAGGCAGTTCCGCTTGCCCTGGAACCAGGTCGTCGACCCCACCAGCTCCAGGCTGGCATCCGCCCGCAGCAGGTCCGTCATCGCCGCGACGTCGGCGCGCTCGAACGCCGAGATGTACCGGTCCAACACGGCCCGGGCCGCGGGCGAGTCAGGCTCGACGAGCAGGTCCTCGTCGGGCGCCACCTCGTCGAGCCGTGCCCTGGCCCGCTGCAGGGCGCTCTTGACCGCGACGACGCTCATTCCGAGCATGTCGGCGATCTCGGCCGCGCGGTAGCCCAGCGCCTCCCGCAGGATGAGCACGGCCCGCTGCCGCGGCGGCAGATGCTGGAGGCTCGCCACCAGCGCCAGGCGCACGCGGGCGCGGTCCGCGACGACGTCGGCGGGATCGCCACCGACGGCGTCCGGGAACGGATCCAGCCAGCGCACCTCGCCGGCCCCCGCCGGTATCGGCGCGTCCGGATCCTCACCGGGCGTCCCGAGGCCTGAGGGCAGCACCCGGCCTCGGCTGCCCCGCAGGGCGGTGAGGCAGACGTTGGTCGCGATGCGGTAGAGCCAGGTGCGCACGGAGGAGCGTCCCTCGAAGGCCTCCCAGGACCGCCAGGCACGCAGGTACGTCTCCTGGACCAGGTCCTCGGCCTCCTGCAGCGACCCGACCATCGAGTAGCAGTGCGCGAGCAGTTCCCGCCGATGGATCTCGGCATCGAGAAGGAAGGCGTCACGCCCGCCGGGCGCGGCTGTCATCGTCATGGGAACGCTCCTGGTCGAGGGCTGCCATCGATACAGACCTCGGCCGGCCCCGAATCGCATCGGTGGCTGCCCCACCCCGCCGACCGGCGCGCGGCCCGCTTCGCCGCGGCCGCCGCGGCGGGCCCGGCCGCCGACTCGGCCGAGCTGGCGAGACACGTCGGCGCAGGGCTGCGCACCCTGGAGCGGATCTTCACCGCGGACACCGGCCTGAGCCTGGGCGTCTGGCGCCGTCGCTGCCGCATTCTCGGTTCGCTCGACGTGCTGGCCGCGGGCGCGACCGTCACCGTCGCCGCGTCGGCGGCGGGGTACGCGACGCCGTCCGCCTTCCTCGCCGCGTTCAAGGGCAAGCTCGGCGCGACCCCCGGCGGTTCTTCACCGCCTGAGCGGAGGCCAGCTGGTCGGCGTCGGGAAGACGTCAGTGCAGCAGGACGCGCAGCAGGATCAGCGCGACGCCGAACACGCCCGCGACGACTCCGTACGCCAGCGAGGCCCAGACCCCGCGCCCGGCGCGGCGGCCGGCGAGCTCCCCCCACAGCACGAGCGCGGCCGCGCCGGTCCACATCCCGGCGAGCGCCGCCGTCTGGACGGACGCGCCGGCCGCCGCCGCGAGCAGCACGGCGACCAGCGGGAAGAAGGACGCCGTGACCAGGGACCACTCATGGGCCATGGCCTCGGCCAGGTGATGCAGGCCGGCGCGGCGGGTCGGGCTGGGCGCGGAGCCGAGGAACTCGGCGTAGACGTGCGCGAGCCAGTACACGACGACGCTGCCCAGCTCGGCGTAGATCAGGTCTCGCAGCTGTGTCTGGCGCTCCGACTCCACCGCCAGCACCGAGTCGGCGAGCACGGTCCCGTAGATCGCGGCGACCGGGTTGCGCGCCAGCGCGAACAGGCCGGCCCGCCAGCCAGGACGCTGCGACTCGGCCGGCCAGGAGCGGGGATCGGAGACGTCCACGCCTGTGAGGTCTACCTGATGGGTGGCCGAGTGGGCACGCTTACGGGACAGGGAATTCGGTGACCGCCACGGCCTCGGTCCGGCTGGCCACGTACCGCGGCACCAGCGCCAGCGCCGCCTCGGCGTCGGTCGCGTCGACGGTCCAGAACATCTGGTGCTCGTCGCCGCCCAGGGAGCAGGACGCGAGGGCGGGGCCGTGCCGCAGCGGGCTGTCGAAACCGCGCCAGGACGCGAACGCGAACCGGCACTCGGCCGGGCCGTGCCGGTGGCACAGGACGAACGTCGCCATGACGGTCAGCCTGACCCGGCGAAGCCCGTCGATATATCGGGGAGATCCCCAGACCCGCCCGATGGTTGTCACTCCAACGACCAGGACGAGCGCCGGAGTCGCCCGCTCCACCACAATGCCGGCCAAGACGATCGAGCTCCCGCCGGCCAGCTGACCCGAGCCGCGCACGGCGAGGCGCCACGGGGACAGGCGGGGGAGGCCGGGGTGACGGATCGGGCTTTCCTGGTCGGCCGGGACCAGGAGATGGCGGCGATTCGGGCCGCCGTCGACCGGCTGTCGGTCGGCGGTCCGGCCACCGCGACGGCCGGCAACCGCAGCGGGAACGGGTCGGCTCCGGCCACCCGCCGGCTACGCGCCGGCTGGCTCGAGATCAGCGGCGAGGCCGGGATCGGCAAGAGCCGGCTCGTCGACGAGCTCACGACGCTGGCGGACCAGCGCGGTCATCTCGTCCTGCGGGGCCACGGCAGCGAGCTCGAGCGTGATCTTCCGTTCAACGCCGTGGTCGACGCCCTGGACGACTACCTCGGCGCCGTCGACCCGGACCGGCTGCGCACGGTCGGCGCCGACCGGCTGGCCGAGCTGGCGTCGGTGTTCCCCGCGCTGCGGCCGCTGGGCCGTGACCGGACGGACACCTCGGAGCTGGACCGGTGGCAGGCCTACCGCGCCGTGCGCCGGCTGTTGGAGCTGCTCGCGGCGGAGCACCCGCTCGTACTCGCGCTCGACGACCTGCACTGGGCCGACACGGCGTCGGCCGAGCTCGTCGCGCACCTGCTGCGCCGCCCGCCGGCGGCGCCGGTCCTGCTGGTCCTGTCCTACCGGCCGCGCCAGGCCCCGGCGGCGCTGCTCGCCGCGCTGGAGGCGGCGTCCGAGTCGACCCCCGACGCCGCCGGCCGGGTCGCGACACATGCCGCGACCGCGGGCACCGGCGCGGCCGCCTGGGTGGGCGGCACCCGGATCCGGATCGGGGCGCTCGCTCGCGCCGACGCCGACGTGCTGCTCGGCTCGGTACGCGATCCCGCCGTCAGGGCCCGCTGGTTCCGGCAGAGCGGAGGTAACCCGTTCTACCTGGAGCAGCTCGCCCGATCCCGCTCGCTGCCGCCGCCCGACACGGCGGCGCTCGTCCCCGCGGTGCTGGTCCCCGCCGGATCCCATCCGAGCGGTCTCGAGGACGGTCTCGACGACCTGGAGGACGAGGTCCCGTCGGCCGTCGCGACTGCCGTGGGAGCGGAGATCGCCGCGCTGCCCGCCGCCGTCCGGCTGTTCGCCCAGGGTGCCGCCGTCGCCGGGGACACCTTCGACCCCGAGCTGGCCGCGATCACCGCCGGCGAGCCCGGCCCGACCGCCCGCAGCCACGCCGACGACCTCTCACCGCTGGACGCCGTCGACGTCCTGATCAGGGCGGACGTGATCCGACCGACCGATCTGCCGCGCCGCTTCGCCTTCCGGCACCCGATCGTCCGGCACGCGGTGTACGTCTCCGCGGGCCCCGGCTGGCGGCTCGGAGCCCATGCCCGGGCCGCCGGCGCGCTCGCCGCCCGCGGCGCCCCCGCGATCGCGCGGGCGCACCACGTCGAACGGTCGGCCGTGCCCGGCGACGAGGACGCGGTGACGCTGCTCGCCGCCGCGGCCGACGCCAGCCGGCTACGCGCCCCGGCCGCCGCCGCCCGCTGGTACGAGGCGGCCCTGCGGCTGCTACCCGGCAAGGTCGGCGAGACAGACCCGCGGCGGGTGGCGCTGCTGGCCAGGCTCGCGAGCGCGCTGGACTCCAGCTACCAGCCCGAACGGGCCCGCGACGTGCTCGACGAGATCCTCGGCCTGCTCCCGTCCTCGCTCCCGGAGGAGCGGGCGCACGTGATCGCGTTGCGGTCGGCGGTCGACCACATGCTCGGCCGGCACGGCGAGGCGAGGGCCCTGGTGCTCGACGCCCTCGCAACGGCGGACCCGGCCACCCGCGAGGGCTGCCTGCTTCGGCTCCAGCTGGTGATCGACCACTTCTACACCGGCGAGTACGACGGGATGCGCCGCTGGCAGCGGGAGGCCCATCCGCTCGCGGAACGGCTCGGCGACCCGGCGCTGCTCGCCGTGTCCACCGGACTGCTCGCCGGCGCCGAGTACATGGCCAGCGGCGTCGCCGCGGCCGACGCCGGCGCCACCGAGGCGGCCCGCCGCTACGACCTGCTCGCGGACGACGACGTGCTCCCGCACCTCGCCATGCTCGCCTGGCTCGGCTGGACCGAGCTGTACCTGGAACGGTTCACCGCGGCGGCCCGGCACCTCGACCGCGCGGACTCGCTCGCCCGCCGGCGCGGCCGCGGCGCAACCCTCGCGATGGCGGCCGTCGGCCGGGCGACGCTCGCCGGCTGGCGGGGCCAGCTGGCCGAGGCGGCGCATCTCGCCGAGGAGGCGGTCGAGTCGTGCCTGCTCGCGCCGCACCTGCCGTTCCTGTCCTGGGCGCTGGCGGTGCGCTGCTGGACCGCGACGCTGTCCGGGGACCTGCCCGAGGCGCTGCGGCTCGGCGCGCACGCGGTCCGCGTCGCCCGGCCGGAGACGGACGCCGTCTCGGTGCTCGCCGGCTCGTACTACGCGCAGGCGCTGGTCGAGGCGGGCCAGCCGGACCGAGCGATCGACGAGCTGTTCGCCGCGGCCGGCGGGCCCGACCTGCCGCGGGTCGAGGAGGCCTTCCGCCCGTACTGGTACGAGCTGTTGGTCCGGGCGGAGCTCGCCCGGCTCGGCCCTGACCGGGCGGGCGTTCGCCGGGCCGACCCCGCCCGCCCCGCCGGCGCCGACGGGGCGGCGGCCGGTACCACGGCGGCCGGCGCGGCCGCGGCGGTGGCCGCCGCGGAGCGATGGGCCGGCCGGGCGGAGCGGACCGCGGCGCAGGCGGGTGGCGGCCTGCCCGGCCGCACCGCGTCCGCGCTGCGTGCCCGGGCCGCCGTCGAACTCGCGCGCGGTGACGCGGCCGCCGCGGCGACGGCGGCGCTCGCGTCGGCGACCGCGGCCGAGCGGGCCGGCCTGCCGATCGAGTCCGGCCGGTCGTTGACGCTCGCGGGCCGCGCGCTGACCGCCGCCGGGGACACCGCGGCGGCGGTCGGCGAGCTGCGGCGCGCCGAGTCCCGGCTGCGGGCGGCCGGTGCCCGCCGGCCCGGCGACGAGGCGGCCCGCCTGCTGCGCCAGCTCGGCGAGAAGGTGGCCCGCGGCGGCCGGCCGGCCGGCACGTGGCGGCCGCCCGCCCGCTCGGCCGGCGACCCCGCCGCCGGGATCGGCGGCGCGGCGTCGGTCGCCCGTGGGCCGAGGGCGGGCGTCGGCTCGCGGCGCGCCGGGGACGCGGCGAGCGGCGGCGCGCGACCGGCCGCCGGGCACGGCCGAAACGGTGGGTCGGAGGCGACGGCGCGGCTGTCCGCACGTGAGCGGCAAATCGCCGAGCTGGTGGCGGCCGGCCAGACGAACAAGCAGATCGCCGCCGAGCTGTTCGTCAGCGAGAAGACAGTCGAAAGCCACGTGACGAAAGTGCTGGCCAAGCTAGGCGTGCCGTCACGGGCCGCCGTCGGCGCGGTGCTGCGTTCCTGACACGTTTCACCGATGCCGGCGCTGATGCGAGAGGCTATGGAGCGGTACGGCGCGGCGAGGTCGCGCCAATCCGGCGGAACGCCGCGGTTCGCGCCGTCACGCGGGTGGGGTACGCGCCACGTTCTCGACAGCCAAGACCTCGGTGACGAGATGATCCGGCGGCGGAGTTCCGGCCGGCGCGCGAGAAACATCGGCGCGCATCCGGAACCAGGGTTTCTCCCGATGTTTTGCTCGGGAATGGCAGACCAGGCTGAGCCCGGTGGTGGGGGTGTCTGGCGCGGCCACGCGCGTCGGGCGCTCCCATCGATCGGGGAGCCGGAACGGAGCGTGAGCATGGGCACGCGACGCCGTTCCGGCCTGGAACGGAGGGCACATGTCGACGCCTGAGCACGCCGCGGGACCGGCCGCGCCGGCGCGGCGCGGGATCGCGACCGGCGGGACGGGTCTCGCGGGCGCGCTGCTCGCCGGAGCCGCGATCGCCATCGCGCTCGGGGTGTACGGCCGGGAGCACGAGCCTGCCCGGCGCCCGATCTACACGCTCGGGTTCTCCTCGCCGCTGCCGATGAAGGCGTGGCTCACGACGGTGATCCTGCTGCTGGTCGTAGTCCAGCTGCTCACCGCCATGTGGATGTGGGGACGCCTGCCCGGCGCCGGCTCGGCCGGTCCCGCGGTCGCCATCGTCCACCGGTGGAGCGGGACGGTGGCCTTCGTCCTCTCGCTGCCGGTCGCGTTCCACTGCCTGTGGGCGCTCGGTTTCCAGACCGCGGAGACCAGGGTCGTCGTGCACAGCATCGCCGGCTGCACCTTCTACGGCGCCTATGCGGCGAAGATGCTCGGCCTGCGGGTCAAGAATCTGCCGGGCTGGGCGCTGCCGGTGCTCGGTGGCCTCGTGCTGACCGCCCTGGTCGTGCTCTGGCTGAGCGCGTCGCTGTGGTTCTTCACGCGCTCCGGCATTCCCCATGTCTGATCCACGAGCCAGCCGCACCAAAGAAGGAATGAGATGACGCAGGACGTCTCCGCGCCGGCCCAGCAGGGGGCGCTGACTCGACGGGCCATCCCGGCGGTGGTCGTCGTCGCCGGCGCCGTCGCCGGCTTCGCGGTAGCGAAGGGGCACGACGAGAGCGGCACCGGTCCCGGCGCCAACGCGGACGGCGGGGCGCCCGCCGGCGGCGGTGCGGCGGGCGGCGGCGGTGCCCAGCTCGCCAGCCTCGACCAGGTACCGGCCGGCGGGGGCCTGATCCTCGAGAAGGCCAACATCGTGCTGACCAAGGACGACGCGGGCAACGTGCACGGCTTCTCTGCGGTCTGCACCCACCAGGGCTGCACAGTCTCCGACGTCACGGACGGCACGATCAACTGCCCGTGCCACGGCAGCAAGTTCGACGTCTCCACCGGCGCGCCGGTCGAGGGCCCGGCCGGCAGCCCGCTGCCGCCGGTCCCGGTCACCGTCCGCGACAACGCCGTCTTCACCGCCTGACTCCCGGTGGGCGCGGCCCGGCCGCGCCTGCCAGGACCCGACACCAGCCAGCGACCTGACCGCCCTGCGACCTCGCCACCGCGAGGCAGCAGGAGCCAGCACGAGAGGGGACCAGCGTGCCACCCGTCGCGCTGCGCGTCACGACCCCGGCCGATGAGCTGACCCTGCCCGGCGACCGTTCCGTGGTCGTCGGCAGGGCACGCGACGCCGACATCGTCGTCAGCCATCCGAAGGTCTCGCGCCGGCATGTGTCGCTGGAACCCACGCCCGACGGCTGGGTCGCCAGGGACCTCAGCTCGAACGGGATGTGGCACGACGGTCGGCAGGTCGGCAGCGTGCCGGTCGGCAGCGGGGTGACCCGGCTGCACCTCGGCGGCGTGGACGGGCCGGAGCTGTCGCTCAGCGCCCTGGTGCCGGCCGCCGCCGCGCCCGCCGAGCCGGACCTCGACGAGCAGGAGACCCGGCTCGCTCCCGGCACCGGCCCGAGCCCCGCGCCGCGGTCGGGTCGAGCGCCCGCTCCCGCCGCGGCGCCGGCCGGCGTGCCTGCCCAGCGGTCGACGCCGGCGCCGTCCCCCGCGCCGGCCGCGCGGCGCCGGCCGCCACGGTGGCTGAGCACCGTGCCCACGCTGATCTGGCTGTTCGCCGCCGCCTTCGCGATCGGCGCGCTCGTCGCCCTTTCCTGACCGTCTCGGTGCCCCGGTCGGCGCGCGCCGAGACGTCCCGGGAATGCGCCGGATACGGCCGCGGCCTACATCGCGAGGCCGTCCGGGAAACGCGCGACGTCCTGCCGACTTTCGACGGTAAGGCTAACCTAACGAGTAGTCTCGGCCCGCGACGAACCGGCCACCGTCGTTCGCGTGGCGATGCGACTCCCACCGCGCACGTAAGTGACGGCTCGGGTCGGATGAGCCGACGAGATGATACAGGCGGTTACGTCGACATTTCGCCGCCCGTTCCGTGACTACGCCCCGTCACATTCGGATGTGCGCGGAATGAATCTCACCAGTTCTTTAACCGACGCGGGCCGGGCGTAGCGCCCGTCAGCGCATCTGCTGGCTTACCGTCTGACCTGTCGGGTGGTATCGCCGTGCAGGAAGGGCAGATATGACGCAGGACGCCGCACCCCTGGCCGAATCGACCGAGCCTTCGGTGAGGCCGGGCGGCCTCTCCCGGAGAGCGACGGTTCCACTGATCGCGGCGGCCGTCGGGGCCTCGGGCTACCTCATAGCCGCCTGCTCGTCGGATTCCTCCACCGACGACGCGACCGCCTCGTCCGCCGCCTCCGCCGCCGCCCCGTCCGCCGCGAGCACCGCGGCCGCGACGAGCAGCGAGTCGAGCGACGAGGGCACCGAGCTCGCCACCCTCGACCAGGTGCCGGCCGGCGGCGGCGTGATCCTCAAGGACCAGAAGATCGTCCTCACCCGCACCAGCGGCAACGACGTCAAGGGGTTCTCCGCCGTCTGCACCCACCAGGGCTGCCTCGTCGGTGAGGTCGCCAATGGCACGATCAACTGCCCGTGCCACGGCAGCAAGTACGACGCCAGCACCGGCGCCGTCGTCAACGGACCCGCCACCGCGGGGCTCAAGTCCGTCCCCGTCACCGTGCGGGACAACGAGGTCTACATGTCCTAGGGCGGGCGAGCGCCGCACGCGCCGCCCTCCGCCGCGAGCGCCGTTAATTCGCCTCTCCGACCGCCCGGGTCGGGTCCGTCGCCGTCACGGCGGACCCGGCGCGGGCGGTCTGGCGTCCGGACCCTGGCCTCGACGACGTCGGGTCCGGCTGATCGCGAGCCGGCGCACCCTCTCCACGTCGACTACGGCACGTATTCATCCGGGCACAGATCAGTCGGCGTCCACTGCCGCCCCGCCGGTCGACGGGCGATACCTTCGCGTAACGCACGGCAGGTTTCAGGAGCACGAAACCGGCCCGTGACTTTTCACGTCGGCGGGAAATAAAAGTGCCGGGACGGGCACCCGCGCCAGGCCTCTAGGGCCCCGAAGCCCTCGCCGCGCCCAGTGTGACACAGGTCACACTGGGCGCGCGCTTTGCTGCCCCTTGAGAACTTCGCGCCTGACGTGCGAACATTCCGGTCAACCCCCCGCCCCCAGGTACCCGCGCCGTCGCGTAGTGCCTTGGTTCGGTCTGGGCCAATCCAGTTGTCGACGCGCCGACAGGCGTGTTCTTTGTGCTGTTCTCACCACGGGCGGATGTTGACGGGTGGCATGAACAAGGTTGAGACTGTCGTCATTAACTGGAAACGTCCAGGCAATGTCGAACGGGTCGTGAACGCGCTTCGCGCGCAGTCCACCCCGTGCACCGTCACAGTTTGTGACACGCACCTCGAGGACCAGTACTCGCTCCCGGCGTCGGTGCTGGACAACGCCGACCGGATCTACCGCTGGGGTCATAACACCGGCCCCTACTCACGGTTCGTGCCGCTCGCCGCCTACGACCACGAGTACACCTTCTTCATCGACGACGACATGGTGCCCGGGGCCCGGTGCGTCGAGCACTTCGTCGACACCGCCGAGGCCCTGCCCGGCTTCGGCTCGATCGGCCAGATGGGGCGGATCATCCCGCCGGACGGTGTCTACAAGGCCCGTAACGTGTCACGACTTCCGCGCGCGCGGGAGATCGACGTCCTGGTCCGCGGATTCTTCGTGCGCACCCGGCATCTGCATCACGTGGCCCAGCTCCGCTGGCTGATGAACTACACCGAGGAGCAGGTGCCCGAGGACGACATGCTGCTCTGCGTCGCGATGCGGCTCTGCGCCGGCCTGCGGAACTACCTGACGCCGGCCAGCCCGGACCCCGAGACGCTCATGAACTGTACCGAGCTGCCCGACCCGCACGCCCTGCACCGCCGGCCCGACCACATCCGGCGCCGCATCGACTTCATGCTCGCCGCCAGGGCGATCGGCTGGCTGCCGGTGAACCCGGCGCCGGTCATCCCCCGCCAGCTCACCGGCGCCGAGCGGACGGGCGCGACCAGCGCGAACGAGAGCCGGGACGTCCTGCCGGATTCGCGGCCGGCCGGGGCGGCCCGCGACGGTCTCGCGGCGGCCGCCGACGGTCTCGGCGAACCCGGCACCGAGGCCGGCGCCGCGAACGGCCGCCCGCATCTGAACGGGAACGCGGCGCGCACCCGCCGTGGCCGCGCCGGCGCGGCGGCGAGCCAGGGCGTGCTCTATCTGGCCCTGGGCGAGCTGTACACGAAGCTCGCGACTGACAGCGCCCGGACGCTGCGCCTGCACGGCTATGACGGCCCGGTACGCGTCGTCACCGACGTCCCCAGCCACGACCTCGTCGACCTGGAATGCGAGACGCTCGTCGTCGGCAGCCTCCCCGGCGGTTTCGCGTCCCGCTTCCACAAGACGCAGCTGTACCGCTGGTCGTTCGAGCGCACCCTCTTCCTCGACGCAGACACGATCATCATCTCGCCTATCGAGGAGGTCTGGGAGCTGCTGCGTGGCCATGACCTGGCGATGGCCCCGGACATGCATCCGTACGTCTCGGACGTGATCTCTCGCAGCGTCAACGACCCCAACCGGCGGGCGCCCGAGTACCAGCTCATGTCCGAGCTCGGCCTCAACGACCGTCGGTATTACAACAGCGGCGTCATGCTCTTCGACCAGAACGGGCGGATGTCGCGGATGTTCCACCGCTGGCACCAGGAATGGAATCGTTTCGGCGGCGAGGACCAGCTGGCGCTCGTCCGTGCGATCGCCGCCACGGGGACGCGCGTGTCCACGCTGGACTCCGCTTGGAACCGGCGGCCGAAGGCCTTCTCCTCGGTCGACGACGCCCGGTCCGCCGGCGTGCGCATCCTGCATTTCCTGTCCCGTCAGCGTCCGCTGCTCAACGACGCGTATTTGGGAGTGGTCGCGGAGTACCTGGGCTGATTCACCCGGCCGGCGTCCGTTCGCCGGCGAGCGCCTCGTCCGGGCAGTTTCCGGGGCAGGTCGCCACCGGCGGCGCGTCCAGCCCGCAGTGCCGGAAGTGCCCCTGCGAGCGTCCGACGGACGCCGCCGCGGCGACCGTCGCGGGCTGGCGCTGCTCCAGCGCCGCAGCCGGTTCCAGGTCTGGGGCCGGCGCCCTCGTGGGGACCGGCTCGGCTGCCGGGACCGCGCCGCCGCGCGGGGCCGGCGACGGCCGCCGGGCCGCCACCCGCCGCGGGTCGCGAATGCTGACGGCGGCGATGACGCCCCCGGCCGCGCAGACCGCGGCCATCAGCCACATCGCGGTCCGGAAGCCGTGGTTGAAGGCCGCCGGGTCCAGGTAGGCGGCGCCGCCCAGGCCGGCCGCGGCGGGCAGCACGGCGACGGCGAGCAGCTGGGCGGTGCGGGCCACGTCGTTGTTGACCGCCGACGCGACGCCGGCGTGCTCGGCGGAGACCGCGCCGAGGGCGGTGGACGTCAACGGCGCGACCGTCGTCGCCAGCCCCAGCCCGAGAACCGTCACGGCCGGCAGCACGTCGCGCAGGTAGCCACCGTCGTCGCCGACGCGGGAGAGCAGCGCGAGCCCGACGGCGGCGAGCACCGGCCCGACTGTCATCTGCGGCCGGGGCCCGATCCGGTCGGCGAGCGCCCCGGACCGGGCGGACAGCGCCAGCATGATGATCGTCACCGGAAGCAGCGCGGTGCCCGCCTTCACCGGCGAGTAGCCGGCGGCCTGCTGCAGCTCGATCGGCAGCAGGAAGAGGGCACCGCCGAGCGCGGCGTACACCGCGAAGGTCACCAGGTTCGCGGCTGTGAACTGCCGGGCGGCGAACAGGCTGGGTGGCAGCATCGGCGCCCGCGTCCGGTGCTCCGCGCCGACGAACGCGGCCAGCATCGCCACGCCGGCCACCAACGGCACGATCACCACCGGTGACAGCCAGCCCCGGGCCGGACTCTCGATCAGCCCGTAGGACACGCCGACCAGCCCCAGCGTGACCAGCGTCGCGCCCGCCACGTCGATCCGGCGCGGGGCGGCCGGGTCGGTCGACTCGGGCACGTACCGGGCCGCCACCGCCATCACCGCGACGGCGAGCGGCAGGTTGATGAAGAAGATCAGCCGCCAGGAGACGGCGCTGACGAGCCAGCCGCCGAGGAACGGGCCGATGGCCGTTGTCACCCCGGACAGACCCGACCAGGCGCCGATCGCCCGCGAACGGTCGTCCCGGGCGAACGACGCCTGCAGGATCGCGAGGCTGCCCGGGGTGAGCAGCGCCCCGCCCACGCCCTGCAGCGCCCGCGCACCGACCAGCACGGACGGGTTCGGCGCGAGGCCGCAGAGCAGCGAGGCGAGCGCGAACCAACCGACGCCGATCAGGAAAACCCGCCGCCGTCCGTACCGGTCGCCGAGCGAGCCGCCGACCAGCAGCAGCCCGGCGAGCGTGAGGGTGTAGGCGGTGACGACCCACTGCAGGGTGGCGAGGCTCGTCCCGAGATCGCGCCCGATGGACGGCAGCGCGACCCCGACGGCGGTCGCGTCGATGGATGCGAGGCCGGAGCCGAGCACGGTCGCGAGCAGCACCCAGCGCCCGCGCGCGGAGGTCATGGTCAGGTCGTCGGCGGATGGGCTTCCCGGAGTCGGACCGGCCGGCATAGCCGGACCCTACGTCCGGCGACCGGCCCGGTGACCGCCCGAGCGCGAAGGTGCGCCCCAATGTCACCGCCTAGCGCAGCACCTCGCTGTCGACGTCTTGGTCCTGGAGGGTGCGGATCACCCAGCTGATACGGGAGTCGGCCACGTCGCGCCGTTCTTCCAGCACGCGCAGCAGAACCAACAGGAAGATTGTTCCCAGCGCCAGCAGAAGCGCCAGGATGAGGGAAACCAGGTAGAACGCCGTCACGGCCGGTACCTCCGTGTTCTTGCTTTGGTGGTCAGTGGTGCTTGTCACCGCCGCGCGGGTGCTGCTTGTCCGAGCTGCGCGGTCCGTAGGAACGAACGGACACCGGGGCGCCGCATACCTCGGCGACCACGTCCGGCCATTCGTCGGGGCCAGGCGACACCTCGTCGAGGACCGGCCGGGCCCGCAGCAGCCGACCGGTGAGTGCGGCCGACCGCTCCAGGTCCCCGGCAGGGCCCGGCGAGAGCCGGTCGATCCGCCGGGTCGCCCCGCTCGCGCTCGCGCCATCCGGGGCCACCGGCAGCGCGCGTCCCGCCGCTGCGAGTCCCGCCGATCCGTTGACGAGGTCCATGCGCCCAGGCTGCGGCGTCTGGGGCGCGGCAATATCCGCGCAGTCGGAGAAGCGGCCGCCTCCAGGTGTCGGCTCCGCGACGTCGTAGGCCCGGCACACCCGTAGCGTCCGGCGGGCGGCGGCGTCGAGATGGGTCAGGGCGACGGCGTCGACCCCGCCGGCGACCTCGACGGCGTACCGGTGCGCGACCGCGTCGAAATGCCCGACGCGGAAATCCCCCTGCCAACGCCCGGTGCCGTTGTGCCGGTCCGGCAGCGCGGCCCTCAGCGCGGCGTCCTCGGTCACCAGCGGGCCCGCGCCGTGCCGGGTCGTGAACGTCCGCAGCACCCCGAGGCGCGTCACGGCGCCAGAGTCCACCCCGGCGTCCCGCAGCAGTTTCTCCGCGTTCGCGAACGTCGTCGTCGACCAGGTCGTATACGGATGGAAGCCGTGCCACTCGTCGAGCAACACGCCCTGCGCCCCCTCGAAGACGACCGGGCCGGCGCGCAGCACGTCGGCGAGATGCCGGTCGTCGACCAGCCGCACCATCCGCGGGAACGCGCCGAACACCTCGACGCAGTCCTCGACCGGCGGCGCCGCCAGCGGCCCGAGGTCCGACTCCAGCAGCGCCCGCAGCTCGCCGAGCAGCCGGCGCAGCCGGGCCGGGTGCGCGCAGTCCCGGACGCGCGGTGCGTCGTCCGGGTGCCTGAGCGCGTAGGCCGCCGTCTCCCCGACCCCCATCCCGCACGACCCGTGCCGCCCGGCGCCGCGGGCGAGCTCGCGGGCCCGGTTCGCCGCCGCGTGGTACGGCGTCGTGAGCAGCGCGTCCTCGTGCACGCTCAGCGCGCCGAACGGGTCGGGCACGCCGAGCGCCGCGAGGTGCTCGGCCTCCGCCGCGAGCGCCAACGGATCGACGAGCATGAACCGGGACAGGTGCGTGGGCACGCCGGCGAGGGTGCCGGCGCCGAACTGGGCGAAGGTGTGGTGCCGGCCGTCGTCGGTGACGACGTTGTGCGCCGCCTGCGCGCCGCCGTTGAACCGGACGACGGCGCCGACCGGCCGGCCGGCCGCCGCGGCGACCCGGCAGTGGTGGTCGACGACCGTTCCCTTGCCGGCGTCGCCGAAGCCGAGGTCGACGACGATCGTGAACTCCGGACGCATCTCGGCTCCTTCGGTGCTGGTTTCGGCGAAAAGGGCGCGGCGTCGCCCGCCGGGCGGCCCGGGCGGGTCAGAGGCGGGCGATGCCGCCGTCGGGAGTGGCCGGCGGCCGCGCGCCGCCGGGACGGATCCGGGCCAACGCCTTGCTGACCGGGGCGACGGCCGCGTCCGCGCCGAGGTCACGCAGGTCGTCGAGGCCCTCGTCGAGGTCGATCGAGTCCTCGAGGATGCCGATCGTCAGGGCGATCGTCTCGCAGGCCAGGCCCAGGTCGTCCAGCTCGATCACCCGCTCGCCGAGCAACGCCCGCCAGGTGTCGAGCACCGCGCTGTCCCGCGCGTGCGCCGCGCCGGCCGGGATGATGAAGAAGACGTGGTACATCCGCTGCAGCTCGGCGAGGATCTCCGTCGTCGGCAGCCGCTCGCCGAGCCGGTCGCCGATCACGTCGCGGACCTGGCGCGCGTCGACCATCCGGTACGGGTTCTCGTCGCCGATGATGAACAGGTAGCCCTTGCGGCCGCGCTTCTCGAAGCAGTCGATCGCGGTGTGCCGGGCCATGAAGTACATGGCGAGCTCGTACGACTCCTTGACCTGGCCGCCGCCGCCACCCTCGAGGACGATGTTGCCGAGGTGCTGGTCCATCCGGTTGTCCGACTCGAACTGGCCGACCTGCAGTGGCACCCGGTCGCAGGTCGCGTCGCCGATGCCGCCGAACATGATCTGCGGGTGCTCGACGTAGCCCTTGCGCAGCAGCAGGCCGAACAGCGCCGGGAGCTTGGTCTGCAGCTCACGCGGCACCGAGCCCATCGAGCCGGTGACGTCGAACAGCACCGAGATGGCGACCGACGTCGGGTGTTCGGCCGAGTCGCGGCTCTCCCGCATCGTGACGCCGCTGGGGTCGAGGTCGGCGTGCGCCTTCATCGATCCGCCGGCGTGCCGCATCCGGTCGCTGTAGTCGAAGGCGCTGCGGCCCGAGCTGCGCCGGAAGCTCGCGGCCGCGTCGTAGACGTTCGTCGACCAGCTACCGCTACCCATGGTGATCCTCCAGGAAGACAAGGAATTGATGATCTGGATGAGGTCCGGTCCGCGCCTGGCGGGGTGGGCCGGTGGTCAGAGCGCCGGACTCCACTGCGCAGGGCTCAGCGCGCCCGGCGCGGCATCGCGAACGGGCGGAACCGGCGCGGGCCGTACAGCCGGCCGAGCAGGTCGTCGAGCTCGTCGAGCAGCCGCCAGGCGTCGTCCGGCCGCATCGACGGCGCCGGCAGCAGGCAGCCGCCGAGGAACCGGCGGATCGGTGCCGGCACCGCGGCACCGAGCCGGTTCGGGTCCGGGTCGCCGAGCAGGTAGGACGCACACCGGGTGGCGAGCGCGACGTCGGTCGCCGCGCCCGGCGGCTCGCGGCGGGCCACCTCGGGCGGGTACCAGTCGGCGTACGCCTCGACGATGGCCGGGATCCGGCGGCTGGGGTCGGCCGGGCCTCGGATCGGCGCGCCGCCGGCGCCGCGATGCGGGCCGACCACCGCGTCCTGCGCCGGGTCCGGGATCGCGCTGTAGCACCAGTCGACGAGGACCAGGCCGTGCTCCCCCGGGTGGATCAGGACGTGGCCGGGCAGCACCGCGCCGTGCGCGACCCCGGCCCGGTGCGCGTGGCCGACCGCGACGAGCAGCCGGCGCCACATCCAGGCGGCGTCGCGGGGATCCAGCCCGTCGGGGTAGGCGGCGCGCACCTCGGTGAGCGTGACGAAGCCGTCGAGCCGGCCCAGTATGTTCGCCCGCCGGCGGCCCGCGCCGGCGGCCGCCGGGTCGACGAACCTGCCCGTGTCCACCAGCCGCGGCACGTAGGCCGCGAACCTCGGGTCACCGAGCTGGCTGATGCGGCGCAGCGCCGCCGCCTCGCGGGCGATCAGGTCGTCGTCGGTGGCCGCGCGGGCGATCTTCATGACGTACGGCGGGTCGTCGCCACCCCGGCCACCGCGGCCACCGCGGCCACCGCCGGCGGGCACGATCCGGGCCACCCGGTACAGCGTGGCGAGGTCGCCGGCCCCGTACCGTTCACCGGCCACGTACGACGCCGCGGTCGCGCGGCCGACGACGACGGTGCCGGCGCGGTCGCCGCGGCCCGCGCTCGCCGTAGCCCCGCCGGGGACGCCGGCCGCCTCCTGGTGGGTCTCCCACAGCTCGGCGAGCCGGGCGAACGCCGCGGCCGCCTCCGCGCGCCGGGCCGCGGGAGCGACGTCCGGATGCGCCAGCCGAGCCATCGCCCGGTAGGCGCGCCGGGCCGCGCGCAGCGCCGCCTCGGGAGCCTGGCCGGCGGCGGGCTCGGCCGGGCAGAACAGCGCCCGCGACCCGAGGCCCTGGCGCAGCACGAGGTCGATCACCTCGTCGAGCGAGCCGGGCTGACGGGGACCGTCCTCGCCGACGCCGTGCGGGCTTGCCCCGGCGGGCGGAACGGTGGTGGTGCCGGTGTGCGTCATCGTGGCTCCTCCTGGCCGGGGCGCAGCAGCGCCGGATGCAGCAGCCGGGCCGTGCCGGCGCGGTAGAGACGGGCCCGCCGACCGCCGCGGGCGCCGCCCCGGGCCGTGGTGGCGCCGGTGTCCTCGATGAATCCGGGGGCGGAGAGCACCTTGCGGTGGAAGTTCGGGGCGTGCAGCGGCTGGCCCCAGACCGCCTCGTAGACCTCGCGCAGCTCGGTGATGGTGAACTCGGGGGCGACGAACGCGGTCGCAAGCGGCGTGTACTCGAGCTTGGAACCGGCCCGTTCGAGCGCGTCGGCGAGGATTCGCGCGTGATCGAACGCCATGTGGTCACGATCGACCTGCGCGACCGGAACCCAGGCCGCCGTCGCAGCGTCGCCGCCGGCGGTCGGATCCGGCAGGTCAGGAGCGAAGGCCAGGTACGCGACCGAGATCACCCGCATCCTCGGGTCGCGCCCCGGGGCTCCGTAGGTCGCGAGCTGTTCGAGGTACACCCGCGCCATCCGCCGGTCGACGGCCCGCTGATCGGTGACGGCGGCGAGCCCCGTCTCCTCGGCCAGCTCCCGGACCGCCGCCTCCGACAGGTCCTCGTCCCGCCCCGCCCCGTCCGGCGCGGCCGCCGGGCGGACGAAGCCCCCCGGCAACGCCCACCTCCCGACGAACGGACGCCGGCCGCGCCGGACGAGCAGCACATGCAGCGTCGGCACCGCGTCGACGACCCGGATCGTCAGCGCTACGACGTCGACCGTGACGGCCACCGGCTCGTAGTGCCGTGGGTCGTAGGCGGACAGGAACGCCGCCTCCGCCGCGTCGTCATCGAGATCACCGTCGACGTCGAGGTCCGCGGCGGCTCGCCCGGCAGCGGCCAGATCGGCGGCGTCGACGGGACGCGCCGCGCGTGTCCGGTCCGGGTCAGGGGCCACCTGGTCTCCAAGGGTCGGTCTCCGAGCCCTACCCGACCGAGTAGCTCTCAGTTCGAGTAGTTCTCAACCAGAGAATTTCTGAGGTTGAGAAGAACATAGCCCACAGATCGGTGGGCGCCAACAGGATTTGGGGCATTTCTGGTTCGCGCCGTGTCCTCCGGCGCTCACGGGCGCTGTGCCTCGTGCTGGCGCTAGGCGGCGAAGGGGGTTATTCCCAGGCGTTGGCCGGGGCGGCGGTCCTGCCAGCGTTGGTCGCGTTCCAGCTGGGCGGCCAGGGAGATCAGGAGGCTTTCGCTGTTCGCGGGGCCCATCAGCTGGGCGCCCAGCGGGAGGCCCGCGGCGGTGAGGCCGGCCGGGACGTTGACCGCGGGCCAGCCGAGCACGTTCCACGGCCAGGTGAACGGGCAGGCGGCGACGATAGCGTGGTCGGTCTCCCAGTTCGTCGCCCGGTTGAGCTCGCCGGT